>Ga0315547_1001786_pt1 | contig 16010 bp, 15 predicted proteins | sample SalMarSW160240MG_2_FD_202542 | JGI IMG/M metagenome (GOLD analysis project Ga0315547, IMG submission 202542) | Salt marsh sediment microbial communities from the Plum Island Ecosystem LTER, Massachusetts, United States - Salt Marsh Sediment SW1601-240 ... | reverse complement strand
CTACAGGCAAACAAAAAATAGACTATTTATATGCAGTTTTCTCCCTATGAAAAGTCTTAATCCGCAAGGTCAGTTTTTCTGAAAATCTTCACCAGTCCAACAGTATAAACATAATTTTTCTTTTGACAATCCTATTGCCTTAACCATGTCATCTAGTAGCTGATACCTTAACGAGGTGACCCCCAGATCTTCTGCAATCCAATCAATCATCTCCTTATATTTTTCTGATTTAGGATTCAAATATTCTGAAACATCTTCGATGTCTTTTCCTTCAAGTGCCCTTATTGCTTTTCTAGCAGCCAGTTCTTTGACGCTTCTTGTTGATAAGTTATATATGCATGGAAACATCAAAGGAGGGCATGCAGATCTCACATGTACCTCTTTAGCACCAGCATTTTTTAATTTAGTAATTGTAAAATTCTTAAGTTGTGTACCTCTAACTATTGAATCTTCACATAAAATTATTCTATTGTCCTTCGCGATATCTTCATTTGCTATCAACTTCATCAAAGCAACATGATCTCTAACTTCCTGATTTAACGGCGTATAACTTCTTCCGTAACCTGAGGTATATTTAACTAAAACTCGTCTGAAAGGTTTACATGATTCCATTGCATATCCAATGGCATGAACTGTTCCTGAATCGGGAACGCCTGAAACTAAATCCATTTTAACATTGTCTCGTTTTGCCAAAAACATTCCACAATTTTCTCTGACTTTTTCTACATTTATACCTTCATATGTCGAGGCGGGAAAGCCGGTATAAATCCATAAAAATGCACAAATCTTATTGGTATTGTTTCCATCTTTTACTGTTTCAATACCTTTTTGACTGATAAATGCAATTTCTCCGGGTTCAATGAATTTCTTAATTTTAAAATTCATATTATTAAATGAGCATGTTTCACTAGCTACAGCCACTTCATCTTCTTTGCTTCCAATAACTAACGGAGTTACCCCATATCGATCTCTTGCACAATAAATGCCTTCAGCCGTTAACAGAAGCAGAGACATCGACCCTTTGATCTCATCATACATTTTTTCAATACCATCGACGACGCCATTGCCTTGGTTTATTAAATTGGCAATTAGCTCCGTAGTGTTGACGTCGCCGCGGTCAAGTTCACTAAATGGCATTCCTTTTCTGATTAATTTTTCAGCAAGTTCATCTTTATTTGTTACAAGACCAGCGCAACATATCGCAAAAGGGCCAAATTTACTTTTAAAACTTAATGGCTGAGGGTCTTTATCAGATATTACACCAATGCCCAGATTGCTATGTATTTTATTGGATCCTTCATAGAATTTTGATTTGAATTGTGAGTTGGCAATGTCACGAATTTTTTTAACAGGCATTCCATTTTCATCGATAAAGGCTATTCCGCCATACTCGGTACCAAGATGACTGTGATAATCGGTACCATAATAAAGGCTTGAAATGCAATTCTTGTTACTTACTACACCAAATAATCCGCTCATTTTCCCCCAATATTACATAACCGATGAGTTATATATAAGGATTATTAAATTTTTTTTGAAAAAATAAAATAAACTAACTGGAGACACAATATCCACAAATTATATTCTATTGATGGATATTTTTGTTATTAAAAAACGTGGTTGTCAATTTAAGCAATTTTTAATGTGCACTTTCTCCTGTCAATTTATGTTTAAGCACTCTTAAGTCGACAGCCTCTAAAAAACAAGGGAAAGCTATTTAAGACATGGCTGAATGCAGATAACAACAAAGGAAAGAAAACAAATAATTTTGTTTTTGATTTTTTGTAAGAAGAAAACTCCATAGTTTAGGAGGAAAATAATATATGAAAGGAACCATAAAGTGGTATAATTCAAGAAAAGGTTATGGGTTCGTCCAGGGCGAAGATGGAAAAGATATCTTTGTCCACCGATCATCCGTACCGGAAGGAGTCTTCCTCAATGAAGGAGATGCCGTTGAGTACGAAGTAGAAGACTCGGATAGAGGACCCAAAGCAATAAACATAAAAAAGACAGAATAAGTTCTCTGTTCTTAGAGAATGAAAGAGGTCTTTGATCTCGATTGTTTCTTTTAATTGTGTTTACATGGGGCAATACTGCCCTTCTTTTTTTCCCCATTTTCGTCAATAGGATTATTTTTAAAAGAAAACGCGTTGTCAGTTATGGTGATGGAGAGATGGGGTTGCTCGCTGAATTACTTGCTATTGTAGGAATTTTTGTTTTTGGTTTTGTTTTATTAACAGTTACACTCCCTAAGATGAAACAGGAGATGAGGAATTTTACTTGGGATCAATATTTCAAACAGTGTGGAATTTATCAAGGAGTACCACGCTGGGCAATCATAAAATCCTATTTAATTAAAAAATGAGTGGAGTTACTTTTTACTGATTTTTTTATCCTTTTCAAAACACTCATTGCACAGAGTGTTTCCCAAAGGAATGGTTTTTCCACACTTGCTACATCTGCCATGTTTCACTCGTTTAAAACCGATAACAGTCTCATGATTCTTAGTAATCCAGTTAAATAATAATCCCTCTCTATGAATTTTCGTCTTCATGGAAATCCCCTATTGCGGAAAAGGAATCGTTGATTCGTTCTAAAATGTTTTGTAAGGCAATTTATTTGATGGTAAATGAAAAAATACTTAAATAACAGTAAGATAAGCCGACTTAGGGAGAAAAATGAAAGCATTTGTAACCGGCGGTGCTGGGTTTATCGGTAGCCATCTTGTCGACAAACTTATTGAAGAGGAAAATACAGTTACAGTGTACGATGATTTAAGTTCTGGAAAAAAAGAATTTATCGAACATCACCTTCAAAATGATAATTTTAATTTTGTTCTAGCTAACCTAATAGACGAAACTCAAGTAAAAAAGTCGATTAAAGATCATGATGTTGTGTTTCACATAGCGGCAAATCCTGACGTAAGACTTGGTGAACAGAAACCAGATATGGCCAAAACAGACATTATTGCAACATACAATCTACTTGATGCGATGAGGGAGAATGGCATCAAAAAAATTGTTTTTTCTTCAAGCAGTGCGATTTATGGAGAAACACCACCCCTTCCTTTGAAAGAAAATTATGGTCCACTTTTACCGATCTCAGTTTATGGCGCAGCAAAACTAGCAGCTGAAGGATTGATAAGTTCGTTTTGCCACACATTCGACATGCAAGGATGGATATTCCGATTTGCAAATGTTGTCGGCGAGAGAGGAACACATGGTGTTATTGTTGATTTCATCAACAAGCTAGAGGGGAATCCAAAAGAACTTGAAATTCTAGGTGACGGTAAACAGAAAAAGCCCTATCTGTATGTTACAGAATGTGTTGATGGAATGCTGTTTGGTTTTACACGTGCTAATGAACAAATCAACATCTTTAATCTTGGATGTGACACAACAACAGAAGTTACGCAAATTGGTGAATTAATAGTGGAGGAAATGGGACTCAAAGATGTTACCTTTAAATTTACTGGTGGAAAACGTGGATGGAAAGGAGACGTTCCACAGTTTCAATTTGATATAAAGAAAATAAACAATCTTGGATGGAAAGCAAATCTTTCTTCAGATGAGGCGGTAAGAAAGGCGATACAAGACTTATTACGAATGGGTCTTTAAAATAACCTGAAGATCTGATCTGAAACGATAAATATTTCCTTCTATGCCTCTATTTTATGGCTGGTTTTGATTTCTCGGGAAAGCTCTATTGAAGAACTTTTAGTTCTTTTTGTAGTTCTTGTGTTATTTGGTTGTAAGGGATTATTCTATCTGTGAGTTTTTCTAGATCTCTTGTATATTCTTTTTCTGAAGGGATGTTTTCCAAGTTTAAAATCAAAGAAGTTTTTTTTGTGAATAATTCTTTGTTTATTTTCACTCCTTTTTCTAGGAGAAACCATGTATCATAGAGATCTCTGCCTTTGCTTCGTTTCATGAGAGATATTATTTTTTCAACAAGCATTTCTTCTTCATCCATTGTTTTTATTAAAAAGTGCCCAGTTGTTTCGGGATATTCTGATGGTATTAATCTCCATTTAGGAGGTTGTATTGTTCCTGTTCTTTTTCCAGCATCTATTCTGATTCTGTTTCGCGTTTGTTCAGTTCCTTTATAAAGCGGCCCATGAACTCCGATTTCACAGGTGTAGGCTTCCTTGAAAGTTTCTTCCTTTAAAAAATAGGTGTTTATTCCGGTTAAATCTATTTCCTTCAGAGTTTTTTTAACTTGTTTTTGAAATGTTTCAGGTTTTATGGGTAGGTTGAAATCGAGGTCTTCGCTGAAACGGTTGAGTCCATAGAGATATTTTAGACAGGTACCTCCTTTAAACACTGCATCTTCAAATTTTTTGTAATAGTTATAGAGGAAGAGGCTGAGGAGGTAGTCTTTTTCTTGCTGGTAAAGCGTCAATCCTGTTTTTCTTGCCATTGATCTTAATTGTGAATGTGGTATCATCGTATTTCCTCCAGTTTGATTTCATGGTTTATGATGATGTTCCAAGCGTGGTTGTGCTTTCCATGTTTTTTTCTGCTTGGGTCGAGTTTGACCGGTGTTTTTGATTTATATTTTGATAATTTATCTACGTCTTTGGTTTTTTCAAGGGATAACTGGTCGACAATAAAGCCTGCACGGGAGATAAGCGATTTGTTGTCAAACCGTATGAGGTAGTCAACAAGTGCTTTTTTATTGAGGGCATCCCATGCATTTTGTAAACATTTTCCGAATTCGTCAAGTCCTCCACATTTATTTAATTGATACAGGGAGTCAACAAGTGTTTTTTCAGGAGTTGCAATGACAAAATCTTCTATTTTTTTGTACCCATAAAACCGTTTTCTGTTGAATGTAGCAGTTTCTATTTTAAAAGGGGAAATTGTCATGGAATCAACTTGTTTTGTAGACACGAGTTGCACGGTTTTGACTTGTTGTTCTGTAAACCCATAGAATGAAAGCGCTGTCCAGAATGTTATATATGAAGGTTTTACTAGCTCTGTTGCTATCCTGAATAGTTTTTCATTCAGAGCATCTGAACGGATATAGCTGTTTCTCTTTACTCTTCTTAGTAACCCCTTTCGTTCTAATGAGTAAAGTGTATTGTGAACTCTGTTTTTGTTCCAGTTACTGAGGCGGTGTATTTCTTTTACACCAAAAACAACGATGTCATTTTCCTTGACCAATAATGAAAGATGTGATTCATTTGCCGAAATACCTTTATAATTTGTAGTCTGTTGTTTTGATTTTTCCATGACAACGGTATATCTTTTATAGTTATAAAGTTTTATTAAGCGTCTGCTTCAAATGATGAAGGTAACGTTGAGTCTGATGAAACAATAGAGGGGAGACAATGCAGAGTTTGTTACTAACTGGTCTTTAAACCTCGCCCCCCCACATTCAGACGCTAACCTTTAAATCCATCTTATGGATAGTCTCTGTCGATGAACATCTCTATCATAGGAACTGGGTATGTTGGTCTTGTTTCAGGAGCATGTTTTGCAAAACTTGGTAATAATGTTATCTGTGTAGATATTGATGAAAATAAAATAGAAAAGATTAACAAAGGAATTTCACCAATTTATGAAGAAGGATTAGATGAAATTTTATCTAGAAATAAAGACAAAATTAAAGCCACAGCAGATTATAAATTTGCAATAGAAAACAGTGATATTACATTTATATGCGTAGGGACGCCCTCGAAAAGTGATCTTAGTCTAGATCTGTCTTATATAAAAAAAGCTGCGGAAGAAGTCGGAAAACAGGTCCAAAAGAAACATGGCTGGCAGTTAATTGTTGTAAAAAGTACAGTTCTTCCGGGAACAACAAAAGATATTATTTTACCAATATTAGAGAAATATTCACGAAAAAAAGCAGGTGCTGGGTTTGGTCTTGCAATGAATCCTGAATTTCTAAAAGAAGGAATTGCTGTTAAAGATTTTCTTGAACCTGATAGAATTGTAATTGGATCATATGATAAAAAAAGCAGCAATATTCTTAAAGAATTATATAAAAATCTATCACGCCCAATAATTGAAACCACTCTTTCTACCGCTGAAATGATTAAATATGCGAGTAACGCATTTCTTGCAACAAAAATATCTTTTATAAATGAAATTGGAAATATGTGTAAAAAACTAGGAATAGACACCTATGAAGTTGCAGATGGCATAGGTCTTGATAAAAGGATAGGCAGAGCATTTCTTGACTCAGGAATTGGATGGGGCGGATCATGTTTTCCAAAAGATCTGGATGCACTTATCTCATGGTATAAAAAAGAAAATGAAAAACCTGAAATTATACAAAGTACAGTAACAATCAACGAACAACAACCACTCAGACTTATAAAATTATTAAAAAAACATATTCCGCAAATTAATGGTAAAACAATTGGAATTTTGGGTTTAGCCTTTAAGCCAAATACCGATGATGCAAGAGAAAGTAGAGCAATTCCAATTGTTAAACAATTATTAATAGAAAAAGCAAATGTAAAAGCATACGACCCAAAAGCAATGAATCATTTTAAAAAACTGTTTCCAGATATTATTTATTGTAATAATTCCAAAGATGTTCTTGATGCTGATGCAGTAATTATTGCTACAGCATGGGATGAATTCAAAAAATTGGATTACAAAGGCAAAATTGTTATTGATGGAAGAAGATTACTTGAAGCGAAAAAAACAGCAAAAACCTATGAAGGAGTGTGTTGGTAAAAAATGAAAGGATTAATACCTGCAGCAGGTCTTGGAACCCGGCTTCATCCGATTACACTTGCGATTCCAAAGGAACTCATGCTGATAGGAGAAAAAGCAGTCATTGAATATGTGATTGAAGCAATGAAAGAAGTAGGCATTACGGATATCACTGTTGTCGTTGGATGGAAAAAGAATGCGATATTAGATTATCTTGGGTCTGGAAAAAGGATGGGCGTCAATATTTCATATGTGGTTCAAGATGATAGAAATGGACTTGCAAAAGCAGTTGCTTCAGGAAAACATATAATTGGTGATGAAACATTTTTAGTGGTGCTAGGTGACAATTTCTTTTATCCTCAAATGTTCCTGAAGGATATTGTTTCATTTCATCAAGAAAAAGGTGCAGACGCGGCAATAGGGGTTGTTGAAGTTGAAAATCCATCAAGACATGGCATCATAAAACCAGGAGAAAACGATAAAATCGTAGATATCATAGAAAAGCCAACAAAGCAAGAATCTCCTAGCAATCTTGGCTGCATTGGAATTTATGTGTTTAATCCAGACATTTTTGATGCAATAAGGAAAACAAAACCAGGAGTGAATCAAGAATATCAATTGACAGATGCCATAAAGATATTAATTGAAGATGGGAAGCAAGTGTATTACAAGAAGATCAATGGAACGCATATCGATGTAGGAACACTTGAAGATCTTAAAAAAGCAAATGCCTACATATCAAATCTTTGAATCTTGTGATGAAAGATGATGTTTTCTATAGTGATAGCAATTAGAAACGAAGTGCAACATATCGAGAAATGTATCGACTCAGTATTTAGTCAAGATTACAAAGGAAAATATGAGGTTATCGTTGTTGATGGGATGAGTGATGATGGAACCTATAAATTATTAAAGAAGTTGCAGAAGAAATATACCTTAAAACTTCTGAAAAATCCTAAACTCAATGCTGCTGCAGGAAGAAATATTGGCATTGAAAGCTCTAAAGGCGATTTTATTGCGTTTATAGATGGAGATGCAGTAGCTTCAAAGGATTGGCTGAGTCAAATTGAAAATGTCTTTGGAAAAAAGGATGTAGCAGGTGTTGGAGGTCCTGACATGCTACCCAAAGACAGTACTGATAAGGCTCGTAGGATTGGACATGTTATGACTTCCCCCCTGGCAAGAGGTGGAAGGTTTAATCCTTCTACCCAACATTCTCTCTCTGAAGAAGAAAAATATGTTGAGCATATTCCAACATGTAATCTCTGTCTGAAAAGAGAGGTATTTAGTAAAGTTGGAATGTTTGACGAAGAATTTGTTAAAGGCCAGGATTTAGAGTTGAACTATCGAATTGTCAATGCAGGATACAAACTATTGTATTCACCAAAAATAAAGGTTATTCATCATAGAAAAAATCACATCAGGGATTTTGCTAGGCAGATATATAAATGGGCAAAGGCAAAGGTTGCAATCATTAAAAAACATGGTTTCCATGGACTAACAAGTCATATCTATCTTTGGCCTGCTTATTTTGCAATTACATTTATATTGGCTTTATCTGTATCCTTGCTAATCGATATTATGCATATTTTTTGTTTACTATTGTTTTTTGCAGTAGTTGCCTATTCTTTTACTATCATTTTTGAAGCAGGAAGGCTTTCAAAGAGATATAACGATAAAAAGTTATTTTTGTATGCTAGTTTTCTACTTCCGATTGTCCATATTTCATATGCTTACGGGGTATTATTTTCATTAATAAGGAGGAAAATATGGTAAAGGAAAAGATATTGAGGATATTAAAGCATCTATCTTATTCAGCAAGAAATACTGAATATTATGCGTATCTGTAAGGAGAGTAACATGTTAAAGACATTATACAAAAAATCAATCGAAGCATATAAGGAAGGAGGCATAAAAGGTTTCATGGAAAAGTATAGACAACATAACCTTGATTACCCTCCTTTGCGTAAATATTTTCAGTACTGGTTGTATGATAAACTCAGCATATCAAAAATATTTATCAAGCAATTAGACGGTTATAGCATGAAATTATTATACAGAGATAAGGGATTATCGCAACAGCTTTTTATAAGCAATTACAGAGAACCTGAATGTACCCGTCTTATCAAAAAATTAGTAAAACCTCAAATGACAATCTACGACATAGGAGCAAACATGGGTTACTATGCTCTAATGGAATCAATGCTTGTTGGAAAGAAAGGAAAGGTATACGCAATTGAACCTAGCCGGGAAAACTACAAACACCTAACCGAAAACTGTGAATTAAACAAATGTTCCAATACAGAGATTTACAAAATGCTAATCGGCAACAAGACAGAACTATCAAAACTATACATATCTGATAAACTCAATTGGTGTAGTGTTATGAAGACAACCGAAAATTATGAAGAAGTACCAATGTATACGTTTGATGAATTTATCAAAGGAAAGGAGAATCCCGACCTCATAAGAATGGACGTTGAAGGCTATGAGTATCACGTGGTGGATGGAATGAAACAATTTTTAAAATCGAAAAAACCTTGCTTAATATCTATGGAGATACATCCAAAAATTATATATGAAAACAATTTAAATATAAAAGTGATGTACAGAAAGCTATTTGAGAGCGGGTTTATGCCAACACACATCATAAGAAAACATGGTTGGCTAAGAGAAGAATTAATTCCTTTTTCGGATTTTTATGGGGCATTAGAAGACAATAAACTAACAGCAGAATCAGGATATGGCCAGGGCTATGGATTATTCCTAAAAAGGGAATGAAATACAACATCATAAACTGGCATGAAAATTTGAATAACAGAAAAAATCATAATAATTAATTTAGAGGGGACTACATTGAAGGAAATAGGAATATTAGAATTTCATTATCATTCTATGTTTTTATATACAATGGCTCGTATTTGTAAAACAAAAGATACTAATGTTACCTTGTTTACAACCAATAAAATTTTTTCGTTAATGGAAAAATATCTAGAGAGGAAAGATCAATACAATATCCTACTCAAGGAGGAAGATGAAAGTATAAACTCCTTTTTAAAAAGAGTTGAACGAATATGTAATGAAAAAATTGATTTGCTATTTGTAAATACAATTCAAGAAACCTGTAAAGACCTACCACACTATTTTAGATTCAATCCTAGCTGTAAAATGATTCTTACCATACATAATGTCAATGCCTTTTTAAACAAAAAAATTACTATCAACATAAAAAAGCCATTCAGAACTTTAGATACTATCTTAAGTTCCATCATAATACAAAGAATTGTTCTGCCAAAATTTAACGGAATCGTTGTTTATCCGTCAATAAAAGATTATATCATAGTTAACAAAATGTATAGTAAAGAAGTATTTACATTGCCTTTTACTTTTTACGATAAAACCAAGTCTACAGAAGTCGATAAGCAAGATAAAAAAATTAAGTTTGTAGTAGCAGGTGCAATTGAAAAACAAAGAAGGGATTATGATCTTGCATTAGATGCTTTTGAAAATTTATTTAATAAATTCCATAACGACATATCTTTATGTTTGTTGGGTGGACCAATTGGAAGTTATGGTCAACAAATAATAAGAAAATGTAAGAAAATAAAAGAAAAGGGATATGATATTCAATTTTTTGAAGAGTTTGTTCCAGAAGAAACATTCAGTAAGATTTTAATGGAAAGTACAGTAATTTTTTCCCCCACAAAATTAGAAACAAGAGGATTGGGAGTGATCAAAGAGGAATATGGTGTTTCAAAAGCATCAGGAGCGCTATCCGAAGCAATTCAAAATGCAAAGCCATCGATTGTGCCATCTGAACTAAAAATAATGAAAGAGTTGAGAAGTTCTACATTAAGTTACGATAGTCAAGAAAAATTGGAAAATATAATCGAAGTTCTTATAGCAGATAGGAAAAAATTAGAAGATATAAAAAAAGAAGCTTGTAAAAATTCAAAACATTTCTCGCTTGACGTATTGCAAAAATACTTCACCGATGAGATTTTAAATAACATCGACAATGCATCATAGAAAACTGTAAATATTTCCAAACAAAAAAATGGAGAGTTTGAAACAATTGTATCAAAATAACCTTGGATCCAATCCTGAATTGAAAAAAAGATTGAAACTTTTTATTAAAAATAATGCTTTTAGATTTGCTCATAGAGTTGCTATAAGACGATTAAAGAAAATTGTAAAAAATTCCAACATTCAACCAAAAATAATAAAGAAAGGCAAGAAGAAAATTGTATTTGATAGCATTTATGCAATGTACGGTGGACTCATTTACTGGGAGTGGACTCTTGCAAAAGCTCTGCAACTTAGAGGTCATGATGTTAAAGTATTAACCTGTGGAAAGACACTGCCTCTGTGCACAGGAGAGCATACGATTAGTAGGTTGCATGATGATAAAACATGTAGACATTGTGTTGATTTTTCTTCAGAATTCCTCGAAATTTCTAACATACCATATGATACATACAGGGACTACATATCTGAAGGGGAAATTAAAGAAATCAAAGATAAAGTAAATAAATTATCTAAAAATGAATGTTACAATTATGTTTACAAGGATGTAGAGGTGGGGACTCTTAGTAAAAATGCAACTATAAGATATTTCGAAGGGAGCATTAACCCAGATGAACAATTTTATTTACATATACTCCACTCTGAACTAATAAACTCAATTATTGCTACAGACGTAGCAGAAAAATTTCTTAAAAAAGAGAAACCAGATATTTTAGTTTCAAGGCATTTAGGTTATAGCTCTTGGGGAAGTTTTGCTGAATATCTCGCAAAAAAAGGAGTGAGAATATGTTACCCGGGTGGAGGCTACAAAAAAAATGTTATTGGTTTTGATTTTAACTTAAGAGGGGACACCGATAAAAAATTCAAAAAATATCACGAAGAATATAGAGGAAAGAAACCATTAAATAAGCATGAAGATGCGGAGCTCCAAACATTTCTCGACAAAAGAATTCGAGGAGAGGGGGGGGACACCGCTACCTATGGCTATGAAAATAATGAGGTAAAAGAACTCTTTGATTTTAAAAAATATAAAATGACCTATGCAATATTTCCTAATGTAGCATGGGATGCTTCTTTGCTGAGTGTACACAGAGCTTTTAACAATATATACGAATGGGTAATCTACACAATCAAATTATTTAAAGTAAAACCAGACTTTCAACTAATAGTAAAAATACACCCAGGGGAAAAATCACACAAATCAGAAAATACCTTATTGGATTATATCAATAAAGAGTTTGATACTCTTCCAGAAAACATAAAAATTATTCCCATAGATACTAAAATAAGCCCATATTCGCTGTTTTCAATGATTGACGTAGGCCTAATATACAATGGAACAACAGGATTAGAAATGGCTCTACAAGGCCTTCCCGTTATCGTCACTGGACTAGCACGATATGGCAGAAAAGGATTCACCTACGATGTTTCAACAAAACAAGAATACGAAAAAATGTTATTTAGAAAACTACCTCGCTTGACTATACAACAATTACAAAAGGCCAGAATATATGCCTACTTCTATTTTGTCAAAGGTTTCTTACCGTATGAATATGTAAAGAGAACAAACTTCTTCAATATAGGGTGGGACATAAAATCTCTAGATGAATTTGCCGAGGGGAAAGACGAAGTTTTAGATAAAATATGTGACTATATTACAAAAGATGATATATTAAGACTGATTAAGTAGTCATGGCAAAACTCAAAAATTTAGTTATTGGAATAACCCAGTTTTTTTCTTAATTCAATAAATTTCTCTTTTTCAGGGGATTCAATATTAGAAGTAGGATCTGGGTATTCCCTATATTCATAAGTTTTTGTTGATTCAATGTGTTTCATTGTAATGTCAGTTCGTTTTTTGCCAACAAATTCCTCAATTTTAGTAGTAAAGATTTCAGAATTTTTGATAAAATCTTCATATTTGAACTGCAAAACATTTTTTTTATTATCCTCAGCAAATTTTAGACCGCTCTCAGTCAAAATCCTCCAAATATATGCACTTCTAGTGTAATGATTCCAGTGAGAAAAATTTTCTCGTTCCTCTTCTTCAACGAACCATGGAACTTTTAAATTGTTTATCAAGTAACTCCATTCAACATTTCTTTCATTTAGAAATTTTTCAGAATAAAAATCTCGTCTAATTGCGGAACCAACAACATCAACTCCATCTCTAATAACGTCAATAAATTTCACACCAGGATAAATACGTTGCAAAATAGACATACAAGGCTGGAGGTTAGGGTTCTTAACGATAAAACGACAATCATCATTCTTAAGATACTCAAGAACGTCCATCTTACGTTTAAGTCTCTTACAACGCCGATCAAAATTATCAAGGTTCAAATAATTACCGATATAACTATCCTCTTCCTTGTTAAAGTTAACATATCTACCTTGTATTATTTGAAGATAAAAATCCTCAAACATAATAGCTTTGAAAAGACTCTCACCTTGCTCCTCTGAAACACATTTATTCTTAATTAAAGTAGGAAACAAAAAAAACGTAGAAGGTTCAAAAATATAATGAGAATTTTTAAGGCTCCCTGTGATTTTACCTATAATAGTAGTCCCTGACCTTGCAACGCCTGTGACAACTATTAATCTATTTTCAAATATGCTATCATAATTTGTTGTTAAATCCATTTTGCACCTCAAAGTTAATAATCAACTTCAACGTACATCTAATTTTTCATATAAATATTTGTTCTATGAATATTTCAACCCTCTTTAGCAACAAACAAAATATGAACGGAAAATTTAAACATTCATAAATATTTAGGTAAGAAACTTTATAGAGGAAGACTTAAGATGAAATATACGCAATCTTTAACATCTAAAACAAAAGCTGGTGAATTATATAACATGGACCAAAAAAACTGGGAGCATTTTAGATTGGAAAAAGGAGGATAAAAAAAAATGCAATATTGTACGAAATGTTTGATACCTTCTACAAGACCAAGAATAACATTTAATGAAGAAGGCGTTTGCAACGCTTGTCAACATGCAGAAAAAAAGAAAAAAGAGGTAGATTGGGAAGCAAGAAAGCAGAAACTAATAGAATTGTGTGACAAATATAGGCGAGATGAGTATTGGGATATCATCATTCCGCTAAGTGGTGGCAAGGATAGTTCCTACATAGCATACATGATGAAACACGAATTTGGAATGCATCCTCTATGTGTCACTTGTGCCCCACCGATGTCAACAGATCTGGGAAAGGACAACCTACATAGAATGATAAGGTCGGGAACCGGATACGACCATATCTTTATGACGCCAAATCCTATCGCAAACCAAAAAATGTGTAGAATGAGTTTTATTGACCAGGGGAGACCGAAGCATCCTTACGTAGCGGGTATTTTTACCATGCCCCTCAGAATTGCAGTGAAATTCAATATACCTTTAGTAATGTACGCTGAAGAGGGGGAAATCGAATATGGTGGAACATCCCGGCTAAGTGATCATGCAGATTGTAATAGGCAAGATATCATTGACATCTATCTCAGCGGGAATCACGTGGATAAGTATTTGGGAATGGAAGGTCTCACCAAAGATGATTTGAGAGGATGGGAACTTCCGACCGATGAAGAGCTGGCAAGAGTCAAACCCTATGTTGCACATTGGTCTTATTTCGAAAATTTCGACCCTTATCTCCATTATAAGGTTTGTGAGGAAAAAACCGGATATAAAGCTGCTGAGGGAAAACAATTTGGGACTTTTGATAACTGGGGACAAGTGGATGAATATGTGCTGCACGATATGCACATCTATCTGATGTTCATTAAATTTGGTTTTGGCAGGACAACCGCGGATGCTAGTATCGAAATCAGATTTGACCGCATGAAAAGGCAGAAAGGGGTTGAGCTCGCTAACCAATCTGATGGAGCATTTCCAGGAGGAAAGCGTTTAGAAGATTTCTTGGAATTTATGAAAATGACAGAAGACGAATTCTGGGATGTCATTGACAAATGGGCAAACAGAAAAGTTTTGGAAAAGGTCGATGGCGAGTGGAAATTGAAGGAATCCCTTCGCGAACTCAGAGCAAATCCAAAGCCGCATCCAATTGAGATATAAGGAATTACTCTTTCTTATAAATAGGCTACAGCCTTAATTCAATCCTTTATTGTAATGTAAAGGGGACACTATTTATTAATAATATCCATTAATCCTATATATTAATCAACTACTGTAGAGTACAAAAATTATTTCGTCTTCAATTTTAATACCCTCAATTGACAAAATATTATCGTACTACAGGCATAATTCCAAATTTAAACAAGAATCGTAGGCTTAAATACCCCCCCACTTACAGACGCTGAAAGGCAAATTATTGATACCATTTGGGAAGAAACAAGATTTGGGGCGAGAATACTTTATAACGAGTTGAAATTAAGAGGATATAAAATACCTCATCACCAAAGACATAGATATTTAATAAAGACAGATCGATCAAAACCAGAATCATTATTGGGGCTCTTTTGGAGGGAAAATATATGAGAAATAAATTACTACTAAAAAATATTCATACTCAACATTAATCAACTATCCAAAAGGTTAAAATAACGGTTAGTGTGTCCATATAAAAAATTAGATCATGTGCTCCTTAAGAATGGTGAATTTATGGATCGAGAAAATGATAATAAGAAAATGATGGAAAAAGATGAGTATGCAGATGAGTGTAATTATTGTGGGAAAAAAACATTAAAACAATACATAAAAATAGAGAATTTAAGCATATTTAATGGAATGTATGACAATGATTATAATCCCGAAGGTTTGGACTTTTCAATAATGCTCTGCGAGAATTGTGGTTTAATTCAGCAAAGATACTCCGAATTGTTAGATCAAACATTGGAAGATATATATTTGTCAGAGAAATCATCATTAAGTACTCCGTTAGGAACAGGAAGTTGGGGAGAGAAAAGGTTGAATCGTTTCTTGAAAAATGCAGATTTAAAAGAAATCCCCAATGGAGTCTTAGAAATTGGATGTGGTACAGGTTTATTATTATATGAATTGTTTAAGAGGGGTGCTAGAGATCTTTTTTGTTTCGAACCCTCAACCGTTATCCAGGATGTTACAAGTTTTAACAAAGATTTTACACCAATAATCTATAATGATTTTTTTAATTCATGTGCAATAAAAAGTAGCAGATTAGAGGATAAATTCAATTTAGTAGTTGGTGTCTCTGTACTTGAACATATAAAAGATTTAAAAGATTTCTTAAAAGCAACGAATCTCGCCTTAAAGGGGGGGGGCATAGGAATATTTATAGTACCAAATGAACTGTTCAGCTTTAATATAATTAATCCT
>Ga0315547_1001782_pt1 | contig 16059 bp, 22 predicted proteins | sample SalMarSW160240MG_2_FD_202542 | JGI IMG/M metagenome (GOLD analysis project Ga0315547, IMG submission 202542) | Salt marsh sediment microbial communities from the Plum Island Ecosystem LTER, Massachusetts, United States - Salt Marsh Sediment SW1601-240 ... | reverse complement strand
ATAGTTTCAGACCAGATACCGTGGTAACGTCTGCTGAAGAAGGTGCTGGGTATAGAAAAACAGAATCCCCTATCAAGTCGTAGTATTGGGGAAATCCGTTTGTTTCTTTAAACTCTGACATTGCTATGTCAATATCGTGCCAGTCCATTTGGATTAGTTTACCATAATCCCCGCTATCGTCTTTTACTTCCACTTTTTCTACCCCCTGCGCCCCGTCTGGAAGTTCGTAATCCTGCTGACCGTGGACTAAAGTAGTCGTGGCAATAGGAAAATCAGCGGCGTTAATATCGTCATACTGCCAACCATATTCCGCTTCACGGATAATTCTGCTTACTTCGTGCCAACTTTGATTTATATTCCGTATTTTGTCTTCTGTCGGATAGCTTGTAGAGGTTGTGCCGCACAGGAAATCTATGTCGGGCAATAAACCTCTTGAATTACTTGCGCTTACTTGCATATGTTTATAGCCAATTCCGATGGTCCAAATACCACAGAATTGTCTTTTTAAAACTACTCTTAAAATCCTTTGGGAAACGAAAACCCATATTATATAATTTTTTCCCAGAAAGCGAGTAGCGAAGGTCGTGTCCAGGGCGGCTACTATGGAAATCAACCATTTTATATTTTAAATCTCCCCCTTTTATTGTTTTTGCTATAAATTTAGCTACATCCAAATTACTCATTTCCTCGCCAACTATATTATATTTGTCTCCTGACACTCCTTTTTCTGTCAGAAACAATAGTGCTTTAGCTACATTTCTGGCGTGTATCCATTTTCTTGTTCCTGACTTTGTTTTAGTTTTGTCGGCGTGGATTATAATATCCTCGCCATTTAGAATCTTTCTGATAGTCATCGGAATAAACTTTTCTGGATGTTGCTTTTCTCCAAACACATTCATACAATGAGTTATTATCATCGGCAGTTTGTAAGTGTTCTCATAAGCCAAACACAATTCTTCTGCCCCTGCTTTAGTGGAGGCGTAAGGATTAGATGATTTATACCTATCCCACTCCTTGTAATCCACTCCTTCTGGTGCTGGTCCGAATACTTCATCGGTACTGAAATAGATAAACAATTCAGGTCTTTTCTTACAAGCATATTCCAGTAAATTACAAGTTCCAACCACATTATCCATCACAAAACTCATCGGGTCTGTTATGCTCCTATCTACATGGCTTGAAGCCGCCAAATGCCAGATATAATCTATTTCGCCAATCTCTTTTATTATTTGGTTGTTCAATTCAGCCTTCAAATCCCACCAGATAAACTTGACCCTGTGCTTTTCTTTCTCCCAAATATCCATATCAGTCAGACGCCTTAAATTGCCAGATATATCTAATCTGTCTAATCCAACAATTTCCCAATCTGTGTTTTTTAATATTTCCTCGCAAAGATGGTTGCCTATAAATCCTGCGAGTCCAGTAATTAGTATCCGCATATTTTTTTTAATTCTTTTAATTCTTTAGGTGTCATTGAACCTGCCTGGTCGCACCCTGGCAAGTTTTTGTCTAATGTAAAATGTTTTTCTATAATAGTTGCTCCTCTGACTATCGCCAGTTTGGCATAATCCAATCCTATAGTGTGGTCAGAAAAGCCTGCATATTTATCAAACTTCTCTGGAAAGTTCTGAACCCCAAATGTTTCTATCTGCCTGCGAGTCATACAGAAAAGAAATCCAGCGTTTTTAATATCAGGGAAATTGGGCTTATACCAAGCTGCCAGAGACGCTATAATCGGTTTTCCTGTTTCTTCCATAACATTTATCAAATCTCGGTCAAAAATGCTTCTGGAGGCTATCTTGTGGCGTTTAACGCCTATCTCTTCAAGCCATCCGACCCTTTCCCTGTCAAAAGCAGAGGCCATAAACTCTATTCCTGCTTTTTCGCTTTCTTCCGCTAACTCTATCACTTGTCCTTTTGTCAGTTGGCTATCCCTCAATTCCTTGTAATGGCTATCGCCTGGCTTTTTAATAGTGCCAATATCATAGAGCTGAAACTTCACAATATCCGCACCATTCTCTTTCGCTTCCCAAATAAGTCGTTTCGCCAGTTTCATATCTCCTGCCCAATTATGACCTATCTCCGCAATTATTTTCATATATGTTTTATTTGTAATGCTTTGTTAAAATCTGCCAAAGTGTGTATATCTTTTGATGGGTCTGTTAATAACACTTCTGGCTTTGGGCTATACGGGTCTTCGTAATGTTCTAAAAACCAAGTTTGGATAGCCCAGATAGACCCATAAATTGTAAAATCTTGATGGCAGGTCATTAACTCGGAAAAATGATGTTCCTCCATTAAGTCTTTTGTCCATTGAATCAAGTGTTGTTTTATAGTGGGCGAATTTGCCTGAACCGCCACTATAATATCTGGCTTAATCATCATCTCTCCAAGAGCGTGCTGATATACAGGTATGTTCGGGACATCTCCGCATAACTCAAGTGGTCTTTTGATCGGAGTAGCCCCTAATTGTAATGCTATCTCTAATATAAAATCAGAATCAGAACTGACATATACTTTTTTGAATATCCGCAGACACTTCTCCAGATTCCACTGGAACATAGGTTTTCCTTTAAAATCTCGCCTGTTCTTATTTTTTAAACGGGAACTGTTCCCTTTAGCTATAATCAAACCTACTGTTTTCATCGCCTTAGAAAGAGGAATATGTATGGTAACAAGTTGAACACAATGTCAGCGATTTATGCTTCATATTACCAAGCAGTCCCCTGAATCTTTTTAAATCCTCACTGTTGTCCCAAATATCTTTTAGGGTGTTCTTATTCATATCTCCTATCACCATAAAGTTGTCCCAATCGCTACAACACGCACTCACTTTCCCATCCCAGTTCACAGTCATCTTATGCCATACTTCGGTGCAAGGGCAATAAACTTTTTCAATTGTTTCGTGTTCTCTAATATCCTCTGGCAGGGGTATTTTAGACAGGTTTGTTTTTCCAATTCCAACAAAATCCACAATGCTTCCCCAATACTTTTTGAACGCATCTATTTCTTTCTGAGTTTCATCTGTCATTGTGCAGGAAATCTGAATAAATGGATTCTTATCTCCTCTCAACTCCACCATTTTTATAATATTAGCTTTCAACCCATCATAGTTCTTGTTGTTTCTCATATATTCATATCTTTCTTTTGTCGCACCCTGAAATGAGAATATCATAGAATCCAATTCCATCTCTATCAAATCCTGCATCTGTTTTTCTTTTATCAAATGCCCGTTGGTTGTGATATGGACAAAAGGAACTTTTGACTTGGCATATCTTAAAAAATCTATAATCTTAGGATGTAAAAATGATTCTCCCCAGCCGATTATTCTAATAGGAGTATTATGCTCAGCACACTCATCCACTATTTTCTTAAAAGTTTCCTCTGACATATAACCTCTTGGTCTGGTCATATTCCTCTGCCCGCAGAACAGACATTTAAGATTACAGAAATTGGTGGATTCAACATCAACTATCATAGGGAACTTCAATGGTTTGTCTATGTGCAAAAGAACATCGGTGTATTTCTTACTTCTGTAGATTTTTTGAAAAGGATTTTCCCTCATACTTCTCTGCTTTTTTAATGGCTTCTTTCACTATTGCGGACTTGCCGGCAGGTATTAGTTCGGTTTTTAATACGGTATTTGTTTCAACTCCCACCATATAGCGATATTCTTCAAAAGTATGTCCCAATTTAATATCTCTCTTAATGCCCGATAAAACCATATCAGAGTATTTATAATTCTTCTTGTAGTCTTTTAGGATAAAAGCATGGGCAATATCACCGCAACATTTGTGTTTCGCTCTTATTAGGTAAAATGTCTCAATTTTCTTTGCCATAACTTTTTATCACTTTACAAATTTTTTCCAGCGGGTCAGAGATATGTATTCCACCCTCAACCATTGCCACTCCAACTCTTTCTTTCTGTAATTTATCTGGGTTTTTCAGGTTCTCTCTAACGGCTTTCTCCAAATCTTCTAATTCAACCAAATCGCAGGCTTTAGAATATGTTTCAGGTGAAGAATGTCCAAGCATTGTTCTATCTTTCCAGACTTTTGGGATAACTACTGGTATATCAAGGGCATAAGCCAACAATACAAACGTTTTGTCTTTAATAGCAACCACTAAATCTGCTTTGCTCAAAACTTTGGCACAGATTTCCAAATGGTCTTTGGCATCTCTATGCGAATAAACAGGATTATCAAACCTTTCCGAACTGCTCATCTCATTAACCTTGGTAATAACATTTGCTTTCATCTTTCGCAGAGCATCTGCAACAATAAAGTTTTCCTCTATTTCCGTATCATGGTGGGTAGGACAAAATACTATGTTTATTCCTTTATGCCGTTTTCTCCCTACCAAATGGTTGAATATGGTAGTTCCTGTCAATTCTATTTTCTTTTCTGGTATTCCTGCTTTTAACAATCTATCCCTGTCTTCGTCGCCCCAAACACATATCTTATCTGCTGTAAAAGGGTAACTTGTCGGGGGGCAGTAATCTTTTGTTGAACTTCTGCCGTGCTGGACAACTATTACTGGCTTGCCTAACTTCTTGGCTGTCTTGGCTACTATCCCCGCAAACCCAACTACTATCTCTGTCCATACAACTACTGCTTCTGCTTCCTCAATCGTCTTTACTATTTCAAAATGTGGTTTAAGGTCTGCTAAAACATTGTTATGGTCGCACAGAACTATTCTCATAATGTTGTAATGCTTTAGGAGCGAAACTCTTTTCTTTTTTCCTCGTTCCGTCTTTATTAAATGGCGTGTAATAAATGCTGTTATCAACCTTATATTTCTTTGCCAGTATCTTGGGATTCATTTCACAGGCTTTGTCTTTGAATGCTCGGTCAGAAGGATAATCTTTGGAAGTTCCAACATTCCAATAATGTATCACTCTTACATCAGGGATATAGTAGAATAGTTTTCCTACTCTCTTTACCCTGTTAGACCAGTCAGTATCGGTTGAACCATACCAACCCAATCTTTCATCTAAATATCCCACCTTGTCAAAAATCTTCCGTGAGAAACAGACAACTCCCATCATCTTATTAGCTATTTCCACTTTTAATCCATTGATTACTTTTTCCTTGCCTTGCCATTTATGGTGGTCAAAGTCCTTCCAGGCCATCAATATCACATCGGTTTCGGGAATTCTTTCAAGATAATGTTCTATCGTAAGCAACCAGTTTTCAGGCATTAAGAAGTCAGAGGCAATACCGATTATGTAATCTCCTGTCGCAACTTTCCAAGCATCATTAGTTGATACCGCCATTCCGCCATTTGTTTCCCTCAAAATGGAAATAGTTGGGGCGAACCTCTTCATCACATCTCTGACATTGTCAGTAGAGGCATTATCTACCCAAACAAGTTCAAACGGTCTTCCAGCATTTATTATGGAATTCCCAACGCAATTCTTTGTCAGTTCAGCCCTATTAAAAGTTGTCACAACTATGCTGAATTTCATTTAAGTTTTCTAAGGGCAAAAAACAGTTCGCCGCCTATGTGCTTATTTTCGGTTACCAAGAACTTTTCTAATCCCCTGACTCTCACTATCGCTTCTATCCTTGCTTCGTTCCAAAAAGTATTGTGTCCCCAGTAATAAGCAGTAGGGTGGGTCTGGTGCGGACATCTGTGGTGTGTTTCTCCTTTTACTTTCAAAACCCTGTAAATCTCTCTAAACAGTTCTATTGACTCGGTATCCGTCATATCTTCTATAAAGTGGGAAGAATATATTTCATCAACTGAGCCGTCTGGAAACGGAATACCATTTCTTGTATCCCATATCATATCCTGCCCGATATCTTGTTTATCTATACCGATGTAACCGTCTATCGCCTGTTTCCCGCAGCCGAGATTAAGTTTTATTTTTCCTTTATATTGTGGAAATTTGTTCATTTTTGCAAAGGGTCGAAGGCGTCTTCCCAGTATTTGACAACCTTATCGACATCCCTATTATCTTTTACCCAGTTCCCCTGTTTCTCCGCCAGTTTCCTCCTAAAAGGTTCATCTACTATAAGCCGTTCCAGTTTCTTATACCAGTCCTTAAATGTGTTTTTGGCACAATAGCCAACTTCTTCTTTGTAAGGTGTGACCCTTGAAGCCAGTGTTACCGCACCTATTGTCGCATATTCGTAGAACTTGACACAAGATTTAGAGTTATTGAACCTATTATCAATCAATGGTGCTACCCCTATATCTATGCTTAAACTGTTAAGCAAGCTGGGATACATAACTGGGGGATAAAATGGAACGTGAAAGAACTTTAAGTTTTGTATTTTATTCCACCAATTAACAGCACTTTGTAGATATTCTTTTCTTTCTGGCTGAAGCCCGTATTCCAACACTCTCTCATATCCCCACATTTCGCATTCAAGCGGAGTGCCGCACATCCCCTGAAGAACAAAGTCAAAGTCGTATTTCTTTTGAAGTTCAAGCAGAACATCGGGAAGCAAAACTAAATCTTTCCAGTGGGAAGCAGCACCAGTATATCCAATTCTTAACCTGTCTTTAGGAGGTTTATCTTTACTAAGAAGGAATGAAGTCCTATTCACGGCATTAGGGCATACAAATACATTTTTGTTAAACCTTCTAAGTATTTTTGCCAGAAATGGAGTTGTAGTAGTGACTGCATCGCACTCTCTCATTAAATGCTCATACTGGCGTCTTTTTTCTTCTGATATGGCGCGAGAGGGGTTTTCGGGATTAACATCCCATAAATTATCATCTACTTCATAAACTACTCTCTTACCCAGTTTCTTGAACTCCCTCAATCTCATTAAAGGGTCAATTGGGTAAGTCCTGCTGAATACAACCGTATCTGGAAACTGCATTATCTTATCTGAAAATCCTTTACCAGAATTAAGAGCCATCCATAAAACTTCGTGTCCTTTTCTTTGAAGTGCTTTTCCTGGTATATGGTTTCTATAAAACCAACAGCCGTTGTTAAAAGCGTAAGGGCTGTCCAAAATATATAAAATTTTAATGTCTTTTATGTGCTGATCTGTGGCACTCATAACATAGAGTCACCCCATTCTCAACCTCATATCTTAATTTTTTATATTCAGCCCAACCTTTGGCCTTTTACCCCTTAAACTATTCCAATATATTTTTTGCTTTTCAGTTGACATAAAATTAAATTTTACGAGCAAACTCAATAAACGCCTTTGTTTCGTCTATTTTTCTTTGCATAATAACTAATTCTTCTCTCCTTTTTTCGTCTCCGTTTAAGACCTTTTCCGTAAGATAGGCTTCCAGTATTTCAAAGATAACAACATCTGTTCTTTTTCTCCATAACAATTTGTGTTTTCCTATTTTTTCAAAGAACAGGTTTACAAGCCGTCTTTTTACGCTTGCTATCCAATTTTTGAACCAATATATAATTTTCATAAGTCATCTGTTCTCGCCGATATTGAGGAAAAGCGAGAACTTCGCCCCTCAATATCAGACGACTATTTACAAGGGAAAATAGTTTAAGCTATAGTCCAACTATTCCTACGCTCAAAAATCTGTCTGCGTTCTTGGTGAATGTCGTAGAACCGTAAACTGTGTATGCTGATATATAGTAACCGTGCATGTCTGGGACTTTCGTAATCTGAATACTCGGTGCTTTCTGTAATATAACACTGATTGCTCCTTTCTTCCCAAAATAAGCGGTTTCGTAATCTTTAACAACTTCTGCCGTATAACCTTCTGCTTTGTTGAATGCTGCAACAGCGCTAACATCTGAACCAGTCGGGACATTATTGGAAACATAAACTTTGAATCCCATAAAGTCTCCTGCATATCCGTTCCTTAATGTAGAATCTGCAACATTGTAACCAACAGCAGTAGCCTTATATTCAATCAAGTTCGCCATATTCGGACCAAGAATAGCAATCCAGTCTGCAGTCTCGGAAACATTATTCTTTCTCAAGTTCTTTCTGGCTTTTGAGAATATGTCAATAATGTTTGCTGTAGAAGCTGAAACAGCTCTATTCGCCGCACCTCCTGCATCCATTTCTGCGCCATCTCTGACATCTCCTGACAACATATTGTTAAGAGCATTTGTGTCGATTGCATCTCTCAACTGATAAGCAATTTCTTCCTGCATTGAAGTTCTCAAGTTAACATTTGACTGGAGTTCTTCAATATCATCTACGTAGATTGCAACAGTTCTATACTGGTCAACTGTCAATGAATCTGTGTGGTAATCCTGTGCTTGGGCTGTAAAAGATGTTCCAGGAACATAGGTCTGGGCTGATAAGCTGTCAAAATACTGCTTATTCAATGTATCGCCATAGGTCAATTCATCTCTAATATCCATATCACAGGTCTCCATACAAACTAATGTCTTGTAAAGAGGAACCTGTAAAACTGAAGACCAGACTTCCAATACCTTAGCTTATAGTTTTTATTCCTATAAGATGAGACTATCGCATCGCCACTTTTATTCCATCTATTATCTTAAATCCCTGTGGCGTCTTCTCGCTTAGTCGTTCAGGGTACAAAAACTTGCCTCTATGATTTAATCTTCTTATCTCTTTGTAACAATAATTGATTTTTTCCTTTATTTTTTCTGGGTATACTATTCCTTTTCTTTCTCCTTTATTATACTTGTGTTGTTTCGCTTTAATCTTTTCTTTTTCAATAAGTAATTCTGCCTGTTTTCTTTTAATTTTTAGATATGGTTTAATTTTCTCTAAAAATGGTAAAAGATTTTTTCCTTCCAGTGTCCAAGTATATGCGTCTTTTGAATTGTCGTAAAATTTTCTTTTCCACACATTTCCTCCATAACTATTCTTCAACCAATAAATTATTTCCTTATCAACACTCGCTACTTTTATTTTAGATGTATAGGATTTTTTCTTATAGACAGGTATTATTCCAAAATATCCTTCACCGTCTAAGTATCCTGCGAGATAAGAAGCTGTCAATTTTGACATCAAAGGCATAGTCCCGCTTCCCCCTTGTCGGCAATTTCAGCCTCCAAGTCAATTAGAGAAGATTTTATACGCCCAAATTTTGGACCAGGCGTAACTGCCGATACATCATTATCGACTGCTCGTGTACCTCCTGCTTGTGCCATTTTGATACTTTACCTTTCCTTACAGGGGTTTTGCTTTTGGGAAAGCCTTAACAAAGCCTTGCTTTGCGTAATATTCGTTCTTTTCGTCTAAGGTCATCTCTGAAACAGGTTTTTCCTTTTCAATTTCTCCCTGTTTTGTTTCAGGTAAAGCCGAATTTTCTTTTTCGACCTTTTCCTTATAGGCTTTTTGCCAAAGAACAAAGTTTTCGTCCTTGCGGGATTCTGTCAGAGATTTGCCTGTTGCGGTTGACCGCACTTTTAACTCTGCCACTTCTTCTAAGCTCAACCCTTTTGTAGCCTGTTGAACCTCTAAAATAGCATCGATGTCGGAAACGGGTCTTTTGCTTTTAGCCAATTCATCTTTGGCTTTTTTAGCAGTTTCTTCCGCATCCTTCATACGGGCATAATACCGCTTCTCCCTGTCAGAATACTCTCCCTTTGGACTCTCGGTTTTTTCTTTGGGAGTTTTCTTCTCCTCTGGAGTATTTATAGGTTCTCCTTCCTCTGGTGTTTTTTCAGGAGTTTCCCCCTCAGGAATTTTCTCTCCTGGATTTTCTTCGGTGTTCTCGTCTAATTCATCAACCATTTTTTTGTTTGCGAGTTAGTTGATTCTCGACCTTTACTCAAATTCTATCCCCCGCTTTTTTTGGGGTTCGGATTTCTTCAATTTATTAAATATCTCGCTTAATTTTTTAATAGCCAGTTGCCGTGCTTCCAGCTCAATTATCTTTTTTTCTGGAGTTCCCGTAATCGTAGAACTGTTATTCAGTTCATCTATTTTTTCGTTTATGTAATCTTTAAGGGCATCTCCTAAATCGGAGCTGGCTAAACTTTTAAGTTGCTTGTCCCTTAAATCCTTTCTCATATTATTCTTTCAGCCGCAGGTGCTATACCACCCATCATCGCTGGTCTTGATACTCCGCCGCCAGCACCTCTGGCCGGCATTAGGCTTTGTATCCCTTGCGGCTGTATGTCTGGTTCAAAATCTATTATAGAGGCACCGCCAGCTTCCAGCCACTTGCTAAAGAACTTCTTTTTGGTCGGGTCTGTAAGTAAAGTCGGGTCTGCGGTAACTGCCTGTAATCCAGCAAACATTGTTTGAGACCAGATTGAAGTATCTCTTTGTTCTCCCGTAATTATAATGTCTATTTTGTATTTAAGATTCTTGTAAAATTCTTTTGGTATAGTGAGTAAAATCTCTTTGGATTGTTTGACCCGTTCTTCTATCCCTGCTTTTATGATGTCATATTGGACTCTGGTCGGCAACTTTACTTTTCTTTTTAAGAAACTGAATAAAGCGTCTCTGGTTTTCTGGTTAATCATCATATTGCGGACTTTGTCAAGGTCTTCCCCCGCTATTCTCAATATATGTTCGGCTGTGTTGCTCTTGGCAAATTGGGGAATTATCACTTTGAACAAATACTCCTTGACATCAAGAGCCACATCTTCTCTTAACTGGTCAAAGTGCGAACCTGCCATTGCTGCTGCTAATCTTGCTGACCCCAATGGAGTCCCTGCTGGCAATCTTTCCCCCTGAATAACATCATAACTGAAAGTCAGTTCATCTCTGTTCTTCATCCACTTGTCAGTAGCTATCCTAAAGTAGGCGAGGTTTCTCTCTGTCATCTCAACTGGATTTATAGGTTCTCCGCCGTTGTCTAATACTTGCCCGTCAACTACGTCCCTGTTCAAGTTGATATTCACTTTTTCCCCTGACGATTGCCAGACGTGAAGGGCGGCATAATAATCTCCTTTTGACTCCAAGTTAGCTATTTCGTTTTCCCTTATCTGTGGTTCAAACAATAGTTCTACAACTCCCACTCCAAGCCACCTGCCTGGTATTTTCATCCTGTGAAACTCGGTATACGGGTGGGCATCTATGTTTTCCTGTTTAAGCAAAACTCCCCTGTGCGGTATTTCGGTATGGGTATATTTGTCAATCGTATCTACTCCAACATCTGCTATGTATATCCGCTGGTAATCGTATTTGTCCCCGAATTCACCATATCTCTCATAAACGCTTAAATAGGGTTTGTCCATAGTCCTGTGCTGTTCTATGGCTTCATCTATGTTATCCCAGCCCAATTCTTTCCCAACTCTCCTAAATTCCATCGGCGAATACAGGTGCTTCTCTATTATGTAATTGGAATTGTCCAAAGTGTCGGCTGACTGCTCAACTACAAAATTCCTTAAATCAACGAAATAAGGTTTTCCTTTAATGGTCTTGATTACAACTGTGCCGAATTTAGGTCTCTCGTCAAATATCCTGTTCAGCACTTTGCCGAAATTCATATCTTTAAACCAGAACTTCAAATCCCTTTCAAAAAACCAAGTCTTATACGAGTCTCCTCCGCTTGCCGTCTGGACGGCAATATGCTTGGTGTCGAAATCGGTTGACTTGGTTTCCACTCGGCAAGGGTTGTTTACTATGTTGAAAAAATACTTTTTGTTCCCCTCTATATCAACAGCCCCAGTTAGGAACTTGGAGTTAAGATAACGGTATATCTTTTCTATTGTCCGCTTCTGGTTGAAAGAAAGTCCGTCAACAATAGTTATATCAGTATCGTTGTAATTGCTGATTTCTTTTTGAATTTGTTTGAGCATTTATTTTTTCCTTGTTTTTTTGAACTTCCCTTTCCCGACTTGGCTCGGTTTTATTGAACCGCTTTCTAATCCACGCAGAAGAGCCATAGCCCTTTTGGCTTTGGCTACGCTTCCGCAGGTTTGCTTCTTTTTCCACTTCCCAGTTCGCTTGGTATAAACTGTTTTAGCAATTCTCTTATAAGGCATTATCTTCTGCGATTGCGTCCCCTACCCGTCTTGCGAGTAGGTTTACAACCTCCTCTGCCTCTGTTGGCTCGAACTCCTCGTCCTGAGCCATCTCTTTTTGGTGTTCCTTTTGGCATTATATTGGCATTATAATTCAAGTATTTCGTCTACTAATTTATTAATAAGCCCTGATTCGACCGTTCCTCTGGGACTTACATCATAAGCCCTTGTGGCTCTTAAGAGAATATCAAGAACTTTTTCTCTTTTGCTAATAGTCTTTTTAACAACCTTTTTAACAACCTTTTTAACAACCTTTTTAACAACCTTTTTAACAACCTTTTTAACTTTTTTCTTAGTCATATTCAAATTTTCTTATTTTACGAGTAACCGACCTTTTTGCTTTAATATTTTTATGTTTTACTTTCCCGTAAAGAGGCCAGACTGCCAGAGCAAGCGAGATTACGCAGTCATCGTGAAGCCCAGTAGGCGCTCCATATTTGATATTTCCAGAGTCGGACAACTGATAGGTATATGCTTCCAGTTCGTCTATTAAAACCTCGTTGGCGGGAAAATGTATATTTATGTCCCCTATAAAGGAACTTAACTTTTCTATTAAACGCTCTTTTGAACCTTTTTTGCCCCAGTCTTTTGAAATAGAGCCAGTTGATTTGAAATCCTGAACCCTTAATCCTTCCGCCCTCAACTCATCTCCCAGCGCCGCCCCGACATTCAGGCTGTCTATTACTATAAGGGTGTTATACTTACGGGCAACATCAATGATACGCTGTTTTTGTAAAGTATACGGTATCTTCTGGAACCTGTCCCAATAAACCACTTCGTGGGTGTTTTTATCAACTATTGTAATAACGCTGAAATCACGGAACTTTGCCAAATCCAGTCCCATAATATAACGGTCGCTTCCTCTTGGCTCTCTTAACGTCTCCCTGATACAGTTTCTGATCCCCTTGAACACCAATGCCGCGCTATCCCCGAATACTGCCTGAAACTCCTGCTGGAACACTTCGTCTGGGAGTTTCAGTTTGGCCATATTCCATTCCTGCTCAATGTTCTCGATAGTCGGATTGTCTCTTGTCGTAAATTGAAAGGCGGCGTTTTGTTCCTTGGCTCTAATCCACTGCTCGTAAAACCAGTTCTTTCCAAACGGAGTTGATATGAAGAAAGTCCTACATCCTTCTCTTGATATAGTGGTAGGATACAAGTAAGTCTGATATACATTCTTCTTAATACGCGAACACTCGTCAACTATCAGCAAATCCAGTTCCTCCCCTAACAACCCAGTAGGAGCGTCAGCTGACTTACATTGGACTATACTGCCCCTTGCTGTCTTAATCTGCGGAAACGGCCTATAAGAAACGCCTTTTGACTGGCTCGGCGATGTCTTCATAAACCATATTACCAGATATTCAAACACTTTCTTGGATAATTCGTAACTCGGGCTGACTATCCATATCTTGACGGGTTTGCCTTTCAAATCCCCTTCTAATAAGGTCCTAAGGGCTATATAGGCGCATAACATACTCTTTCCGAACCTTCTTCCAGCACATATTACGATTTCTCTCTCCTTACACTTCAATATTTCCTTCTGTGCCCAATGGGGATTAAACCCTATTTTTTTTTGTAAACCTTTTTCTGTCATTTATCGCTTTTCTTATTATTACAATTCCAACATAATGGTTGGATATTCTCTTTTGACCTCTTTCTACCACCCTTGCTACGAGGAATTATATGGTCTTGGACTAATAAATGCCAGAATTGGTCTAAAAACGGCTCTTTTTCACCACATATAGGGCAAGTATAATTATATTCGGCTCTCATTTTATCAAAACTGAATACAAGTATAAGTTCTTTTTAATGTCTTTAACCGATTTTTTAATATTTTTATAAGTGCTTTGCGTATTTTTTTTAGCTTTCTCGGTTTTTTTATATATCTTTTACGCTTGTATTCTTTCTGGTATTTATTCCATTTTAATCGTTTTTCATCGGCATCTTGCGAATTCAATATCTCCCAATTCTTATAACATTCCCTGCTACAAAAATTGCCGTTTGGGCGAATATCTCTTCTTGATTTTAACTTCTTTTTCTTATGGCAATATTTACAATATATAATTAAATCGTTCATTCTTTAATTATATACCCCTTATACATATTGTCAATACCAACTTTGGTTTATTTGGTTACCATTATATTATACACCTTGAAAGTCCAGTGGGCATTACTCCCCCCCCTTCCTCTTATAATTGTGCTATTTTGTGCTATATTTTGTTAATTTGTTAATGTGTGTAGGAGTTTTATTAATAATAGAACTTCTTTAATAATTGTGCTATATATTGTTTGTCTATAATTGCGCTATAACAATGGCCCTATCAGTAACAGTCCTACTCGTTAGCCGCCATTTATTAATCTAAGCTCTTAAGTTCATCTTCATACTGTGTTATCTTTAATTTTCCCGCGGGGTATCTATCTTTTAACTTTAATAATTCTTTACCGGCTTCTAATGATGCTCTCTTATCATCTTCATTTAATATCTGATAGAACCTCTTTAATATAACGTCATCATCTATTCCCGCCAGAAGCTCTTTGAATGCTTGTTTGATGTTAGGTTTAGTTAAGTTTTCACTTGCTATTGCCCTTGCCGTTTGTTCTAATTGTTTTATCTTCTTTGACCCTCCTTTTGCTCCTAAATCATAGACTCGCCTAACTGCTTCTGTTGGATTAAGGGTTTCAATAGTCTCATTCACAAACTTCTTTTGTTTTATTGTTAGTTTATTCACCATAAAGTTAGGATTATACCTCTTTTACTTTTAAACCTCTTAGGTGGCAATCTCGTGCCTTGTTTTTAAGGGGTTTATATCTTTTTGCCGCCATTTTATATTAAAGCCGGCCTAAACTCTATCTTATACATACCACAAATTGAGAATAAAATCAAGGGTTTGAGTCATGCACAGTTATACACAGGTATCTTCCGATTATTATCTTTTCGCCGCCATTGACAATATCCTGTTAATTGTGTTATAATCCCTTCTTAAAACAGGATATTTACAGGTCTTGACTTATGCTCTTGGTTTGCTATACTTATATCAGTTCTTAATAAACAGTTTGAAAGGTTAGCTCAATAATAATAACACTAACGAAATCACTGACTACTTATTGAGGTTTTTTATTCGCAGTCGCTTTTAAGGGACATAAGTCGAATTGACCCTTTAAGAGGTTAGCTCAAATTGTTAGTGGTTTGGGCTGACCTTTTAAGGGGTTTATTATTTATATGAAATCATATTACATAAGACAATTTAATAAGTCAAGACAAGAACATAAACAAGAACAAATTGAAATGTGGATTGTGTTTATTGCTTATGTTATTGTTGTAGGGTTGATTCTATATTAGCCGCCAAATTATGAGTATTAAAAACGGTTGTCCTCATTGTAAAAAAATAGGTTGGAAGAAAAATGCTTTAAGAGTAAGCAGTTATTCTTGGGGTATTTTAATATGTGATAGGTGCGGCAAGAAATATAATAGATATGCGAATCCAGTAATAAACCTTGACAAATCTCGTCATAATATGTAAAGAAACAGGACAATGCCTGTTAAAAAGAGTAATCTTTCAAGCGAGGGTCAACCTCGCTTTTTCTTTACTTGATTTTGTATTCTTTTAATCTCTTCCAGATTGTAAATTCTGAAACACCGCATAATTTGGCAATAGCTTTCATACTTAATTTATACCCTCTGCCTCTTAATTTCTTTAGGTTCTTTTTCTTAATAAGTATTATTTGGCGGCGGTTCATTTTAGTTTTTCTATGGCTTCCCTATACCAACCCAGAGTTATTTTATAATTTGGTGGCGGATTTTGGGCTTTCTTTTTCAATCTATTATACCACGATTTCCCTCTTTTTTCAATTATTTGTTCTTCTATTTTTTTAGGGTCTTGGTTATGTAGGGCAAAATGACAGGGACGGCATAAAGTAATATGGTTTTCTTTTGAATAACGGAGATGCCCATAATTACTTTTAAAATAATAATGGTGCCCCTGTAAATGATAACTGCTCCCGCATATTTCACAGCGCTCTTTAAGGTATTTAAGATACCATAGCTTATCACACCGGGAACGCAAAATGGCTTTTTTATTTCTTTTCATGAATTTTATTATGGCACTTTTTACACAATGTTAAGCCATTATTTATAGCAAACCTATATTCTGGATATTTAG
>Ga0315547_1001781_pt1 | contig 16084 bp, 15 predicted proteins | sample SalMarSW160240MG_2_FD_202542 | JGI IMG/M metagenome (GOLD analysis project Ga0315547, IMG submission 202542) | Salt marsh sediment microbial communities from the Plum Island Ecosystem LTER, Massachusetts, United States - Salt Marsh Sediment SW1601-240 ... | reverse complement strand
CCTTTTAGCTAGGACCTGCTGACCCTTTTCAGTTATGTAGTAATAACGTCTTTGTTGTCCGTTCGGTAGTATCTGCCATTTACCATTGATAAGGTTGTCTCGCTCTAAGCGGTGGAGAGCAGGATAAAGAGTACCTTCTTTAAACTGAAAATACCCATTACTCCTTTCCTCCAGTTCCTTTACTATTTGGTAGCCATAAGTAGGCTCACGACTAATTAAGCTAAGTAGTAGAGAATCAGTATTTCCCTTCAATAACTCACGGCCATAGTTCATCCTTGCACCTCATTCAGTATGTTAGCTTCTCTTTCAATATAGCATTGCTTAACCAAGGTGTCAATACTAGTGATAATAATGGTCTTGTTTTAGTTGCCGCAGTGAGCTTTAATCGCTAAAATATCTTTTCGGGCAAATGTATCGCGGTACGAAAGATTATTACTCTATTCTTGGTGTTCCTGAGAGGGCTAGTCGCGAGGAAATAAAACATGCTTTCAGAAAGCTTGCTATGAAATATCATCCCGACAGAAATTTGGGAAATGAGAGCTGGGCTGGCGAAAAATTTAAGGAAATCAACGAAGCCTATGCCGTGCTCGGTGATGAAGTGAAGCGGCAGGAATATGATAGAATGAGACAGGCCGGTTTTGCTGGATATGGTGCTCAATATGCTGGTGGGCGCTATTATAGCCAGGAGCAGGTGTTCGCGGATGCCTTTACCAATCCCTATTTATTCCAGGAGCTGGCAAGGATGTTTCAGGAAGCTGGTTTGAGGTTTGATGAGGGATTTGTGGACAATTTATTCTTTGGTGGCAGAGGTTTTATTTTCACCTTTTCAGGTCAATCATCGGAAAGAAATTGGTCCACATCGAGTTCGGAGTATAAACCACCTTTATTATTACGGCTTTTCGGTAAGGTCATCAGGTTTACTCTTAGGAAAATGCTAGGTGTGCAGGAGCTCTCCTGGCAAGGCAAGGGAGAGGATTTGTACCATGAAATCTATCTCTCCCGGGAAGAAGCTGCATCCGGTGTTGACAAGAAGATAAAATATAAGAGAGGCAAGGAAAAGAAAAAGCTTATAGTCAAAGTCCCGCCAGGAGTTACCCAGGGCACGAGGGTAAGACTGAGGGGAATGGGGTTGGAAGGGAGGACTCCCGGTGACCTCCTCATTACTGTTAAAATTAGGGGTTAGCGGACATGGGTGCTTTCGAAGATTTTGTTGAGGTAGTAAAGCAGACAGAGACTATGCAAGCTCTCCTCCAGAACTTGGAAAGGGAGCCGGCGAAGCTCTTGGCCGCTATTTGCCGGGAGTATGAAGCGACTAACAAAGCAGTTCCTGACCATCATCTTAATTTGGCTGGGTACTTTGGTGAGGCAATGTTACGGGCATTGGTATCGGCAAATTTAATTACCAGGGAACGGGAAGATAGGTTCTCTCTCTACGGCTACAAGCCGACTGAGGCGGGGCTTAAGTATTATAAGTCCATGCTTAAAGAGAAGAAAATCTAGTGTACAAGCTCATCGATACTCATGCCCATCTTGACGAACTGAAAAACCTCGATTTGATGCTCGAGGAAGCTAAAAAAGCAGGCGTTATTGCCATAGTAGCTGTGGGGTCGAACCACCAATCGAACATAAAAACATTGGAGATATCGCAAAAACGTCGCCGTTTTGTCTATCCTGCTTTAGGCTTACATCCCTGGGAGCTAGCTAATCTGGGAACTTTTGAGATAGATGATAATTTGCGATTTATTGAGCAAAATATTGCTTCAGCGGTTGCTGTTGGTGAAATAGGTCTGGACTATGACAAGAGAGTGGTGAAGGCAGCGTCCAAGGAATTGCAGAAAGAGGTTCTTGGTCGGCTTCTGAATATAGCTAAGGAATATGCTAAGCCAGCAATAATTCACAGTAGATATGCCTGGAAGGATGCACTACAACTAATTCAGGATGTCGGCATAGATAAAGCCGTTTTTCACTGGTTCACTGGCTTTTCCAGTGTTCTTAGGGGTATAATTGATGGTGGCTATTTTGTTTCTGCCACGCCAGCTACGGAGTATCATGAAGAGCATAGAAGGGCAGTCAAAGAAGCACCTTTGCAGAGATTACTTCTGGAGACAGATTGTCCTGTAACTTATGGAAGGGCAGCACGGTATGAGTCCAGGCCCGCTGATATTTTAAGAGGCCTGGAGGCCGTGTCTCAACTTAAAGGAATTGCTGAAGCTACAATTGCTGAACAGACAACGAGAAATGCCATTAACTTTTTTTCTTTAGATGTAGTATTTTAAATAAGGAGGTCAGTTCTATGATACAAGCAATAGCAGGTGAGGATAACTTTCAAAATGTTGTTTTGCAATCGAAGTCGCCAGTTGTGGTAGATTTCTGGGCACAGTGGTGTGCTCCTTGCCTGGCTGCCGCTCCTGTTCTGGAGGCATTAGAGAAAGAATATGATGGTAAAATAGACTTCGCTAAAGTAGATGTGGATTCGAATAGTCCCTTAGCTGTCAAGTATGGAATAACTGCCATTCCCACTATGCTCATATTTAAAGACGGTCAGCCTGTTAAGCAAATTCTTGGTTACAAGCCTAAGAAGGAACTCAAAAAGGTATTAGATGAAGTTCTTGGGGAGTAAATTATACGCCGGCTTGTAATAAAGAAGTCGCGGATAGAATCAAATTCCTCGGGCAGAGGTGCTAATATAACAAGGGGAATCCCCCCACTAGGAATCTGGCTATTACCGATTGATTGATAGTTGCCTCCATGCCCGGGTAATACTTAACGACTATAGCGAGGATGGCAGCACATAGCAGGCCCCCTATAACGATGCCAAGGATGCAGCCCACAAGCCTATCCAGCCAACCAAGTGCGGCGAAGTGAATCAGCTTGGCTAAGAGCCAGCCAATCACACCAGCTACAACCAAAGTAGCTACTGCGATGATGGCATAGGCAGCTATGTTGGCCCAGATAGCACCGGATGGGAAAAGCAATGCCGCAAGCTCGTCGTAATAACGCCCGGCTAGAAATATGCCACCTATTAACCCGGCAATGCCAAATACTGTCCTGATCATTCCTTGCCGCAAGCCCGCAATACCCAATAAAGCTACAACAACTATTATGACTATGTCCAACCAATTCATTGCTCACCTATCCAGTCTTTAATTTTATCATAAGATAAGCATCTGTTCGCTCAATATCCTTTCATTCTAATTCTGATTATACCTCCAAAAGCGTTTTCAGATAAGTAAGACAGGTCTCCGATAGCTGCTGACCAAAGGCTGATATCTAGACCAGTTGTTCGGTTATTGTGTGCCCCCCTTATATTATGGTCGTTAGCTCTAATAAGCCTGCATATAAATTTGTAGAATTTCGTTTGGATCGCTGACAGGGCGCGCATTGAATAAAACAGCCGTATCGGCAATGGCATGGAATGCGCATATGGCAAGGTTCTCCTCCGAAATGCCTACGTCGCGCAGCCTCATTGGATGGCCCGCCTTTTGCATCAGAGCTTCCACTGCGTCTGCTGCTGCCAGTGCGGCATCATGTTCTTCCATACCAACGGTGCTGACGCCCAGAGCCTGTGCTACCTGAACCAGCTTGTTAGCAGCATGGTCAACATTGTAACGCATCACTTTGGGTATTACGATGCCGCAGGCTGCTCCGTGTGGGACATGGTGCAGTGTACCTAGAGTATGCGCCATACCATGCGCCAGACCAACCTGGGCAATGGTGAATGCCCAACCTGCCATGGTGGCTGCCAACTGCATATTGAGCCTTGCCTTTTCATTCCTGCCGTCGGCTACGACCAGCGGCAGGTTCTCGTTGATCAAGCGTATAGCCTGTAATGCCAGACCATCACAAATCTGGTTCGCCATGGTGCTTGTCATAGCCTCAATGGCATGTGTCATGGCATCCATGGCGGTGGATACTGTCAAATCCTTGGGCAGGGTTATGGTGAAGCGTGGGTCTAGAATAGCCACATTCGCCATGATTCGTGGGTCTACTATGAAGAGTTTACGTCCGGCGCCCTTGCTGGTGAGGACAGCTACATTTGTCGCTTCGCTGCCGGTTCCTGCTGTTGTTGGAATAGCGATATGGGGGGTCTGCGGCTCGGTGAGAACCAGGAAGTTCAGGTAATCATTCGCCTTGCCACCATTCTTTAAGGTTACACAGACCCCTTTGGCAGTATCGATAACGCTGCCGCCACCGACGCTGACGATGCAGTCCACCTTCAGCTCACGGGCCACGGCAGTGGCTGCATCAACTGTTTCCAGGTCGGGGTCCGATGGGGTATTGTCATAGATGCCCACACAGAAATCCGCAAGAGCATCCTTCACCAACTGGGCAAGCCCTGCCTTCCTGACCCCCGGGTCGGTAATAATCAGAGCCCGGCGGCAGCCAAGATCGACTACTGCCTTGCAGATTGAGCTCAGAGCTCCATGGCCAGCGACCACATTAGTCGGGCAATTGTAGCTAAAACCGTCTACCCTCTTATAGTCCGATAGAAGTTCAAAATACATATTCGACTTATGGTCGGCAATTGCGGGCACATGTATTCTCTTGATTTGAGTATATTCGTGCAGGCTTTCTAGACCGAGTTCGCGGCCAACCCCAGATTGCTTGTAGCCACCGAAGGGGCAATAATCGGAAAAGATGTGGTAATTGTTAATCCACATTGTTCCAGTACGAACCCCACGAGCTATACGTTCAGCCCTGGCGGTGTTGGTGGAAAATACACCACCTGCCAGGCCGTAAATGGAATCATTGGCGATGGCCACCGCTTCTTCATCATTGTCAAATTTTATGACACAGACAACGGGGCCAAATATCTCCTCCTGCGCGATACGCATCTTGTTGTTCACATTGGCAAAAATAGTAGGAGCATAGTAATATCCGCCCTGGATGCCTTTAACCTCGACACGTTTGCCGCCGGTGACAAGCTCCGCACCCTCTTCTTGCCCCAGTTTTACATAACCTTCGACCTTGGACAGTTGCTGTTTGCTGACAAGGGGCCCCACGTGAGAGGTCGGGTCCATCTGGTATCCGATACGGATAGATTCAACCCGCTTTATCATCTTGTCGAGGAATTCATCATGAATCTTTGATGAGACTAATACACGGCTGCCTGAGGAACAAACCTGCCCTTGGTGAAAGAAGTTGCCGAAGACGGCGCCCTCCACGGCCAGCTCCATATCAGCATCGTCGAGTATAATGTTGGCTGACTTGCCGCCCAGCTCGAGCGTCACCTTTTTCACCGTACTAGCAGCCATCCTCATGATTTCGCGCCCGACTTCCGTGCTGCCGGTGAAAGCTATCTTGTCCACATCGGGGTGGGTGCAGAGAATTTCGCCTAGCTCCCCCCCTGGGCCGGGAATGACATTGAATACTCCGTCCGGGATGCCGGCTGCTTTTGCTGCTTCTGCCATTATGAGAGAGGTAAGAGGGGTATACGAAGCCGGTTTCAAAACAAGCGTATTGCCCATGATGAGGGCAGGAGCAATCTTCCAGCAGGCTATATACATAGGGTAGTTCCAGGGAGAAATTCCTACACATACCCCAACCGGTTCCCTGCGGATGAATTCACGGCCCGGCGCAAAAGCGTTGCCCGAGACTGGGATTTCCTCCTGCCAGGGAAATTTTGTGGCTGCTGCCAGACTCAAATTGCGTAATAAGGTGATACATATTAAGGGCATGAACTTAGCTAGCGATACGACCTGACCGGCGTTCATGGATTCAGTTGCAGCTAGACGAAGTCCCTGCTGTGCTATCTGGTCCGCAAAATCCTGAATTTTTGCCATACGGGCCACCGGGGACAATCCACTCCAGTCTCCTCTGTCGAAAGCCTTACGCGCGGCCGATATAGCCCTTTCTGCGTCAGCCTTTCCTGCCTGCGCTACCGTGGCTATAGGCGCCTCAGTGCCGGGGTCGATTGATTCAAAGGTCTTTCCATCCGCGGCGTCGACAAATTCGCCATTGATAAAGAGTTTGTAGTGTTCCACTTGCTACCTCCTTTTAGTGTGTTTCTAAATGGCAACCTAGTATCACATAATACCACCATAAAACGGGCTGAATTGCTTCAGTCATTCTCGGACAAATCGATGGTGACAAAATGATAGAACCCTCCTCAGCACTCAAGCGTCTGCCTTGATTTCCATCCATGTCATTACCCCACCTGGTTTGGTTTTATTATATCTTCCCCTGGGAGGAGTTTTCGCATTTTCCCCTGAAGCTAGCTGTCCGACTTCTATTGAAGCACAACATCCTTTTGTGAAGCCTTGCCTTCCGTTCTTTCATATTTGTCTCTCAAGTATGATTTTATATAGCGATTTGTATAACTTCGAATATGTAAACTATTCTCGCATGCTCTTGTTATACCAGTTATGCTTCGCCACATTCAAGCCTGTAGTCGCAGTAAGAGCACATCCACGAGGGGCATTGGGGAAGCTGTAGTGGTGATGTCGCCTTTTCCAAAAGCTCGAGCCGGCGTAATGCTTCAGCTTTAACAGCATTCAAATTCCTGAAGTTTACATCATAGACCATCAGTTTGGCATCCTCTCTGGGAACTCTAACATAGTAGAGCAGCAGCCTGCCTTTTGTGTTCTCCGTTAAGGCACAATCAAATCCCAGGCGGAGGAAATAATGAGGGAATGCTCTGGGCAAACGTTCTCTTTCCACCAATGAAGAAAATTTTGGGTCGCGCAGGATGGTGGGCAAGTTCTGCCAGATTTGGACCAGGTCGGCTAGTGGCGCATGCTTCACGGGAATCCTCTGCGCTTCGCCCGGGGCACCGTAGCGTAATGAATCGCGGAGTGCATCAATAAAGCCACGCTCATCCATGGAACGAAGATACTCTTCCTTCTCTTCCCGAACTCCTTCACTCAACTTAAGGCGCTCAAAATATGCTTTGCGGGGGAAAACAATATCGTTGATGCCAAACAGTTGGGATGGTTGAGACCCAGCCATTTTGCTGAGGAGTTGCTCACAGGTCGTGCTATCGACGTAGATTTCCCCGGCTAACTCAGCTATCTCGTGCGATGCTGGCACCGATGTGGTTGCGCAGTCGCATACCTGGGAATAATCACACTGCCTGTTGAGCCAGGGGCAAACAGGGAGATTGCTGGGGTCCTTGGAAATGAGCGCTTGCACCAGGAGGTCGCGTCTCCTCCGCATTTCCTCTCGAATTGCCTCCAGGTTCGGGAAAGTAACGTGATAGACAAGCAGAGGGGAAGTTGAGGGCGATTCCTCTCCCTGGCGCTGATAAATGATAATTTCTCCCTCGTGGGCATTGACCATAGCACAGTACATGCCCAACTGTTCAATATAAGTTGGCCTGTATTTCAATAAATCCTTCGTGTCTACAGGCGTGGAGGTGGTCTTAACCTCCACCGGAATCTTTTCGTAGATATCAATCTTGCCCACAATGCCCTCAGTTTCTACAAATTGCTCCAGGTATTCTTCGCTGGATACGGCTGAGCCGAAGGTCTTGTGAAAGCCGGTACCGGCCCACATAAGCTGCTGTTTCTCCAGAGGCGGAACGATTTCAGGATACTTTCTCCTGAAGTAAGCCTGTTTAAGGTTAAGTAAGTCAGTTACGGAGATGCGATATGGGGGGCGGCGCGTCTTTAAGCTTTGCATTAAAGCATCCTTGACCGAACGGTTCGCCTCGATGTGGGAAACGTAAGAAGCGATGTCAAAGTCACTCACTTTTCAACCCCTTTCACTGCCAGGCCCTCAGTCGCCTGAAGGCTTCGAGCTTCTCTCTGTCTCCAATTTTAGCCTTTTCCACCGCTTGTGTCAGAAATTGGATGCTGCTATCGTAGGTCTTCCTGTCCACAGGATAAGGATGACCATCCTTGCCGCCGTGGGCGAAGCTGTAGCTCGCCGGGTCGCGCAGGCTGACCGGTGTCTCGTAAACCAGCTCTGAAATAAGACTCAAAGCGCGAAGCGTTTTTGCTCCTATGCCCTCCAGTGCTAGCAGTGATTCAAAATTCTCGGGTTTGTGTTCATAAGCATTGAGGAAAATCTTGCCTAGCCTGTCGGGGTGAATATCTTCCAGGCTGATATAAGGCCGCCGGGGCAAATTTAAGGTCTTTAACCTATTCAGCTGGCCTACAATTTTATCTGGCTTCTCTTCGGCGGCGACCCGGGCAATGACATCCCTCACCTTTGCGCTCTCCAGAGCCACCAGATTCAATGCCTCGCCACTGGCCTGGGAACAGATAGCAGCCTCGGGCTCGCAGACAAAATCGCTGACTTTCTCCCCCAGCCAGTGATAGCGGCGCGCATACCTGTTGATTTCGTTCATCCCTTGCTGAATGACTGCCCAGGAGCCGTCCTTGGTAAAAAAGAAGCTGTGGTGATAGAGCTGGTAGCCATCCTGAAGGGCGGAATTATCAACCTTGGCCGACATCCGGCTGGCATAAACCAGGGACGACGGATTTACCTTCAGCAGATGCCCGGTATTTTCTATCTCTAGAGGGGTTTTGCGCGAGGTCCTGCCCTTGCCCCCGGCGATAAATAAGCCGAGTTCTCTTTCCAGTCCTCGCATTCCTTCTTTTATGGCGCCGCAGACGGTGGTGGTAACGCCGCTGGAATGCCAGTCATAGCCCAGGACGCAGCCGAAAGCCTGAAACCAGAAGGGGTCGGAAAGACGCCGCAGCATCCCTTCAGCGCCAAACTCTGTTACCGTAACAATGGTAATCTCCCGGGCTAACTGACACATCCGCCCGAAAAGCCACGGAGGCACCTTGCCATAATGCAGCGGCAAGTTAGCAATCCCCGTCCTCTGTCCCGAGCTGGCCATCTCCTGTCCCAAGTATATTATACAACACCGTTTACCTTAATAGCATCGCAGTTTTGACATCGAAGGCTGCACCCATTACTCGTCGCATAGACTACTGACCAAAAAACGAATCTCGTATATACTTAAGTTATACGAAACCACACCTATGGTAAAGCGATATGAGTAAAAAGAAAAGCAGGAATAAGAAAGCCAAGGAGCAAGGCCAGAGAGTTCCTCTATCTTTGAAATTAAATAAAAAGAAAGTCGATAAAATATACCAGTTAGAGAAGAAATATTGGGATGAGATCCGAAAAAGAAGGTCTTATTTACATGAAATTGCTCCAGAAATCAATAATAATCTGGAACCCTTTTTCCCCTCGAATGTCTCAAGTAGAATTTATGCTTGTATTGATGGTGTAGTCCTACTGAGATATACGATTTCAAATCAACCAAGTAAATTTGAAATACTCTATTTTGATGAAACATTGGGGAAGTTTTTAGAGCATTTTCCTGTCCCTACCCCGTCAGGCGAAATAAATTTAAGTTCCTTTGTAGGCATAGGGCCTGGCAGTGATGTGAAGATCATAAGTAGTGTGTTCAATGATGTAATAATTGAATGGCTTTGGGTTAATTCCTTTTTCTATGGTGATGACAGAAAGTTAGCAAAAATCGAAGAAGCTCTCACTGACTTCAGAATATACACAACAGGTCTTTCTATTGATCCGGATTTCAAATCCGGCAAAAGCATGACTGAGGAAAAAGAAGCCTCAGCAGGGAAGTATGAGGACGTAATAAATCAGTTTGAAGACTTGCTGGATGATGCCACTAAGGAAGAAGAAGTACAGCAATTTTTAAAGGAATACCCTTTTCTTATAAGGCAATCCATGTATGTATATCCAAAACAAAAGCTGGGAGAAGATTTTGTCACTGATTTTATATTAGTTAATATGCTCGATCAAGGACCAAAGTATACTCTGGTGGAAATAGAGAGGCCGAGTATGCGTATTTTAACCGAGGCTAATGCATTTACAGCGGAATTTAAACATGCTGAGAAGCAAATTTTGGATTGGATTATTTGGCTTGAACAAAATCAAGATTACATTCAAAGAAGGCTAGAACGATTTGAATCTCCGTCTTATCTAATCATAGGTGGGCGGTCAAAGGATATGACTGAAGAAGAAAAACGATACATTAGAGCATGGAATAGAAGTCAAAAGAATACTGAATTTTTAAGCTATGATGATCTTTTAGTTCAGGCAAGAGCGCTTCTAGCAAGTCTTCGGAAATATATTGCTGTGTGATGGGAGTGTGACCTTATACAACAAAAGATGTGCTGATCGCACTTGCTTGGCTAAATTGCTTTGTTTGCTTAAGAATTCGAGTGTTCGCTGCTATTATGGTGAATCGAACGGTGAAAATTCAAATAGAGCGGAGCAAAACTTACATGATAACCACAGACGGTGGGGCGAAGTCGGGGAGTGGTATAGTCCGCTATTCTGTGGCGATGGCTAGCCTATAACTGTTACGATAAGTGAGATAAATGAAAGCAGTAGAAGTTAGAGAACTGGTCAAGGACTATGGGAACTTCAGGGCGATAAACGGAATCTCTTTTGAAGTAAACGAAGGGGAGATATTTGGCCTGATAGGTCCTAATGGGGCGGGAAAGACAACCGCATTGAGAGTTGTTGCCACACTGCTCCAAATAACCTCTGGCTCGGTAACAGTCTTTGGCTATGAACTTCCTAAAGAGGCGGGAGAGGTGAGAAAGATAATAAGCTATTTGCCCGAAGAGGCTGGCGCCTATAAAAATCTCACGGGCAAAGAGTACCTGAATTTTATCGCCAAATTCTTTGGCGAAGGGGAGAAATCCCAGAATATCGTCCAGAGAGGACTGGAAATAGCCAATTTAGGAGAGAGAATAAACGATAAAGTTGATACATACAGCAAGGGAATGACACGGCGTTTGCTCGTGGGCAGAGCTTTAATGGTAAACCCGAGATTGGCAATATTGGATGAGCCTACCTCCGGCCTGGACGTGTTAAATGCTCAGGAGGTGAGGAAGATAATAAATAGCTCAGTCGAGGCGGGAACGGCGGTTTTATTGTCTTCACATAATATGCTTGAGGTTGAGCTCTTATGTCACCGCATCGCTTTGATAAACGATGGGAAAATAGTTGCCAGCGGGACAACCGCGGAACTCAAAAAGGAATATGACGCTGGAAATATAGAAGAGGCTTTCGTTAAGGCGATTAAATGATTGGTAACATAGTAAAGAAAGAATTCAAAGAACTGTTTACCCTCTCGACCCTGATCCCAATAGTGGTTATTGCCATAGTGTTTGCATCTGTGGGGCAAATGATCGGCAACATCGGGGAAACAATGGAGGAGAAGCCAGTCATAGGAATCGTGGATATGGACGGTGGCGATTTTTCTGATATAGCCATGGCTGTTCTTACCGAGAGAGCGGAGCTTATCTATGATGGCAATGATGCTGAAGAAGGCCTGGAAGAAGTAAGGAAAGAAAATGGAGTTGCGCTTCTGGTAATACCGGAAAACTTCAGCCAGGACATTTATGCCAATCATCCCGGGGAAATAGAAATTTACTGGATAATGAAAGGGGCAGGGATGATGGATTCCATATCCTCAGGCACGGTTGAAGGGCTCATCCAGGCAGTGAACCAGGGGATATCGACGAAACTGATACAGGAAGATAGCTCCTTTGATCCGGCACTGGTCTTGGTCCCGACGACAAGAGTTGAAACTACATTTTTCAAGGGGAAAGAAGTTGAGGGGCTTTCGGCGAGTCAGCTGGGTAATATGCTAAGTTCACAATCAATAGCTATTCCAATTGTAGTAATGATGCTCATAATCATGGCCGGGGCTTCCGTAATATCTTCGATGGGCATGGAGAAAGAAAACAAGACCCTGGAGACATTGTTAACCCTGCCCGTAAGGAGAAGTCATATAGTAATTGGCAAAATAGTCGGTAGCGCTCTGGTAGGGATGATAATGGCTGGCATCTATATGATTGGATTTTCACGTTACATGAGTTCCTTCCAGATTTCGGATGTAAATCTGGCAGATTTTGGTTTGGCCCTGGGCATGCAAGATTATTTATTGATAGGAATTTCGTTATTCACAGCTCTTTTAGCCGGGCTTTCACTATGTATAGTTCTGGGAACATTTGCTAAGAATTACAGAAGCGCCCAGGCACTAGTCTTCCCGATAACCGCCCTGGCTATGATCTCCATGTTCATAACCATGTTTAAAGATTTCGATACCATTCCTGCCGTCTTAAGAATTCTTGTGTTTGCCATACCTTTTTCCCATCCTATGATGGCTATGCGGGCTCTTATGATGGATAATTATTCGCTGGTAATCGGCGGTATTGCTTATACAGCAGTTTTCACGGTAATAATGATAGCGGTGGCGGTTCGCATTTTTAATTCGGACAGATTGCTGACCGGAAGCGTTCAAAAGAGGGTAGGTCTGGGGAAACTGGTGTGGGGATTCCGGCGGTAATAAGTTAGCCGGCACAAAAACAACTTTCCTGGGCACTAAGTTGTGTTGCAGTCTGAGGGTGTTTTAGATAAATTCCCGAATGATAACTATAGACGGTGGAGCGAAGTCTGGGAGCGGGACAATAGTCCGCTATTCTGTGGCGCTGGCTAGCCTGCTGGGCGAGGAAATAAGGATAGAAAATATCAGGGCAGGGAGGGATAAGCCAGGCTTGAGGGCGCAGCATCTTAAAGTTGTGCAGGCTTGCCAGGAGATGTGCCATGGCATGGTGGACAATGCTGCGGTGGGCTCTAAGGAGATTACCTACACACCCGGAGGAAAGTTCAATGGAGGAGAGTATAGCTGGGACATAGGGACGGCGGGCTCAACTACTATGATGGCCCAGACGCTTCTGCCTCTGGCTTGCTTTGCCCGAAAGCCCTCCAAATTCAGGCTGGAAGGCGGGCTGTTTCAGGATTTTGCCCCTTCGGCTTATCATATGAAGTTTGTTTTGCTTCCGCTTCTAAAGCGAATGGGTGTCCGGGCTGAACTTGACATAATGCGTCCTGGCTATGTGCCAAGAGGCGGCGGGATTATAGAAGTTAGAGTTGAGCCGGCGGGGAAATTGAAGCCGTTAAATCTTACCGAGCAGGGGGAGATTTTCAGTATCAAAGGCATAGCGCTTTCCTCACATTTGAAAGAAAAGAGGGTAAGCCAGAGGATGGCAGCGGAATGCCAGAGGGTATTAAAATTTTATGGGTATAAAGCAGAGATTGAGATAATTGAGGACGAAAGCTCTTTTCAAGAAGGAGCAGCCCTGGCGATATATGCCGAGACGAGCTCGGGTAACCGGATGGGTTCCGATAGGGCAGGGCGGCCAGGAAGAAGCTCGGAATCCATAGGAAGATATGTGGCTGAAAGGTTTATAGAAGATGTTAAAACTGGCGCCGCAGTTGATAGATATATCGCAGACCAACTCATAATCTATGCCGGCTTAGCCGAGGGGTTTACAGGGTATTCGGCCCCCCGCATTACTGAACACGTGGAGACAAACCTGTGGCTGGTCGAGGAATTTCTTGGCGCCAAGACAAAAATTAATGGCAATCTCCTGGAGATAGCGGGGATTGGATTCGCTTGAAGGGTGTTTGTAGTGAGTGAGTTTTTACATCACTCTCTTTAGCCTGGGGTTGGGGGTGATGCCGGGCATTCTGCCTCTTTTGGCGATGGACTTGCCTTCTATTTCGTGAAGGTCAGCGGTGAAATCAATGGGCTTGGCATCGCTGATATAGCTGCCAACAGCAAAAATATCCACTGGTGCCCCTTCTTCGATAAAATATCTGATTCGTTCCGGGTCAAGTCCACCGCTGGCGACTATTTTCACATCTTTAAATCCCTCGAGGTCCAGCCAGGCTCTAACTTCTTTGACCAAGTCAGCAGTAACTCGACCTCTTTCTGAAGGTGTGTCTAATCTTACGCCTTCTAATTTTCCTTGCATCGCTTTGGCCACAGTTACACTTTCTCTAACCTCGTCCTCGAAAGTATCCACCAGGGCAATGCGTGGCACTTCGGAAGGCATATGCTTGTCAAAAGCAAGAGTGGCTTTAGCAGTGCTGTCCATAATAATGATGAGGGCGTGGGGAATAGTCCCTGTGGGTTGGATGCCAGCAAGTTTTGCTCCAGCGGTACTGGCGCAGCCTGTGCAGCCTCCCACTATAGCGGAGTATTCCATAATGCCGACCACTGAGGGGTGGACATGGCGAGCCCCGAAGCTGATGACAGGAACGCCTCGGGCAGCATCAACGCATTCTCGGGCAGCGGTAGCCCAGCCGCTGCAATGGGAGAGTATGCCCAGATAAGCTGTTTCATAAGTTCCGTAGCTTTGATAAGGGGCTTTTATGTGCAGGACTACTTCTTTTCTATCGAAAGGCTCGCCTTGAGATAGCGACCATACTTCACAATTATCCTCAGGAAGAACCTCGGCGAGCAAAGATTTAACTTCTTCTATGCCACACAAGATACCAGCTCGGCGCGGAAATACCTCCATAGTTGCTACGGGATTAATCCCTTCTTTCTTAAGTATTTCCACGGTGCGGGGAAAATAGATGTCGGCAGTTTCTCCATTCAACCATGAATCGGGGATTTCGAAACGAGGCGGAGAAACCTTAACTGAGGGTTTAATAAGCTTGGCTCCCAGCACCTTCTCCATATAGTCCAGCGCAAAGGAGTGAGCTTTTTTGTCGAAGGAGGCAACACAATCAACAGGGACTTCAACCTCATAGTCTCTGTTTCTGGCATCAATTACTGCGTTTAGAACACAAATGTGGGTAGTTACGCCACAGACGACTATGGTTTCGGGCCTGATTGCCTTCAGTCTCTTGTCTAAAGGAGTGTTGTAGAAACTGCTAAAAGTTCTTTTGGGTATTATTTCACCGGGATATTGCAAAAGCTCGGGTATGAGTTCAGCTTCCTCAGTACCCTCAATGCAATGGGGCGGGAACACTTTGAATTCCGGGTCGTTGGGTGTATGGTGGTCACATGAATAAAATATTTTTGAGCCCTGCTCTAATTCGCGCTCCAGTAATTTCTGGATATTGGGTATGATACTACGGGCCTCGGTGCCGCAATAAAGTGGATAACCTTCCTCGAGAAAGCCACGTAACATATCTGATACGATTACTACTCTAGCCACGACATCACCAATGATCAGGTTCAGGGCTATAGTTTTTCTGCAGAAAGGCAATGTAATCTTCTAACAAAGAAGCTGCCTTCGTGCCGTCCTCCTTCCTCAAAACCTCCAAAGTGTTCTGGAGCATCTGTAGTTCGCTCTCTATCTGTGGTACCAGATTGCAGATGTTGCCGCAACAAGAACCCCAGTCTGCCCTTGCCAGATGAGATTCCTTTAATTTTATCATGTTTTCCACGTCGGCAATACACTCGGCCCTTTTTTTCGGGCTAGCTATCTTATCTCTAAGCGACATAACGCTGTTCAAGGTTTCTTTACTAATCATGAACATTTCTCACCCCCTGCATAGAAACCCTAAATCCTAATATCTAAATTATAAACAAATTCCAAATCCTAATTCTTAAAGTTTGGGATTTAGGGCTTGGTGCTTCGTATTTCTCGTTTCAGTGTCTGAAATGGCGAACACCGGTAAATACCATGGCAACATTATACTTGTTTGCCAGCTCAATTACCTCTTTATCTCTTACCGAGCCACCGGGCTGGATAATGGCGGTAACTCCGTGCTTGATTGCCAATTCCGGGCCATCGGTAAAGGGGAAGAAGGCATCTGAGGCAAGGGCACTGTCTTTAGCTTGGTCACCAGCTCTTTTCAAAGCTAGCTCAACGCTTACTACCCGGCTTGGCTGTCCAGCTCCCATGCCTAACAATGTCTTGTCCTTGGCGATAACTATGGCGTTAGATTTTATGCCTTTAACTGCCTTCCAGGCAAAAAGCAGGTCTGATAACTCTGTCTCGCTTGGTTGGCGCTTGGTTACGACCCGAGGCTTAAGTTCGGATTCGGTTAAAGTGTCCGGCATCTGGGCTAGAAAGCCACCTCGGATATGGCGAAAATCGAGATGTAGTTCTGAGGACAAAGGGCGATAAGGGGCAACTTTGGCAAGGCGCAAGCTTTCTTTTCGTCTTAGTAATTCCAGAGCCTCCTTTTCATATCCCGGGGCGACAATGGCGTCGTAATGAGACTTATCTATTTCCTTGGCGGTAGGTAAATCAAGAACTCGGTTGCTGGCAACTATGCCACCAAAGGCAGCTACAGGGTCGCCAGCTAAAGCTCGTCGATAAGCCTCGGCTAAATCATT
>Ga0315547_1001777_pt1 | contig 16102 bp, 11 predicted proteins | sample SalMarSW160240MG_2_FD_202542 | JGI IMG/M metagenome (GOLD analysis project Ga0315547, IMG submission 202542) | Salt marsh sediment microbial communities from the Plum Island Ecosystem LTER, Massachusetts, United States - Salt Marsh Sediment SW1601-240 ... | reverse complement strand
AAGCCCTGAACCAGTCTCTAATGCTTTAAGTATTCTCACTCCGAGAGTCTCTACACCAACTCCAGATTCACTGGTTAGGAAATCTCTCAACGGGATGCTTTCTGCTCCAGCTCCGCTTTCAGTTAATAGAAATAGAGCTATTAGCCCTGTAAGGACATCGGAACCTGCTCCACTATCACTTCTGGAGAAAGTAGCAAGCAGGGTAGCCAGGTCGCTTCCGCTGCCAGATTGCACAGCCATAGAGCTTTTAGCAGGCAGTGCTTCAACACCGCTCCCTGTCTCACTGGTTAGGAAATCTCTCAACGGGATGCTTTCTGCTCCAGCTCCGCTTTCAGTTAATAGAAATAGAGCTATTAGCCCTGTAAGGACATCGGAACCTGCTCCACTATCACTTCTGGAGAAAGTAGCAAGTAGCGTAGCCAAGTCGCTTCCGCTGCCAGATTGCACAGCCATAGAGCTTCTCTCAGGCAGTGCTTCAACACCGCTCCCCGTCTCACTTCGGTTAAGGAAAGCCAAGGGATTGCCAGACTTCTTTATATCAGTGCCGCTCCCCGTCTCACTTCGGTTAAGGAAAGCCAGGGGATTGCCAGACTTCTTTATATCAGTGCCAGAGCCTGTGTCTGAGGAGTTTTTATTGCTGGCAGTAGTAAACTCTACATCAGCACCATAGCTAGTACCTGCTGTATTGGTAGCATAAGCTCTAACATGATAAAGAGTGCCTTCTGATAATCCTGTCATGGCCGCTGTAAAAGCACCTTCTGCACCAGCACCACTACCAGCGAATACAGTATCTCCAGTATCAGGATTTTCAGTTTCTGCTACGCATACTCCCCATGCACTAGGCGTTTCACCGCCATCATCTGTGATATTACCATTACCTGTAGCTGTGGTTGTGCCTATTGCACTTACAGCTTGGGTAGTTACAGTTGGTACTACTATTGATATGGTTACCTCATGGAAGTCAAACTCGTAGAGATAAAAGTAGTCGCTAATAGGATTATCCCCAAGAAACTTAACTCTAGCTGCGGTGACTTGCTGAGTAGAACCTATTGACTTCTCTACCCATGCTTGGTCTGCAAAAGCACCCTCAAAAATATTATGCCATCCATCAGAGTAATAAACATCTAAACTTATTTCCGTTGCTGAACCACAAGTGCTTTCAGCATAGAACCTTACTTTGTCACAAGATAAACTAGCATGAGTTAGTTCTAAATATGAACCCCATGAACTTGCTTCTGGAGTTTCTGTTGCAGCCGTTGTCGTATTCTCATCATAGGCATTTATCTCGTTTGTCCACTCAGTATCAGGGTCTACATGACCTGTGGGGGAAATCCAAGCACTTTCCTCTTCACTCCCAAATCCACACCCTGCTATTTCGCCTGATACCCACTTGCGGACTATGAAGTCGTCTATCCAAACATCCTGCCCTACTGCATAAGAACCCTCAATACGTAAAACATTCTCGACATCGCCCAATGACCTCATTGTAGCGTCTGTTCCTATTTCAGCACCGTTATGCCATATATCATAACTAGGAGTAGCCCAAACAAAATCATTGACTTCCCCTAACTCCCACTGGTCAGGAGTTATTAAGCCAACTACAGTATATCCGCCATCGTCTCTATATTCTATATCTTCATCCCTAACTACATCACGATAATACCAATTAGCACAATTAGTATCATCGCCGTGATACATAGCACACCGAGCAGCAGTCTCTTTGTATAATCTGAATCTAATTGCGATATTATCGCTAGCAGTAACAGGGATAGTTAATACACAACGACTAGCTGGTGCAGCTCCAATTAACTTCATGGCTCTTGTACCACCAAATGCTTGCCCTGTAGAAATATCTGCATCACCATTTGTTATAGTCCAATCACCACCTATAGCGTCCCCATCATTTCCACGCTCAAAGTCGTCACCTGCTATAAAGGTATCAGCTATACTTGAATCGTCACTCTCGGAAGCATAGTTATAGTAGACATAATAGGCTAGGGCAATATAAGCATTGTTTGCTTGAGTGTAAGCTCCTGTTAGTCCAGCGGTTAGAGTAATGGTGTTCGTACTGATTGAGTCAATCTGTGCTAGCTCTTGTCCTTCATCATCTCCGACTATTACCCAATCATTAGCAGCAAAACCACTACCATCATTAACATCGAGGTCTGTCTCTGTTGCTGAGTAATCCTCTGTAGCTAGACTGGAATAGACTTCTGGAAGCTTGAAGGCTTTTGGACAGCTTACACCAGATGATAATAGTCCCGACTCTTTCCATTCGTCTACAACTGTGTTGCTGCCAGCAGCAAATCTGGCTACTCTAAAGTCATTGAAGTTGTCAAGTACACTAGAGCCTAGATATACCTTGCTCTTGTTAGTTCCATCTGTAGCATCTGTGCCTGTAGTCTTATAGCCAGTTATCCAATGCTGGTAGCTTGTCTGGACAGCATCATTGGACTTGAAGCCAAGGGGCTTACGCTTTGTATAGTTAGCAAGAAAAACATTAGCCACATTTTACTCCTTCCAAGTCAGTTGTACTGCTCCTTTGATAAGGTTGTCTATGGTAGCTTCTAGTCCAGTTTCCTTTTGTCGCACATAGGTCTGTATCTGTTGTACTCTGGCATACTCAGCAGATAGCGGAGTCAGTATCAACGGAAAATAGATGCCACCACTGGCAGTATCTATACTGTCCATTTCAGCCCAATAATCTGTTGCTGCAGCTTGCTCTAGCTCTTCTCCGTCAAGGATAGTTCCAGGATGCTCAGCCAGATATACAGCTATATAAACATCTGGCTCATTTGAAAAAGTATCATCTGGCAGTTCGTGATTTATACAATACTGTGCATTTGCTCCATTCATGTGTCTTGCCAAAGCATTGTTCCTTGATTGTATCTTGCCCTTGACTGCCCTGAGATAAAGCTGAACCATTAGAATGTCAATCATTTCTGTGGTAGTCAGAGCATCATCGACATTAAATACCTGCAATACCTTGTTGCGAATTGCTGTAATATTTATTGCCATAGCTATTTCAACCTCACTCTCATAGTCGGAGCTTCGATATTGACATCTTTACGCTTTGGCTTATCAGTTTGCTTGGCATCAGATTGCTCCGTCTTGACACCAAGCTCTTCTATGCTGAAACCACGATAGTTTTTCCAGCTCATATCTACCTCCTCAAGAAGCTCTCTGAGTAATCCCTTTTGTAGTGCTGGTAACGCCATATTCCCTCCTAAAACAGCAAAGGGCAGCTTTTCAGGCTGCCCCTTACTTATAAATGAATTCCATTAGCTCAGTGTGATATCGACTTCCAATGTCCAGGTTCCTGAGCTTTTAGTTCCCAGACTCTCTACTTTCCTGTTGAGGCAGATGGTACTTGTGGACTGCTTGACTACCCATTCCTTCCAGGCATAGTTGGCATCAGAAGAGCCGAAGCTCGACTTGAAGGTGGCTTTCTGGCTTGTGGAAGTAGGATAACCTCCCTCCATTGCCTTGTAGGTCTTGTTAGATCCCGCCTGAAGGTCTGTCTGTGCAGGATCCGCCGCTGTGTCATCATCCCCTACTCCAATCTGCGCTGCAGCATTATCGTAGATATGGGAAGCCCCGGATACTTCTCCTGTTATAAGGTCCCAAATTTCATTAATACCACTATTGAGCAGGCAGTTATGCTCCTGATGTATCACATCATAGGGCTGAAAGAGTTTATGGAACTGTCGCTCCAGCCGTCCTATGGTTTGGTCATAGAGGAATGAAGCCAGTATCCCAATCAACCATATGTTCATCATGAAGCGGAGTCCCCTGGCCCACAGACTATTTCTGTGTGCAAAGACGTCGATATCCTCACGGTACTTGCTAAGCGTGGCCTTCATGTGCCACTTTCCCGACTCCTTTACAGGGAATTGATTCAATACATTTTCCATCGTTTTTTCTCCTTAATTCCTGGGATAGAATTCCCAGACTTTTGGTTTATTTCCTATTTCTTCCAGATGTTTCTGGTAAAGCATTAGCTGATTGTTCGCCCAGGCCTGGTACTTGGCAATCGTCGATGCTACATTCAACTGCGCTGTTAGCTTCCTGGAGTATCCCGCAGCCTTGTTGAGGTATGCCGTTGCGTTGGAAAGCTCCCTGCCGGCATATGTACCGTACTCTATTGCCGGCTGGTCCACCGCTAGATACCCTCTGGCCTGGGTCATATGTGCTGTAGCGTTGGCCAGTTCCCTGGCAGCATAGCTGGCATATTCAGAAACAGGTGCGTCGGCAGCCATGTACGCCCTCGCCTGAGCGAGATATCCATTTGCATTCTGAAGTTCTCTTGCAGCATAGCCAGCGTACTCAGTAGCCGGCCTATCGCTGTTGAGATATCCGTTAGCCTGGTTCAGGTACATGGCAGCGTTATGGAGTTCCCTGGCAGCCTGGTTAGCATACTCTGTTACCGGTTTATCGGTATTAAGATAGCCGTTAGCTTGATTCAGGTACATTAGAGCATTTTGCAGATCACGTGCAGCGTAACTGGCATATTCGACGGCAGGTCTATCACTGTTGAGGTAGCCATTTGCTTGGTTCAAGTATGTGGCAGCACTCTGCAATTCACGTGCAGCTACAGCAACATATTCTCCGGAAGGGCTATCGGTGGCAAGATACCCTCTGGCCTGGCTTAAATACCCAAGAGCTGCCTGTATATCCCGTGCAGCATAATTGGCATAGCGGTCTGAGGTAGTTGCTTCAGAGAGATAGCCTTTGCTCTGGTCAAGGTAACGGACGGCATTAGCCATTTCAGCATAGGCATAGCGGGCATAGTCATCCTCTGGAGCTCCTCCGATATTGATTTTATTGATCAACGACCTACCGGCTGTCAGATCGCTCATTGACTGCGTAATGCGGGCAGTCATGTTGTCTATAGCAGTATCCATGACTGTTCGCTCATCTGCTATCTTTGAACGTCCACTGGTAAGGTCGGCAATCGATTGAGTGAGCTGGGCAGTCATTGCATCAATGGCTGTAATTGCATTAGTTCGCTTATCTCCAATCAGAGCACGCCCGCTTGTTAAATCAGCTATAGCCTGAGTTACCAGTTCCGACATATTGCCTATGGCGGTTAGTGCCTCTGTACGCTTGTTGCCGATCAAGGCTCGGCCAGTCGTTAAGTCATCTATGGCCTGCGTAATCTGTGCAGTCATATTACCTATAGATGTTATGGCTTCAGTTCTCTTATCCCCGATCAAGTCTCGGCCAGATGCTAGATCAGCAATAGCTCTAGTAATAGGACCATCTACGGCTGTTAGTTTATCTATAGCAGCGAGTGCTTCTGTCCTCTTGCTGCCTATCAGGGACCTACCGGACGTTAAGTCGTTTTGTGCCTGGGTAATTCTGGCGCTCATGCTGCTGATAGCTGCTAAAGCCTCGGTTCGCTTATCTCCAATTAGGGCTCTTCCGCTAATAAGGTCGTCCTTCGACTGAGTTATCCGTCCTGCAATCTCATCGATGGCTGTAACAGCCTCTGTAGATTTCTTGCCGATGAAAGCACGGCCGCTTACAAGGTCACTGATAGCCTGTGTTATCCTGGCCGCTGTATCGTCAACCGCTTTTCCAATAGACTCTATTGTTGTTACCGCTGCGCTTAGCTGTACGCGGATTTCATTTATCCATGCCAGGGCAACCTTGGCAACAACTCCCTCAATTAAGACCTTCTCCAGTTGCGGACTCAGTGTTGATTCGGTCTGGGTCAGCTGGTGTACCTTATGGCAATAGGCATAGATTGAGTCTCCCGCTGTAGGAGTCGCTTCAATATTTATCCTCAGAGTGTTGCCAAAGATGCTGACATCTCGATAGTCCGGGGGATCATTTCCAACCGGATACTCCACTTTTTCAACCTTGAGCAGGTCTTCTATAGAGCTGATATCTACTTCCTTTGAGGCTGTTGCCGTCAGTGTTTCCTTGACCTCATACGGCTGTTTCTGTGAGACTTCAACCAGGCATTCGGCAATATGCAGATCGATTTCGTCTTCGGCAAAGTCATTCTCCGCATCTGTTTTTGTCTCATCACGGAGAAACTGCCTCACTATCTCATGGATGGTCGAAAGTGTTTTTGTACCCATGTTTCACCTACTCTTCTGCCTGATTTTCGCAATAGTCCCTCAGTTGCTCTTCGGACATTTCATCAGCCATCTTCGCAGCTTCGGCACTGTAAGTCCTGGGGGTCTCCCCCATTTTTATTGAGAGCGCAATACAAAAAAGAGTCCTTTGTTGGTTTGAAGTTGCTGGCATTGTTATTACCTCCCATGTTTCTTTTTCGGCTGAGATGGGGCTGCAGGTATTTCCGCCGCAGGTTCTTTATCAGCTAACTTCGCTCTGTTTTCAGGCAGGTTATATTTACCCTTGATAAAACACTTGTCACAAACGGCTTTCCCTTCAATCCGCCTTCCAGTCTCCGCTTTTCCACATATATCGCACTTCATGATTGTTACCTCCTCTAGTCTAAAGGCACGTAGAAGATGAGGAGTTGCCCGACTATAGCCGTTGTGCTCTCTCCACCGTTGATAACCTTCAGGTAATCAGTTGTACCATTGAACTCATTGCCCGCTGTCGGAGAAACTGAATCCACGTCACCGGCAGCTGAGCTGGTATGGGCAATGGTAATTTCTCCATTAGTCATGGCTACAGCATTCTTGTAGAGCGTAACTTTGTCATCTGCCACACTGATTGCCCCGTCAATCGCTGTCATCGCTTTAATAACAAGACACTGAGGCATTGGGAAGATAAGTGTTTCTCCTGTACTGACATCGGTTATCTTGGTAGCCAGCACATGAACCTCTCCATACTGATAGAGGATTGCTCCTGCAGGCTGTGCCTTTGCCGTTGTTCCCAGAAGGCCGCGAACTATGGTTATGGTATTCGGCTCGACTGTAGTATCAACAGCGGTGACCAGGACAATCTCAGGCGATGCTCCGTCCGGGTCGAAAATTCCAACGAACGGCGTCGAGGGAAGGTCAGCGGAAGAAAGGATATTTGCTGCAGTCGCGACTGCAGTTATTGCCGCCGTTATCTTTGTCTGTAATAGCTTATTCATTAAGCTCTTCAATTTAATCCTCCTTAATTAAGCTAAGAAGGGAGAGTTTTACCTCTCCCCCCCTTGCTTGCTTATTTATTCATTTTGGCTAATTAATCTTCCAGCCTGGCGGCCAACTCCGGGCAGAGAGTCTTTGTTCCACAGAGAATAGACATGGTTCCCACGTTCTTCATGGTGTTGTGATTCCAGGAGAAGACTACCTGTAGTGACAGGTTTTTATAGGTCTTGACAGATGCATTGGCTCCGCCCAAAGGCGCAACCAGAGGTGCAGTTGCCAGACAAAAGGCATTCTGGTGAAAGACAAGGTTCGCTATGTCCGCAGCGTGAAGGGTGACTACCTTATCTGCAACAGCAGCTGCTTTCAGTGCCGGGTAGATTTTAAGCGTTGCTTCATTGGTAGCGATAGTTGCATCGGCAGTTACCACGTATTCTCCAGCACAGTCGGCAATGGTGAGAATAGTACCTTTCGCTATGGTGCCAGTACCGAGGTCATCAACAGTTATTTCGCTAACACCAGCTTCAAACCCGCCTGCAAGGATGGCTCCGGCCACGTCAGCGGTCCCTATGACATGAGTTATGATGTTCTGATCCATGAACCAGTCGATGCCAAACAGTCTTCCCATTGACCCTTGCTTGACGGTCTCGGTATCTCCACGCTTTTCAGCATGAAGGAAGGCATCGAGGACATTGTATTTTGCCTCGGTATCCGGACCCAGGACACCACGTCTCAGTTCCATCGGCACCTTGTTTATGTTAAGGACTTTCCGTATTCCAGCTATATCGCCTACTGCAGGTGTCCCTGAGACATCAAAGTAGTAGGGGATATCCACATACAGTCCTGCCACAAGCAGGTCGATTGCCTGAGCCAGAGCCCTGGCTGCTGGATCTATAACCTGTGTAGTCAAATCCTTCAAATCAAGGGACATCTCTTTCTGGGTTATCTCGAAGGGAACAGTCAGGATTTTATCCAGCTTGACATCCACATAGCTCTCAGTGATTGCCTGGAATTCTCCGGTCAGGTCACCATCGAACTCAACGGCGGTAAAGGTGGCCGGCTTCCGAACCCTGGCGGTATCACCGACTTTCTTGAATTCCTTGTCATACCCCCGGTAAACAAGGTTGCCGAGGACAAGGTTGTTTTCCAACGCCAGTAACGCCACATCGGCGATAATGGTTGGTGTTAAAAAGGTATTGCTCATTTTATTTGCTCCTTATTGTTCTGTTACTTCTTAGAATGGAGGTATTTCGCCTTCTCAGGCATCGAGAGCTTCTCGAACTGTTCGGGCGTATATTCTCCTTTAGTACCAGATGTCACACCGGAGTCGGGAGTGAATGGCTGCTCTTCAGTGGTTTCGGCTCCGCTATCAGTAGACGTTTTCGGAGCCACTTTCCTCAGCCGTTTTGCCACTGCTTGAGCTTGCTCAATAGTAGTCAGGTTAAGCTCTTTCACCGTATCTTTAAGCTCTACAGGGTCAACCTTTTCCGCTGCTGCAATCTGCCAGAGTTTTACCTCCATCTGGGTTTCTCTGGCACTCTTAACTTCAGCTTCGTGTTCCGCCTTATCGCGGGCCAGTTCCTCCTGCTGCTTTTTAAGCTCGGCTTTCTGAGACTCTATGTTGGTTATTTGACTCTTCTGAGCTTGCTTCCGCTGATATTCCCGCATCTTGTCAGGGTCGCCCTGGGCTTCTTCCAGTTCAGCCTGGTCTCTCTGTCTCTGAAATTCTTCTATCTGGGCTTGGCTTGTTTTGATAGATTCCTCTTGAGCTTTGAGACTGGCCTCCCTATCGGCAAGCTGTTTAGCACTCCTTCCTGCAGCAGCGAGAGCATCACTCACCTGCTTCTTCACATCCTCATCCGTGTAAGTCTTGGATTTCTCTTCTGAAGTTCCCTGATCTTTAACAGTTGAAGACTGTCCAGGTGTTCCCTGAAGAGTGTCCTTCTGTTCCTCAGTTCCGTCCATTGTGTTTACCTCCTCTAATGAAAAAGAGCCTGAGTTAAAAGATTTCTCAGACTCTAATAAAAAACCCGGCCGTAGCCGGGTCTTCTATCCATAATTATTTCTTGTTACTTAAAATAAAGTCTTAAACCAATCCGCTGCTGCTTTTTTCTCCCAGGGAGTAAGCTCAGCATTCGGATTTCCCCCACCTCCAATCGGTGTATAACCCTCAGCCAGCACTAACCAGGCGTCCAGGTCCAGATGCTTTGCCCGGAAGTTTTCTCTTTCATGCCCTGTATCTGGTAAACTTAAATATCTCTCATATAACTTTTCAACTTCTACAGTAGGTACTTTGTCAAAGTCTATTACTGTCTTCCATTCAAGAAGAGTCCTTGCTTCTCTATAGAAATCCTCATGTTCCTTGAGATAACGCTTCTGTGCATACCCCTTGTCAGGCAGCTTGTAGTATTCAATATAGTTGCCAACATATTTCTCCGAGAATCCTTCATCATATGCCTTTACCCGGTACCTTGCTTCCCAGAATGTCACACCGTCTTTTTTCATAGAGTCGAGTTTACCTCTCATGCTCTCAATCTCTTTCTGAGACTTACCACCGGTCTCATCCCATGAGGTAAATTCGTCATAAAACTGTTTATAAATCTCATCCCTGGCAACCGGCTTGACTTTGCTTTCATCCACAAGTGCATGATCTCCAATATCCGTATCGACATACTCTTTATAGAGATTCTCATTTGCGGGGTCCAGCAAGAACCTCTCTCGCCAGCTTCCCCATGTCGGTAATGCTGAAAACTCAGCGAAACTATCCCAGTTATCTTTAGAATACCCCTGGCCTGCTGCATCGATTTTATAGTATGCTATTCCATACTCAGTTATGTTCCCTTGAGAGTCGAAAATCACAGGTGTTAAATTCTTCAACTCCACCTTCAATCTCAGCATATCGATGTCTTCACCCTGTAACCATGACTCACTCCAGCCATAGGCATCTATTCCCCACTGGTTGAACTCGGGGTGTTCCAGCCTGAATAGCTTTACTTCACTTGAATTGCTGCTATATTGATCCGACAGTTCAAGGTACTTGAAATAATCATCAGTTATATTCTCAGGTGGCAACCATGTGCTCAGATGATCCAGGTCGATGCCATATTCCTTAGCCCATGTTACAACTTGGTCATAAGCCTGCTTTGTTTGAATCCTTCCTGGGAAACCCCAGAATGACAGCATAGCATCACTTTTAGGACTGTTAATCCTCCATTCCTTCCGCCAGTCTCTAGTAAGCTCAGGGTGCTCTTCCAGGAACTGAGACTTCTCCTGTTTCCCTTCCAGTGCATCGTATTCTTTCCACAGCGAATAGTACTGCCCCCCCCATTCCTGCAATACCTCAGGATTATCTTTCGCAAACTGTACTTTTTCTTCCCCGCTCAGTGCCTGATAATGCAGCCAAGGTTCCCAGTCCTCTGAGTCCATAAGGTAGATAGGTTGATAGGGGAGCTGTTCAAACTCCTCTCTGATTATTTCTGCATCGAGGAATCCTTGTATGAACGGAGAATCCGCTTTGTTGAAACGGTTGTCTCCTACTCGCTGTCTCATCAACCGCAATGCAGAGACAAAATCGCCAAAGTTGTAAATATGACCCTCTTCATCAACCTCTCCTAGTTTGGCATATTCCTTCTCTATCTCTCCACTAAGGCTGACTCTTTCAGGTAGCGAAAAGCCCAGTATTTCATACCAGGCTCCCTTTTTCTCATTCAGTTTGTCGACATACTCCCTACCTCCAGTTGTGCTGTAGATCCCTCTTGTCAAGGCGGTTAGCCATTCATCAGGGGTTACTTCAAATAACTGCTTGCCTCGAACATCGGTCCATTCGCCATGTTCTAAGGATTGCAAGGCATCCCACATTCGGTTTATCTGTGTTCCGCCCAGCACATGGTATCTGACAACCCACTGGCGTAAATCAGTCCAGTTATCATATTTAATGATATCCTCGATTCCATCTTTGAATTCGGCTACATACTTAACAGGCATAGGCAAATACCAGGGATTATCTGAGTCCATGCCCGCTCCCATAATGCTGAAGAAGGGAATAAACGAACTCAGTTCCCACGGCTTACGGTTGATAGCTTTGTCTGCAACCATATTGATAACCATCATAGCCGCAAACCATCTCACCAGCATTTTAACTCTAATGTTGATTGTAGCCGTTCCCTGTGCAGATCTTGCCGATATCGTTTCATAAGCTCCCGCCTTCCCCAGCTTACTGATACCGATGATATTCATTTCTCTTACCGTGTTATACACTTCCAGGGCAAAGGTCTGAAACGGGAACACTGTGCCCACTTCCTGATTTCGCAGTATCCCTGGAATATTTTCCCGATTGTACATAGACTGCGTCTTTGCTCCGCCCTCAGAGGCATATTCCCACAACGCCCGCCCATTATAGCCAAGCTTCTGTCCATAATGGTAGGCTGCCCTGACCGAAACCCCTGTCAGCATGTCTTCAATGGTATTAGTCAGGAAGTTGGCTATGTTTTCCACTTTTTCCATGATAGACCCCTCGAGTCGTAGCGATTTCTCAACCCCAGCGCCAATATCCTGATAGATGGCCTTACCTCCTCTTCTGCCTTTTATAATTGCGCTATACGCATTTCCCCTGACTTGCTGGCGGATAGACGGAACCAACAGATATTCTAGTCCCCGTATTGTGTTTACCATTCCATATCGTGTAATAGTTAATGCTATGGAAGAAGTCTGAACAAATGCGTTCCATGTCCAGTTCAAAGGAAACACTGCTCTGGTGAGCTGCCGCCTTAACCAAAAGCCAGACTTAATCGCTTTCATTGGCACTATTGACCTGATTGCCCGTGAGAGTTTTGGTGTAACACCGGCATATGCCTCGCTTATCCACTCTTCAATTAATGTTGCAGAGTTTTCATGCCCCATCGAGCGTAATGTAGCTGCATGGATCTTCCCGTTCTGTACGATATTCGTCATGAACAAGTCCTTCCCTGCTGTTACAGCGTAGTCATACATTAACTTCACCAAGTCTCGCTCTTTCAAGTAACCTTCCAGCCCTCCTTCTCTAGCCTGTGCACGGGCGTTGAATGGCGCATCAGGTTTGATGTAGTCAGGCATAAGTGTTGTCTGCATCATTACATCAGGCTTTTTGTTTCGCCCGAATAGCATCGACCATATATTGGTATCCAGTATCCACTGCCGGTAGTTATGTCGGTATGGTATGTGCGCCTGGTTCCGCTTTGCTCTTGCACGATTCTGGACATCAAGCATGTCGTCAAAGAAGTGTCTGGCTTCTTTTGCAAACTCAACAATATTATGTTGAGTACGTGGGTTAAATCCCTTTACTAATTGGCCTATCTCGGGAATAGACAACAGCTCTTCTGCTGTTTTTGAAACCTCATTTTGACCGATATATTCGACAACATCTCCGGCAGCTTGTTTAGCTCCCTTACTCCCGAATCCCGTCAAGCCATATTTCTTTGCCAGTAGATGGACCTGGGCTTTCGTGTTATCCACAAACTGTAAATATGCCAGGTAAATCCGTTGCGTAGGCCAGAGAACATTCTGCTGCAAGGCTCCGCCAAATCGCCCACCATCTATTGCCTCACAAAGACGTATCGGGTCCATTAAATTCCCGGACGGCAAGCTAACATCCTGAAAGTACGGGTAGTTGGCAAACTCATCTGTCACATAGAACCCGCTTTGTCTGACCGCAGGTACAATCTTACCTCCCCTGGTCTTACGTAGAGCCATGCCCAACGCAACAGCATCATCGATACTTAATCGATCTCCACCTTTCAGTTTGTGTATTATTCCATCGAAATACGTTATATCTTTTTCCAGCTTACTTATCTGAGACTGAATAGACTGCCGTTCCTCATAGGTAGTAGCATCACGGAGACGGAGGCTCAACTGTTTTATTTCTTCTCTGCCAAGATTTTGAATCTCCGTCAATTCGCTGATATTAGTCCGTACATCATCGCTTAAGGCCTGTAGCTTCAATTCCGCATATTCAGGCATTCTGTTTATATAACTGTCTGTTGTGCCTTCTCGTAAATATGCTGTTGCAGCTGTATCTAGTTCGCTTCCTGGAATCGCATCATAATATTCTTTCGCAATCTCTACATTAGCTGCCTCACTGCTCTTGATATTACCAGGATGTTGTACTGTACCACGTGGAGTCGGCTCTGAGGTGTTGCCTGTTGCAGCATCACGTGGTTGTGATGCCATCTCCTTGCTTATCTCATCGGCTTCGGTGCCTGTGAATATTCCTCTGTCACTAGCCCAGAATGCAAATATCTTCTGTATCTCCGGGTTTCGAGCCATTCTAAAGAGCGCAGACTTCCCGCCAACCTCGGTGAACTGATCGTTAATGAAGCGGGCAAAGTTGTAGACGGTATAATTACCGAAACTCTCCTTGCCTCCCTTAAAACTCTCAAGGCGTGTTCTTACCTCTTGAGGCAAGTTCTTGTAAATCAACCCCAGCTCTCCAACAGTCATTTTAGTATCACTGATATTGCCAATACCGAAGGCTGTGTTCTGCTTTTGCTGCTCTGCTTCCTGTACACGGTTAATAACATCCTGAATTATCTGCTTTCCTTCAGGCATCTCGGCAATAACGTCAAAAGCCCTGAGCGTCGCTTGCTGTTCGGTAAGCCCCTGATCAAGCCCTTCAAGCTTTGTCTTTTCGAATACTTCACTAAGCGGCTGAGATAGATTATTCTCTACCCTATTCTGGATAGCTGAGTATACATCTCCAACTCCCCCAAGCCCCATGCCCATAACCATACCCAACGCCATCGCCTGCTGCATATCAGCGTCCATCTTTACTTCTTCTCCAAGTGCACGCCTGGTAATTATTTCCTGAACAGCTTCTTCTCCCGCCTCTGATAACCCGACAACTGCTAACTTCCCTGCAATAATGGCATATCTTAATAAACGGCTGCCTGTCTTGAACGGCATCGGTGCAAAGGCTATCGCAAACTGAGCAGCATCCAGCCCGGTTAGAGCTAGATTTCCTTTAAATGTGCTGCTGGCAGCTTCTTCAGCTTCTTCTTCTGTCAATCCTTTCGCCAATGCTTCATCATAAGCATTCCCTGCTTCTAGTGCGGATTCCAGCGGTCTTGATAATAAAGAAGCTCCAATAGATCCTAACAGTAGTTTGCCAAAAGCACCTAATCCAACAGCACCGGCAACACCGGCGCCAGCATATCCCCCGACAATGGCCGCAGGAATAAGCGCAAAAGTAAATGGTATAGCTCTCGGTATTTGCTTCGTCCAGAAGTTGGGGTGAAATACGCCTTTCCATTCCGCAGCAGGAACAACTAATTGATATGCTGACCCTTTTTCAGCTATCCATTTTCCTGCCCCTTCGGCACCTAACCAGGAAGCAGCAGATCCGGCGCTTCTTAATACATCACCCCAGCCTGCCTGTATTTGTGCAGTAAAGCCTGGGGTGTATTCTTCTCTCGTTAATAGTGACTCCCAGTATTCGTATTTATCTCCTGTTGTCTGTATCCTCCGTAATACCTCTCTCGATGTATCGGATAGTTGTACCCCGATTTGTTCAAGTTCCTCCGGGCTTAGCTCCATATAGGTACTGGGCAATATGCCAGTATCACGTATCCAGTTGCGTTGCTCTTCTGGAAGCAGTTCGCTCATTAGCAGCTTGTCTTTTATTTCCTGTACTAACTCTGATTGTGGTCCTATTCCGATATCTTTCATCCGCCCCCATATAGAACCCAGTGACCATCTGAATATCTCATTTACCTTGGGCATTCCCAAAGTTTCAGGTGTTGTCCACTCTATTCCTTCCTGAGACTGGTATGTACCGAAGAAACTATCAAGCACTTGTGGAGTTACCCCTTCGTAAGTCAGTTGCAGTAATCTCTCAGTCTCTGGCGTCCTGCCTATCTCAAATATGTCATTTTCAAAAGATTCAGGCTGTTCCTCAGCATAGCGTCGGACTTCCTCTATATCCATTTCCGGAAACACCTGACCGAAAACCTGCTCGGTCTCAAGCTGCTGTCGCTCCATCAAGTCAAGCCAACCATTAATATCAAGTTGTCCACCTTCCTGCTGATACTTCTGATAGTAACTCTTACCTTCTTCGGTTAAATCTGCTATTGTCAATGATGGTGAAATAAGAGACCCTGCTTCTTCCCCTATTGCCATTCCCCCTGTCGGATAAGACAGCAATGCTTCAAAATCTGCTCGAGAGTATCTTTCCCCTCCTGGACTTATAAAGAGGTTATCCCCAGTAATCTCCCACTTTGTAGGCGTAACAAAACTGGCACTGTACCTTCCGCCATCTTGTGTCGGATTGAATTTCAACATCCAGCCTTCCTCAAGATTCAAACCCATATCACGAGCTTCTGTAGGAGTAAAGAACAACGGCTCTGAAGGTAAAGTGGTCGTTAGCCTTCTCTTACCGATGGCACTTGAGATTTGCGGATACATCTCTTTTATCTCAGCCAGTGAGCTGCCGTATTGCGTCAACAATCGCTCTATCTCTAAATCCCTTGACTGGGCATAACGTGCCAGTAGGTCCTCTTCGTTGCTGTTAAATCCGTTCATATCATTTACTCTTACTCTTGCCAAACATGATATACCAGCAATACCTGAACCTGACCGCGAAAGACCATTTCTTTACTACCTTCACATACTCAATCCAGTTCTGTTTACTGTATTTCCTTATTTTCTTAACAACCTTACTGTTCATTATTCTGCCCCTGTATCTGCTTCCGTGCCATCAGCCTTTCAATCAGATTAGGCTTCCCTTCCTTTGGTTGCTCTGACTCAGCAGTAACCTCAAGCTCTTTGATAACCATATCGTCCAGGTCATCTTGCGTGAATTTAAACTTCTTGCTCACGTTGTACCTCCGTAGATTCTGTTGGCTCAGATGGCACCGTTGAAGTCAAGCCCTGGCTGGCATTACTTCCCTTCCCACCTGCCAATAATGGCAATACCTCCTTGCCTCCCTGAGACTCTGGAGTGCCTTTTGCCTGCATATCTGTCATAGCTCCTTGCAACTGCCTCTGTTTTAGAATGGTTACAATGCGCTTTGCCAGGA
>Ga0315547_1001774_pt1 | contig 16163 bp, 19 predicted proteins | sample SalMarSW160240MG_2_FD_202542 | JGI IMG/M metagenome (GOLD analysis project Ga0315547, IMG submission 202542) | Salt marsh sediment microbial communities from the Plum Island Ecosystem LTER, Massachusetts, United States - Salt Marsh Sediment SW1601-240 ... | reverse complement strand
ACTATGCAGACAAGAAATTGACTGACCAGTTGGGCCGAACCGAGGTCGATATTGATATCTTGATTGTCGGTAGTCGTCGGTTTCCAATAGGTATCGGGATTATAATCGGTCATATTCTCTCTTGGAGATCCGGTCGCTTCGGACGTGATATTCGTCAAGACGATTTTCTTCATCGGCAGCATTGTATATAAATCAGATGACAACGGCTGGCCCTCCCGTCATATCCTCGGTTTCAATAATTATCTTGCTGGCCTTATGCTTGGTGGCTTCCTCAATCGCCGGAGCGATTGTGTCCTGGACAAATTGTTCGTTTGTAACCGGGCCGTAGAAATGTAAATGAATTACTGATTCTGCCGGAGCAATCCCAGTTTTAGGTTGTCTTGTAGCACCGGTTATAGCACCTGTTATATCAAGTCCGAATGTCGGTGAAGAAAATCTTTGCTTCGCGCCGATCATAAAATAGTCGGCGTAATCGCGGCCATGCTTCATCGCAAGTGCGTCATTTATCCGGTCGTCGAATCCCATCAGCATCTCTGTCAGCGCAGTTTTTGTTGCGGCGGCGGCGGCAATGCTGGGGCCGGTACTCAGGCCCAACGTAACGGCAGCTTTCGCGGCCGCCAGACTGATATAGCTGGCAGTCAATATTTTAACGATTCCCATTTCAATACCCATTGCGGTATTCGCCAGAACCGTAGCTCCAGCCAAAGCGGAAGTCGCGGCTGCATTTGCGGAAGTCGCGGCTGCGGAACCGGCAACGACAGCGATATCTTTTTTCATTATGGCCGTTTTTACGGTCATTGTTTTGGTCAAGATAACTTCGGTGGCGATATATTTAATCAATGCTCGATAGGCTTCGCCTGCAAAGGTATGGGCGATCTGACGGCCAAGCTGCTGGAAAGTATCGTGAGTGATCTTGCCCGGCGTCATTACGCCTTCGAGCATGGTCTGGCCAAAATGTTCGGCGGAACTGGTTACTAATGACCAGTCATTTATTTGCTGCTGAATTTGCGCCGATTGTTCTATTGCCCATTCTTCCTGTTGTCTGATAAGTGATTGCTCAAGTTCTTTGCGTTTTTCGATAGATGAGCGTTCAGCTTCAAGCCGGCTTTCCAATCTGCGAACGTTATTCCAGTGTAGCCATTCGGCATATTCGTCAATTTCGGTTACTGTCTCTTCGACCATTGCGACGATTTCCGGGCCGTGCGCGCCCATTGATGCGGCCGCTTCTTTTGCTGCGTCGCCGACTTCTGCAATATCGTCCGCCCATGTCTCCAAGTTTATACGCGCATCCTCGGGGATAACCCCCCCGATTCTTTGTGCCAAGAGGTCTAAGGCGACCGCCAGTTCTTCGTCGGTTACAATTCCTTTGACGGTTTTAATAGATATCCCCAATCCCTCCATACTTTCAATCGTGGTATTTATTTCGGGATATAATTCTGCAAAGATTTTCTTCATCTCATCTTGCTGTTCCGTTAATTCTTTGGATTTTGGAACCAAAAAATCGATAACCGATATAAAAGAATCGAGCGCATCAACCGCCGCGTTAACGGCACTGAGAAGCGCGGGCGAAAACACATAAAACAGCTTTTCGCCCAGATCGCCGACCTTCTGGCTCATCAGCGCCATGCGCGTCGTCATGTCGTCCGCCCGGGCCGCCGCCGCACCGCCGAAGCGCTGATTGATCTGATCGATAGCCATTGCGAATTTCTGTGATTTGGGAATACTCTCGTCGATGATAATGCCATATCGGGAAAGAGTGCCCGTATATCCGACCGACGCCTTTTCCAGAAGCTCAACGGCGGCCCTCAAGTCCATACCCGAACCGGCGGCCAGATCAGCGGCGACCTTCATCAAGTCCATTGATTTTTCGATGCTGTTGCCGTAATCGATAAAGCCCTGAATACCCTTGCCGATCACTTCATCGGAAACACCAGTCAAGGTCTGCATTTCATCGGAAAACTTTTGTACTTTTTCGAGATTGCCCTCGACTTCGTGACCATGCCGCTTGAGCGCCGACGCGACATCATTCCAGGTTTGCTCGTGTTGCATACCGGCTTCGGTGATCCAGTTGAATGTTCCCTTGAGAAGATTCCACGACATATAAGCGGCGAACACACCGGCGGCGGCTTTGGCGACTTTGTTCAGCTTCGGCGTCGCCCGGTCATCCGCGCCGATAATGACTTTCAGCTTGTCGGTATAAGTAGCCATTATTCCTTTTTCTTCTCCGCTGATATTTTACTACGCAGATATTTAATAACTTCATCTACCGAATCGAAGTCAACGAACCGACCATGCTTCAAATCATCATCAGCCTTTTTCTCGCCAGCTTTCCATTCCTCTGTCGAGAATAATTTCGCATCTTCATCTTTGCTCATTTATTACCTTTCTTCTCCGCCGTGATTTTCATCAATTCATCCTCGATTATCCCGGTGACCCTGATATAGAGGGCTGGTAGGTCATAAAAATCGGCCGGGCTGTTGACACGAGCGAACCCGTCACAGGCGCGAAACACTTCGACAAAGTGGACCGACTCCATTGAAATAAATGGGCGTGGACAGACCTGATATAGAAGACAGGCGTCCAGGAAGTCGAGTTCGGGTTTTGCGTTTGATAGGACATCGATCACATCCTCACGTTTAACGTTCTCGAACGTCGTCAGGTTACACATCTGGAGCGTGGCGACATCTTTTGTCAGGTAGCATATCCGGCGCTTTCCCTGGCAGCTTGCACAGTCATAAGCGCCGGGTTCGGCTTCTCTGACAAATATCTCCTGAAACCGTACAAGCCGCCTCAGTCCTGTTCTTGCTTTTCGGTGACGGCGGACAGGTTATCGATCTTCCGGCCAAGCGCGATTATGTTGGTGTACGACATTGAATGAACGATCTCCTGCGCCAACTTAGATTCGGGAAACTTGATATTATCAATTCCCGTCACACTAATAACACAATCGGCAATCAGATCAACCAGCTTTTCGACATCTTCGTCTGTCACCCAGGGAACCGAACTACCCGTCATTTCAACCGCACCCTTTAAGGTGCTGACTGTTCCATGTAAAAAGGGCGCGGTTTGGAAACGGGCGAAATTAAGCTCTTGTGCGTGAGTGAACGGCTTGACGGTGAATGTGGCCCCGTCAACCTTAACCTGATACGTAGAGTCTCTGTCAAGTAATCGCATTAATATGCCTTATCCTCTCCGTCAGCGACGATGATCGTGATCGGAACTTTTGAATTTTCCTCATCGCCGACAAGGTTAATGGTTATCTCTTTGTTGAGTGTATCGCCGCGCTCGATGCTGGCGGCATTCAAAAGGCCATGCCCCGATATATCGAAGTCGCCGTCAACCGTGCCCGCACTGGCGTTGCCGTAACCGACATTGAATTCGACCGCCGTCTTATCGGCCAGCTTGGAAAACAGCAGCTTGGTATTGGCATCCCAAAGCAACGTCGCCTTAAAAGTCCCGGCAAATTCATCGAGGATAAACGTCTGGAAAAGCCCCGAACCGTCGGCCCCGGCAGGCGTGATCTTCCATCTCAAATCCAAATCCCAAGCATACGGAACCGGGCTGAGATTGCCGCCACCGACCGCATAGGTGAATCTGGCCATCCTCTCCCACGTAAAAAAGGTAGCGGGTGCCAGTAATTGCGTAGCATCCGGATCGGCAGTAGTGCTGGTCGCTCCGCGCCCGACCAAATCAACTGATCCTGTAACCACGCTTTTCGGTGAGTTTTTAAGATTCAGATGCTGGCAGATACAATCGTTGATTTTCCAGGACGAGGCGGCAACGGGCATTTTGTGGATCACCGAACAAAACAATCCGCCGTTGGCGGAAAAATCCGGGTATGTCGTTGGAATAGTGAATGTCTTTGAGAATGGCGCTTCTTCGCCTTCGGTACAGTTATGGAAAAACAGCATCCAAAACCTTGCCAGGTCAGTCTTGCGGATCGGGATATCGGAAATGATGGCGGCCGGCATTGCGCCGTCCTCTGTATGGTGAAAGTCTTCGACATCCGGATACCTGTATCCCCGGTCGCCTTTTACGTCGATGATATTGACATCGGGCGCAATTTTGCCGCCGACCGATTGAATCTCATGCCAACTATCGGCGGCATCATCGGCAATGGCGGTGCCGAAGGTTGCCTGCTCTGCAATCCAGAGCACCGTTTCGGTCCCGACATATGGTACAATAGGCATAGCTTATTCTCCTTCCTCGTCTATTTCATTTTCAGCAGTTTCCTTTTCAGCCGGCAATTCGGGTATGATCTCACACCAGCCACCCGCGATAAGCTGATCGCCGATCAGTGCATCGACTTCGACAGCCTGACAGTTCTGCAGCTTGTGGAAATCGCCGACCGGGAAATTATCAATAACGCTTAAATTGGCACAGATCACCGCATAGCGCGGCAGCCGCTTTCCTTGAATCAATTTTATCTTCATTGCGTATATCCTCCAGTAATTTTGATATTGACGGTCATTTCACCGCCCAGCGTCGCCGAATCGTCAAACAACACCATCGGATCGACGCCAGCTATGAATTCGATGACGTGATTATTCCCAAGCCAGACGTTGTTATACAGATGCGTCTCAATTGAATTCAAGAGCCGCATATTTTTTGCTTCATCCATCTGACCGCCCACGTATGCCGTATGTACCCGAATCGATATATTGATCGTATGAAGAGCGACAGCTTCGGTGGTTGACATTGTAAGATATTCTGAATCGCTTGGATTAATCCCCAACGACACGGCATTGAGCCGCAAATCGGCGGCCCGGTGATTTTTATATAAATAGCTGAACGTCGGATCAAGAGCCGCCATCGAGGTCTTGAGGGTGTTCAACTGCGAATAGATTTTATTGACCGCGTCGTGATAGACATCGTTGCTTCCATAGACGTCGGTACCCGCCGCGCTGCCGCCCTTCATGCTCGAATCGACGTACAGCACCCGCCACCGCTGATGATCGAAGCCCATAGATTCCAGGATGGTCATATCTGCGCCTTCAAAAAAAATGCCGAGACAGGGCGTCCCCAGATCGACCGGAGCCATAATCATCTTTTTGATATCATCGGACAGATTGACCAGGGCGGTTTTCACCTTGTCAGATTTCGCGCTTTCGACGGCACCCCGGATTTCAATATCACGGCTGAACCGGATATCGTTGGTATCCTCAACCTCAATTCGGTTTTCGCCCATGCTCAATACCGCTATGGCCGGGTAGTTGTGAAGCTGCGACATATCCGCGCCGTAGGTAATTACCTTTTTGACATTCGTTTCGTAACCCTCAGATAAATTAATGTCTTCGAGCGCCGCTTCGAGTTTCGTCATTATGTCGTCGAAAGTTGCCATCAGTCATCTATATCCAGATAAACATCTGTCTTGACTTCATACATATATCCATTGTCGATTATGAGGGTGTCAGTATTCGGGACATAATAAATAACCATTGCCCGAAAATAACCTCCCCAAGTTACACTATCATTTTTCAATTCGCGGTCGGTGCCTGTCCATTGATAAGCGGTCGTCATGTCGCTCAGCGTATCGTACCAGACGGTCGTTACTGGTCCTGACCCGAAATCCAAAAAGTTGCATAGCTGCCACCAAATAATCATCTTGTCGTTCGCGAAAACCGAATCGCCTTTATAGGCGTAATCGAACCGCAACATATTGGCATCAAGCAGCGACGTTACGCCCGTGTAGCCGGTATCAGTTACGGATGGCGTGTCGCAGACCAGCGTTTCGCTCAGGTTGATCCATTCGCCCGATCTGTCCTCGGTCCAGGCGGCCAGCGGCAGGACAATCGAAATTAACAGAAAGATCAAAAATCTTTTCATGGCTATCTCCTTATGCTTTCAAGTGCGCACCGGCGGATCGTCTCAAGGATTTTCCCGCGATACTTTTTGAGTGTCGGCCCCCAGACCGGACGCTTCGGCATCATAAATCCCTTGCCGCGCCCCGCCCGCAGACCGAATTCGTGAACTGGCGCATAGACGACTTTCGTACCGGCCTCGATATATTGATTGCCGCCCGATGATCTCTGCACGTCTCCCCACGTCGGCGAATCCGAAAGCCGCCCGGTCCGCACCCGTAGCGGTCGCTGGCTTTTGAGAATTCTCTTAACCTGGCTGGTATATAGAATTGCGGCCGCCCTCAAGCCCTTGCCGATATCGCCGACTAATTCTTTTTGAAGCCGATAAACCTTGACCGGCTTCTGCTTGATCGAAAGCGTCAGATGCACAGCTTATTCCTTATTCCCAAAAGGTTCGTGACGTCAACAGGCCATTCGTCGAGCGCGAAGCTGGTCGTCATGCCGTCCATCATCTGACTTTTCATTCCATGCAGATCGCCGTCGGCCTGCTTGCGGTACATCCCGATCAGCTTTAGTGTTGCCAGCTTGATATCAAGAGGGATATTGGCGACTCCGTCATATCCGGCGTCGTACTCGAATTTGATATTCTTCTGTCCCGCCGGGAATGTCTGCCCGCGCTCATCGAACCATACCTGACCGGTTTCAAGATCATATTCGGCCGTCAGGCTGTACGGGGACGCACTTACATCGTCCCATTCCTCGCCGTCATGGAAATAGACGACAAGCGTCGTTGTGATAACCGGCGTATATTTCAACCACATAATCGTTCGGCCGGTGCCGTTGGTAATCTCGGTATATGATGCCTTTCGGAATTTCCGATCTGTCCGCGATTCGATGGCTGCCGACACCTGGTTTATCAGAGAAACGACAAGCTCATGCGAATCGGCTGCATTATCTTCGGCTATGCCAAGATAAGTACGGACTTCCGCTTCATCGACCAGGGCACGCCCGGACAACTCCATTATTTATTCTCCGCTGGGCCACCGTGCATCTTGTTTTCCGAAGGCGGTTTTGCCGCCTTTATTATTGCCTCGAAAAGCTCATCCTTTTTCAGTTTGTCGGCGTTGGGAATCTCGATCCCGTTGACCTTGCAGAATGCTATTAGTTCAGCTTTGTTCAGGCTGGCTAAATCCGGCGCATTTTCAGGGTCGTTTTCTGATCCGGCGGATCCATCTTCCGATCCGCCCTCGGCTTCCCCCTGGTCGTTTTCCTCTTGGGGTTCATCCGAATGGTACGAAAAAGACTTCGGGAAATCCTTGACGAGTTTTTTGGCATTCCCGACTTCGAGAATTACAATATCCCCGTCTTTAAGTATAATTTGATTTCCCCCGGCATCCTCAACTACGTATGAGGTCACCATACCGGCACTCGTAAATTTGATCTTTGTACTAAGCATTTTTAACGCCTTTCTATATGGAACCCGACAAAAGCCATCCTGTAACAACCGTCGATTAAGGTTATTTCAATCGCCGGGTTCCTTATTTATATCACACGCCCTTGTCGTGATACATGACCAGCAGCTTATCATCTACGGTCGTTGTCCCGCTCTTCAGCGTGTTGGCTGCCGATATCGTTGTGGTCGATGTCCGGTCAGTCGGGACATAATGCGTCTCGTTCAATTCGATGACGAAAAACAGCTCGTCTATCATGGCGATTCCGGTCAACGTACTGGTCGTTGCCGAACCGTTGCATTGGCCCCATTTGAAACACCAGGAATCCGGCCCGGGCGCAGAGCGGTCAATCCAGATGACCAGCACCTTGTCGTTGAGGGTCGTTGAACTGACGGCCACTTTCCCGGCTTCCGTAATACTGCAAGTCGATGTTATGTCAGAAACAGCCGAGGTTGTCTGCGCCCATTCCAGAGCGAAGATAATACTATCCTCGACGGCAATTCCGGCGCAGGTCATCGACGTGGCGTGGCCGGTGCAGAGCGTCGCTTTCAGCTTGCCTGCCGGTAATGCCGGCAATGAGGCGTCGTGCCAAATTACCAGCAATTTATCGTCTGCGGTTGAAGTCGTACTCAGTTGAATATGGCCAGCCGAGGTAATCGACGCTTCGGATGTCCTGTCGGTAGGTGCGTAGCTGCCAGCCTCCGCCTCGAATTCCTGAACGCCGATCAGCGTATCTTCGGTCGCAATACCAGAAACGTCAATATCGGTTGCATCAGCCGCGCCATCGGTCAGCGTGAATGTGAGCTTCAGGGCATCAACCGCTTTGTACATAGTCATAACGTATCTCCTTATCTGTGAGAGGGCGGACGAGCCGCCCCCTCAATGATTATGCTTACAGGCCAGCGGTTGTGATATTGTATCCAAGCGCAACGGGAAATTCCGCACTCGGTGCCATCTTCTCCATTGTCTTGCGCATGGTAGCGACAAAACCCCACTGCTGCGTATGGATATTCTTGTTATATTCGACCGTGATGGGCCGATGATTGCCGATCTTGAATTCGCTCGGCTTGAAGGCCAACTCGGCAGTCTTGGTTTTCGTTGACCCATCATAAATTCCGGCAGCAGTCATTTCAGTCGAAAAATCCGGATCAATAATCATCTCAATCCCGGCGAAATATAGCTGCTTTGAACTCGTGTTGTAGGTTCCTTGACCGCCATAATCGCCCGGCTTCGCCATCGCATCCATGCAGATATGTTTCAGATATACGACCAGCGGCATAACGAACTTCACCTTGTCTGCCTCGGCAGCGTGCTTACCCATTTTGACCAGCAGGGACATCGTATCCTTCGGCCCGAAAGTCGTGGCACCATCACCAATGCCAGCAGATCCGCTTCCGAAATCAATCGTCGCCGACAGATCAGAAGCATAGAGACGCAGACCGGTGATTAGAGACTTACATTTCGACAAGGCCCAGGTGGTATATCCGGTATCGAGATCGTTTGTCCATGTTTCGCCGTCAACCGTCGCGTCGTCGTTGCCATTCAGGATTGCGTCGTTCATGGCACTGGCCAGGGCAAACATAAGCTCGTTCTGAACGATCGGAGCAATGGCAATGATCGAATCTTCGAGCAGATTCGCTGAGATCGCATACGCAACCCCGAAATCCTGCGCGGCGAATGTAATCTTGCTGGTCGTCCAATCGGATTTACGCATCTGGTCAGGATTGTTGGTCGTCGCTTCGGTCACCGGATAAGCAACTCCATGCGCCGTCAAAGCAGGCCATTCATAGTTCATGGTCGGCATCTCGAAGTGGGGGATGTACCGCTCCAGCTTGCGTTCCATATCATAGATGTCGTGCATGACTGCCGACCATCCGGTGCTGACCCATTCCAGGCCATAACCGGCGGCACTGCCGGAAGCCATCGCCTTCACTTCGTCGGGAGCAAAGAATTCGAGTAGATCGGTGAACGCCTTCCAGCTTTCCAGTGTTTTGATACCGCCGTAATTACCATAACCGCGACCGCGCATATAAGCATCGACCGCGTAGGCAGTGTCGTACTGATGCCGGAGAGCTTTCAGCAACTCCCCTTCGGGATGGGATTTGTAATCGACGGGAGCGCGAAGAATGATATCCATTTTCTGCTTCCCGCGATTCTGGACGAGCTTACCCATCCAGGCGAGCATATTGGTCTGACGGTCGCCGATATCGCGGGCGTTCTGCAACTTGTTGATCTTCTCATTGACCTCGCCGAAATCTTTGGCGATGTTCGTTTGCAAGGTAGTCAGCGACTCGACCGGGGCCAGCCCCGTTTTGACATCCTCGACTTTACTGACAATCTCGGCCTTGAGCTTGTCGAGATCGGTTGTCAGGGTTGTTATGCTCCCCTGAGTTTTTTCGAGGGCGTCACCGTGTTGTTTGTTGAGATCATCGACTTTCTTTGACAGGTCGTGCATCTCCGCCACATTCGTACTCATGGCAATTCTCCTATTATTTAGGCGGCCACCCTCATCGCCGCCGGTTCCGATTAAAGATTTGATGTCTATGTCAATTGATTGATCCTTGATGCCCTGTTTGATCGGCTCGTAAAGAGCGTCGGGGTTCATTCCGAGATTGACGATTGAGATTTCGTACAGCCGCCCTTTGGTAATCGTGCGGAGACCCGTTTCCTCGTCCTTCTCGGAGGCTTCCACTGTAAAGCCAATACTGAGTGAGTTCAAGATTCCAGCATCAGACAGAAGCATTATGTCTTTGCCGGTAGCAGTCGGCAGGACATATCCCTCAGCTTCGAGATAATGATCGTGAACCGTTATCTCCGTCCATTTACCGACGGGGAGGTCCCAGAAGTTGTGCATAAACAGCATAAGGGGATGTTGCATAAATTCGTCCATCGAGTCGTCAGCAAAGCCCGGTTCGACAACTTCATTTTCCAGATCGATGCCGTCGGTCGATGCTTTGCCGACGATATGATATGAACCGTTTGGCAGTTGATCCGCCTTGAATTGAAACGCCCCTTTACCCCATATCAGATTATCAGGTTCGGCCATCGGTCTCAATTCGATATTATTCGGATCGCTCGTGAATATCTTAGGGTCGGACATAATCACACCTCATAAATTACGGTACAGTGACACCATATTGATTCTTCCGGCGGCAGACCGGGATCGTGTGGACAATCCGCCGGATAACCGGCGACGTCAAATACATTGTCCAGTGGAATCGGCCCCGCATTTTCAACGTCGATATGCGTTTGCCGGGCGGTTGAAAGCCGCGCCGATACCCATTGCTTTGTCTTAACTACGCCGGACGCTTTCGCCGCTTCGAGTGATCCGCCGTTGACATAAGACCCGACTTCGTTTTGCGCGATTGTCTTGGCGCGGGTCTTGCTGAATTGGCTGAATGTACTGGTCAGGTCTTTTTTGATTTCGTTGATTGATGCGCCCCGCTCATAACCGTCCTTGATAATCGCTTTGACCGATTCGTAAGATTTATCGTTAATACCGACGATCCGATTGAAGCCGTTCTCAATCATCTCTTTGACGTGCGGATTAGTTACGTCGAAAGCGACATCGACGCCCAAATCGGCGGCGACTTCGGCAAATTCTTCACGGATAATTTGACGGACAACTGGTGATGTTGATTCCTTGAGGATTTTAGCCTCGATCAGCATATCGAATATCGAATCGGCGGCATCCGGATCGAGAGTATCTTTGGTGACGTACTGTGCCAGCGCGGTACGGGTGCCGTTCGATATTTTGTCGATATTGTTCAGAATGCGGGCAAGCTGGCCGTTGAAATAGCCGCGCATCACTTTCTCGAACTTGCCCTTGTTCTTTCCCAGCCGGTTCTCAAATTTCTTCCAGTGCCGCGTCAATCTATCGGCGGGCTGGCTCCCGTCCGCCTTGAGGGTAGAGATTTGGAAGAGAGCCTTGCCCGCCTCATCATTTTCGCCGGTGCTGAAACTGAACGACGGGGTTGATATCAATTCGTCCCCGCCCTCGATATCATCCATGTTCAGTTCGCTCCGGGCTTCGTTTGGAGTCATTATGCCGGATTTGACATAACCGCATAGCCGCTGCTGCTCTTTGAGTCCATCTTCGTGAAGGGCATCAACGTCTGCGTAATTATGGACAAAGCTGATATTGCCGCCTAATACTGCCGGCAGGCGCAGGTTTATAGCCGATTCCATAAGCTGACCGAAGGGCTGGCAGCAATGCTCCCAAAAGATTGCCTTGCCGTCATGGCTATTCGCATAACTGGCTTTGTCGAGGATGCCGAGAATAAACGGCGGCACCGGCCAGACTGAGAGAATATCTTCGCGGACAGCGCGGCGCAGTTCGGTGAACATCATGTCTTTTATTGGCGGCGTTATGGGTTTATATACACCCTTGCCGCCAATAACCGCCGTAGCGAATGATTCGTCGCCGCTGTAAAGCTCTGCAAAGCGCGCCGATATTTCTTTGCATTCGTCCGGTGTGGGGCTGTCGTCCGTTTCGATCACTCCGGATGGCATTCCACCCTTTTTGAAATAGCGAATATGATGTCGCTTGACGTAGTGCATCAGGTCGATGGCATTTTCCAGCGGCTTGATAGGCGAAAGCCCATAGTTTTGATCGTGCGGATTAAATAATAAGAAGTGAATTATCTCGTTGATCTCATAATCTTTTTTGAACGTGCCATCCTCATATCGATATCCGGCCAGCTTACCGTCCTTTTCGCGCCGGATAAGCATCTTGTCAGGACGCAGAAGGTAAAGCTCGTATCGGCCCGCTTCCTTTTCGATACTCCAGTATGCCCGCCCGGTCGCCAGCATATCGATAATGGTTCCCAGGCGGAGCTGATAACCATCCATTTCGGGATTGGGCCGTGCCAGAAGATCGACCACTTCGCCTTCCGTAATCAGTTCGTCATCAGTATCTTTTACGATCAGCGGAACACCGGCCAGAGACCGGGCAATAACGGTGATCGCCGAATAGACCCAGTTATCGACTTCATAGACCCGCAGATTGGTCGCCGCATCATCCGTGGGCCGCACGGCGCCGCCGACGACCAGCTTGGAAATAGCCGGCCCGATGCGATTGGCTTTGCCGATCAGGTATCGCCATAATTCAGCGAATCTATTCACCTCATTCTCCCATTATGGTCAGCTTGGTGGTGGACAGAACATAGGCAGCGATCCATTCATAGACCGACGCAAGATGATGATGATCGGCGGCCCCTGCCGGGGTTGTCCATTCATAATGTTTATTGCCTCTATCATCTGTAATCAGCACTTTCGTATTGATGCACATCTGCTTAAGAAAATCGCCGCCATCCAGATCGCGGTAATTGGCTGATAGGACGACATCACGGTCAGCATAGGAAAAATAATCGCTATCGAATGCCTGAGTGCGGTCCGGCGTGATCTCTCCGGTCTTGCGATCAGGTTTCGCTTCCTTGATGCTGACGCCCTTCTGAAACCGGCAGAGCCATACGTTACGGTGAAGGCGCTGAAATTTGCGGACGAGCGTCGTTTCCGGCATGGCATCGATCACGCAGCATCGAACGCCGTACGCTTTCAGAACAAATGCCAGATCGGCCATATCGTCGGTCATGGTAAAGCTGCCGACAAAGACTTTATGCCTGATTCCGTCTTTAAGCTCCGATATATGGACATGGATTTTCTTGCCGATATCGACACCGGCCACACAACCATTCCCGGTGGACGGCATTTTGTAATCGTCTTTAACGCAGCGCTTCAAAAGTCCCGGCGTGATCTGGAATTCGCTGTCGGTGAATGGCAGGCCAAGCGTCCCGTTGTAAAATGCCTGCAATTCCCATTTATCATTCTGGGCTGCCTGGAATTTGTTCCAGATTTTCTCAATGGTATTCTGTGAGGTGAATAGCTGACTGATGTGGTAACCGTGAATGGACGACTCCGGGTTCTGAGCAATCCAGCGGCCCGGAGCCAGCCGATCAATCGGCTTTTTGCATTCAACGCAGAAGCCCTGGATATCACGGCCACAGCCAGGCACCCATTCTTTGTCGCGCAGGACATAGCGTCCGTCATCCGTTTTCTCAACAAAATGCTCGAACCAATCGAGTGCTTGTTCGTGACCGCAGGACGGACAAGGAATATGCCATTGCCGCTGATCTGATTTTTTATAATCGGCATCAATGCCGTAATCGAGGAAAGTTGGATTGCCAGCCGTGAGTTTGCGCCACTCTTTTCCGGTAAGTTTTTTTGTCGCCATCAGCCGGTTATCGACAAGCGGCAAATTGCCCTGTGTGCATTCGTCCCGTTCGTCGATGATTGCTATCTGAGCGGGATCGGCTTTCAGGTCAGCTTCGACGTTGGAGCCGACCACTTTCAGATAACCATTCCATATTCGCTTCAATCCTTTGTTATCCGTATCCCTGATACCGGCAGCGTAAAACGGGACGTGGGATTTCAGACCATCAATCCGCTTGGCGACAAAATCATTCCTGAAGGTTTTACTCGGAAGCACATACAACACCGAAAGCCCCTGAATGCAGGATGTGAATGCGACTACGATCAGCCATTCGGTTATCCCACACTGGACCGATTTCATAACGACGACGATATCCGCGTCATCCAGATAGATATCGACCAGCCATAAATCCTGATCGAATCTCAACGGCTGATTGAGCGTGTTTCGGTGGAATTCGATAGCAAACAGTTCCGGCAAGCAGGTCAGGGCGGTCTTTGCCCTGACCATATTCAACAACGCAGCATTGCCGTTGTCAGAGCCGGTCGTTTCCGCCGTTCCCTCGATTGTGGAAAGCGGCGTACTGCGTAAGTTTTTCACCGACTTCCCTGTCGGTGGTTGTCTCAGCAATTCCATTTGCTATTGTCTGGTATAGATGTATGGACGTTCGGTTTTCCGGCGGCAGTTCGCCTTCGAGTTCGAGGAGCTGCCGGCCGAAGATCGCCATCTTGCCGGCGATCTTATCAAAGCCGTCCAGATTTTTGATTTTCAGTTTGAATTTACTATCAAGAACGGCGTCGGCCATCTTATCGAATGCACTCGTCATCCGCTCACGGGTCGTCGCTACTTTTTTGGCAACCTGGCGGTCAGTAGCCTTCCGGCTTTTCGCGGCGGCAGCCGCATACCGCTTGTCCCAGTCGAATCGTTTCTTGACGATGTACATAGTTGACCGGGCGCGGTTGAACTTCCTGGCAACACTCGCAAGTGTTCGCCTTCTGCCGCTCGGCCCATCCGCCCAGTATTGAAACATGGCATCGTTTTCTCTCTCCTTGACCGGAGGAGTGGGCTTTCCGCCTGACTTTCTCTTCACTTTATCCACAAAGTCACCGTCCTTAAGTCTATGATATATCGGAATATCGAAAGTTGTCAACAATAATATGTCCAGTTTCTTGACAATATATTCCGGAAACTGTCCGGATATTGGACATAAGTCGAGAAGGATTAAAGATTTACGGGCGGGAAAATGATGTTAAAAAAATGTTGAAAATAAAGGCCCCGCGGGGGAAACAGGGCCTTCCTACGTCAACACGAAATGGAACAAGGGAATCTCACCCTATGCCGCGCTAATATCGGAATATCGAAAACACCCGTCAACTAAAAGATTATCTTATTATATTTAATCTAGCAAAATCGCCATGATATTTGATTGCCGCGTCGTTATAGGCATGGGCGGCATCTATCCTGGAATTAAAAAGACCAAGATATTTAGATTGAGAATTGACCATTATCTTTGCCTCCCATTTTTCGGTTCCCTTATGCCAAGAAACACCCTTGAACCCCGATGTATTATTACGATATTTTATTTGATTCGCTTCATTCTGTCCTTTTGTAGCAACCCGAAGATTCTTTCTCTGATTGTTCAAACCATTCATATCTATATGATCTGTAAATTTTCCGTCGTTCGGCTTTAATCCTAAGATTCGCCGATGCATAAATTCGATAAATACTTTTTTGTTAATTCGTATACCTCGCTGAGCATAAAAAGTATTGTATCTTCTTAATTCGTTAAACACCCATCAACTATAATTTTTTATACGGATTTAATTCCCGATTCCGGTCTTCTCTTATTTTCGATAAAGCGACTTGAAATAATCCCCAGAGTATGGAACCAGCTAAAACAATAAAGGCAATGCCAAGCATAACGGTTATGAGGATCACGCAATTTTTGATTAGATTTACATTCCCAGAAATATCAACCAGCAGACTGTCCATGATAATCTCCTTAATTTATTTCTTAATTTACTCAAACCCCCGCCAATGTCAACCGGCCCGACAAAATTCCGTTGGCGACCTTCGCCAGGGCCCCGGCGCTCAAGTGCTGGAGATCACCAGGCGAATAGCTTCGCTTGATCGCCGGCCGCTCGTATATGATAGCAAACTTGTCCTGGCGCCGGGTAGTTGATTTTCTTTTATTCCGGGCATATAAGCGCTGATATTCCTGCGCTTTTTCTTTGTGTTTTTGATAATAAGCACGATGATAGGCGCGGATTTCCACCATATTGGCATCGTGATATTTTTTTTGATGCGTCTTTATGCGCCCCCGCTCTTGTATGCGGTAGCGCTGCATATATTTGCGGTTATATTTACGTTTTTCTTCAACGGTTTTTGGCATTCGGAAACTCCCTGATTTGAAGGTCTTTGGGAAAATTCTCTATTCCGTGTTCCACCCTGCCGTTGATTTGGATCTGCTTAATAAAAATCGGTATATTCGCCGCTCTACATTGCCGGACAATATCCCGCACCCATTCGAGCTTGCATTCACGACGCTTGGGGCCGGACTCACAGCCGACGATTACCCAATCTATTGGATGAATATATATATCAATCGGCCCCAGTAATGGTTCCAGCGAAACGAAACGGACGGCGGCTTGGATTTGAAGCAACCACCGTATCCGCCTGCTAAACCATTCCTGATCTTCGGCG
>Ga0315547_1001769_pt1 | contig 16193 bp, 18 predicted proteins | sample SalMarSW160240MG_2_FD_202542 | JGI IMG/M metagenome (GOLD analysis project Ga0315547, IMG submission 202542) | Salt marsh sediment microbial communities from the Plum Island Ecosystem LTER, Massachusetts, United States - Salt Marsh Sediment SW1601-240 ... | reverse complement strand
ATAAAAAATATTTAAACGTAGAAGTATAGTGAGCAGGAACAGGGAGGGAAGGGGTGGGGAGGCATTCGATGGGTAGGAATAGAGATTTAGCCCCATGATAAGAAGTATCCAATTTAGCCCGCATTTATATTTTTAATCCAGCTGAAAAAGCTTTTGGTTGGTTAAAAATATAAAGCTTTTTTTGCTATACATAACAAAGCTTTATCGGATAAGATATGCGCAAAATTATTTCTCGTAGAATGTCCGATAGAGTCTTGTTATGTATTGGCAGACTTTCAATTACAGCTCCTTAGCAAAAAAAGCTCTCGGCGGGCGGCCTCTTGATATGATTGTGGATAATGGCAGTTTTGGGGGAGCATGGGAAGAGTAGCCGGAGATTGACCATTGTTATCTGCTGTCCGGGATATTCAGCTGAAGGTTGTCCACGGATGGGCAACCTCTTGCAAAATTAATTTTCATTGATTCCGAAAACGACACAGTACCAACAAAAGAAACACGACCCAAAAATGTTATTATCCACGCAGAGTAAATATTGTGTTCATAATCGTTTAATATTTGATATCCATACCTAACAATATCTTCTTCTATATGACTCCAGACCATTTCATCCAAAAAGTTTTCCTGGATTTGAAACTTTAATATATCTACCCATACTAGAGACTCAGGAACAGCAGTCATTATTTCAAGATGATGGGATAGGCCACGAATGACCTTTTTAACAATTCTTATGACTCTTTCGTTTTGTCCAGGATAAATCATATAATTATTATCTCTAACAGGCTTTAACTGTGAAATAATATCCTTTAATCGCCGTTTACCATCAGATTTTTTAAGACTTCTCTGAAATACTTCCCATAATTCATTAACGTTTCCACCTGGTTTTCCGGCTAAAAACATTACGTCTCTGAAATGCGCTTCATCATCGGCCCAGCTATTATTACATTCATTACATGCCGGTATTGTTAATCTTTGGATTTTAGATTTATTTTTAGACGGCGGATATAGGCATTTTGGAAAAACATGTTCCCGATCCGATGCGGGTTTTCCACAATATGCGCATAGCTTTCCTTTTTTCATTCTTTATTTCTCCTTGCAGCCTGGATGGCTGGCTACCGAATTACTTCGTTTATGCACGACTCCGAGTGGGATTTCTAAAATCACCAATAGTTTACTTCGTGCACCTCTTTATAGGTTCTTAGCCTATCATAATCTTATTTTATTAATTCTACAAAAAATATTTTATAACGGTTTGTTATACCTTTTTATAAGTTGCTTTCTTGGATAGAAGCCAGCATAACGACAACGCCATTGACCGTCCAAGACAGACCATCTCATTTTCTTCCATTCGGATAGGTCGATGAAGTTCTGAAAGCAATGAATATACAGATACAAAAACTTTTTCTTCCTTTTCCGATATAAAACCCGTCGAACATAGATAAGAGATAGCGCCCCCCCATTTAGAAGTATCTTTTGTCTCTCCGCCCTTTACCTGAGTCTTTGAAGCAAGAGACTTTGCAAAGCTCTCCAAAGCAGTCCTCATATTTGAGAGACAGCCATTTAGATTTGGTGGCTGTTTTAAGTAGTCTTCCGCCGATTTTTTTATCAAGGATATAATATCATCTGCCCCTGAAACAGAAGATTGATGAATAAGCTCCGATAAGGAGTCTTCGGAAGTCACAAGGTGTTCCGCAATCGGATCAACAGCAATGACTCTTCCGTCCTGCACGAGATATCCATCCAGTGCAGCCGATCTTTCGAATCGTGGCCACTTCTCATCGAATTTGTAACGTGGCTCGGTCAGGTTACGGATATTTTTCTGAAACCCCACAACTGACGAACAAAGCTCAACTCGGGAACTCTTTCCAAGGCTAAGAAGAACTTCACGCAAAGTGATTTTAAAATAGGCTGTTGGCTGAATATACTCATCCAAAGAGGACGTACTAATTCCACTTTGGGTTAGAAGTGAAAGAGTATTGGATACTGGGATGTCTGACAAAATATCAAAAACACAGGACATGGTGCGATTCTGAATCATGCTTATTCCCCTCGTTTTATGACGTCATAATTTTAACTAACTTACAATAATCTAACTACTTCGTTTATGCACGACTCTAGATGAAGTTTCGAAAAGTAATTACTAATTTTCCTTGTAGTATTCTTTATAAATTCTCATGCTTATTATAACTAATTTTATTAATTTTACAAATAGTAATTTTATATATAGGTAAGGCAAGGGGTCCTTCTTATGCCGGGGAGGATCCCTTTTTTAGTTTTATAAAATAAGGAGCATTTCTAAGGAAATCAAAGAAAAATACACTTTTATATATGTAGATCAAAGAAGACGCTTTAAACTTGATAAATATAGTCAAGTATGGTAAAATATTACATATACTGCTTAGCTTTGCTTGATTTATAACCTGTCCTCGACCTGATCGGGGATTCAAAAAAAGGAGGTGAAAAATAATGGCAACAGTAGTAACCGTTCCTCGTGATTCAGCTCTACAGTTAAGACTGGTAGTAGGCACCAATCCGGATACCGGAGCACCTATCGTTAATAGCAAGACCTTTAACAAGATTAAATCTACTGCTATCGAACAGGATGCCTATGATTTAGCTAATGCTTTAGTAGACTTGCAGAAGTATACCGTAGATGAAATCAGATTCGAAAAAGAATTCCAACTTACTGAATAATCACTAATAATTGTAAACCATAAACAAAAAAGGAGGTAAAAAATTAAAATGGCAACCGAATTAGGAGAAGTAACCACTTACAAAAGACTGTATATGCAGTTTAGAGATACTGTCGGAAAGACCACTAATCTAACCTTAAATAATCCCAAAAACTTAGATGATGGGGATTATGCAGATTTAGCTGCCCAGGATGCAGCTATCGAAGGAGTTATGGATACGATCATCGCTAAGAACATTTTCCATAATAACGGTAATGACTTAGTAGCTAAAGTAAATGCAAGAATCCTTGATTATAAGTCTACTGATGTTATGGATGTAGGATAATATATTATAATATTCTTCCTTGGAAGGGACCGCGGACCTTCCCGGGGAGAGAAAGGAGTAAAAAATGATAGAAGCATTTATCACTAAATATTTATTAGATTTCGCTCTTGTTTTTCTTGTTGGTCTGCTCTCCAAATTTATGATAAATAAGTTTGGCCAGGACAGGGCAGACAAAATAAAAGAGGCCATACTTTCCGCTATGCTCTGGGCAGAAGAAGAGCTGGGGATAGGGAATGGTGAGGAAAAATGGAAAATTGCCTGGGTAAAATTAATTGAAATATTGAGGAAGCAGAAGGTTACCCTAAAAGAGGGTGAAATTTCTTATGTAAAGGATCTGATGAAAGCCACTGTTCCCGAGATTAACGAAAAGATATATAAGGCTATGCCGGATACTATTAGAAACGGAAGGACCTTAAGGTATAAATAGATTATGGCTATAATTAATGATATAGAATTAAGCGAATATTTTTCCCTGTATGAGTTTGAGTGTCCCTGCTGCAGGCGGGTTATGCTGTCTCCGGACCTTTTGGCCAGATTAAACCATTTAAGGATGGTCATCAATAGGCCGATATATATCAATTCGGGGTACCGCTGTCCGGAAGAAAACAAAAGGGTAGGGGGAGTCCCCGGTTCTTATCATCTCCTGGGTATGGCAGTAGACATTCATGTAAAAGATTTTTTACTTTTTGATCTTCTCCTTTTTGCCCAGGAAATAGGTTTTAACGGTATTGGATATTATGAAAAGAGAAATTTTCTGCACCTGGATATCAGGCCCGGACAAAAGAGGGTTTGGAAAGGGAGTAAATTAATTGGATATTGAATATATTCTAAAACTAATAGCAAATAATGGCTTTCCCCTGGTGCTTTCCATATACCTGGTGTGGAAATTGGAGTTTTTTATTAATGAAATAATCAAAAATCAGAAGGAATTCTCTCAGAATGTTACTGCTGAGATCAAAGAAATCAAGAAAACAATCAATGATCTGCGGGTTGATTTCGCAAAAAATCAATGAAACTGTTGATATATAAGGTTTTTAGCGTTTTTGAAAAAAACTTCTATTTTGGCGTATACGAGGCGTATTTAAAAAATACGATGATTCATACCAGCCAACTTAAAATAGGCGCTTAAAACACCCTTAAATTAAAGGTTATTTTTCGTGGTTCCTTAAATTCTCCGTTATTAGTCTTCTTTTCTCTTTTATTCTCTCTTTATCTTCTTTATTCTCTTCTTTGCCTACATATTTGCCTTTGTATTGCTTTTATTCCCCTGCCTTCTTTTTTCTCTACGCGATACAAGTCAATTTGCTTACTTGACTCTATACGTAGAGGTATGCTATTGTTATAATAGATTTTTTTCACCTTTAAAAATGGTTTAAGTTATTTTTGTCAGTACTAATAAAAATTTTATAGTAAAGAATCCACCCGCTAATCAGGTGGCCTTAAAAAAGCCTCTAAAAAGAGGCTTAAATTCTTATTAGCCAGTCTTCTCTATTACTCTTTTTCTCTTGATGTATCTTTTAAACTATTCTTTCAAATCGGTGTTGCTTACATAATATTTTTAATTTAAAAAATATTTAGATAGCACATATTCTCTTTACGGTAAAACTATTTGGCCATTAGCACCTTCAAAGAAGGTGGTTTTTTAAGTAAAATAAAAAATTTTGCAATATAAAGGAGGAATAAATAGATGAAAAAAATTAAAATTGCTATAGCTGGAATAGGAAATTGCAGTAGTTCTTTGGTTCAAGGCATAAACTATTATAAGGACAAGGATAGCCAAAAGGCTATCGGTCTAATGCACTGGGATATTGGGGGATATAAGCCCTATGACATTGAGGTGGCAGCTGCTTTTGATATTGACAAAAGAAAAGTAGGGAAAGATCTTTCTGAGGCAATACTTGCAGCTCCCAATTGCACTACGGTGTTTTGTAAAGATATTCCCAAAACGGGAGTTAAGGTGCAAATGGGAAGGATTTTAGATGGTTTTGCTGAACATATGAAAAATTACCCTGAGCAAAATACTTTTGTCTTATCTGAAGAGAAAGAAGCTACCAAAGAAGATCTAGTGAGAATATTAAAAGAATCAGGAGCAGAGATATTACTCAATTATATGCCAGTGGGTTCAGAGAAAGCTGTAAAGTTTTATGCTGAATGTGCTCTGGAAGCAAGAATTGCTTTTATAAATAATATGCCAGTTTTTATCGCCAGTAACCCAGAGTGGGCTGATAGATTCAAAGAAAAAAATATCCCTATTATTGGAGATGATATAAAATCACAGTTAGGAGCCACTATTACCCATAGAGTCTTAACTACTCTATTTAAGAATAGGGGAATAAAATTAGAGAGGACTTATCAGCTTAATACCGGTGGTAATACTGACTTTCTTAATATGCTTGATCGTCATAGATTGATTTCTAAAAAAGTGTCAAAGACGGAAGCAGTGCAGTCTATGTTAGCAGAGAGGCTTGTCGATGAGAATATACATGTAGGCCCAAGCGACTATGTTGCCTGGCAAAAAGATAATAAGATCTGTTTTATAAGAATGGAAGGTAAACAGTTTGGTGATGTACCTATGAATTTGGAATTAAGATTATCAGTGGAGGATTCCCCCAACTCTGCCGGTGTGGTAATAGATGCCATACGATGTTGCAAGCTGGCACTTGATCGAGGTAAGGGAGGGGTTTTATATTCTCCTTCAGCCTATTTTATGAAACATCCACCCAAACAATTCAATGATGATAAAGCCTTTGATTTAACTGAGGAATTTATTGCTGGAAAAAGAGATGATTAAAGATGAAATGTCTAATTATTGCTGCCGGAGAAGGAAGTAGATTATCCAACAGGGGTGACTCCAAACCTCTTATCCCTCTTTTAGGAATTCCACTTATTGAGCGAGTAATCTTAAATGCTAACAAAGTAGGTCTCAGGGATTTTTATATTGTAAGCGGATATAACGGAGAAAAAGTAAGAAAACATTTAGACCAATTTAGTCAGAACCGCGATATAAGGATAACCCCTCTTATAAATGAAGAATGGGAAAAGCAAAATGGACTATCTGTACTTAAGGCCAAAGGGCAAATAAGAGAAAATTTTATTCTCTTGATGACAGATCATATCTTTGATAAAAATATCTTAGCCCGGCTAATGGAAACAGAAAACGATGATAGTGAAGTAAGATTAGCTGTAGATTATAATATTGATAATAAAATGGTCGATGTTGATGATGTTACTAAAGTATTGGTTGATGGTAATGATAGAATTGTAAATATAGGGAAGAATATCGAAAAATATAATGCTTATGATACCGGAATCTTTCTTTGTTCTCCGGCGATATTTGAAGCCTTAGAAGAAAGTGTTGCCAATGGTGACACTTCTCTTTCCGGGGGAATGAAGATATTAGCTAAAAATAAAAAAGCTAGAACTTTTGATATTAAAGAGAAATATTGGATCGATGTGGATGATGAAAAAGCCTTTAAAAAAGCAGAAAAGAATTTATTAATTAATTTAAAAAAAATTTCCGATGGGCCTATTTCGAGATATCTTAATCGGCCGATTTCTACTAAAATCTCTAAGTTGCTTCTAAAGAAAAGAATTACCCCCAACCAGATTTCTTCCTATTTTTTTTCTTCTTAGGTGGGTATGTTAATTTATTAATTGGGGGAATGTTAGCCCAAGTATCCTCTGTTATTGATGGTTGTGATGGTGAAATTGCTCGACTGAAGTTTCAAACTTCAGAATTTGGAGGATGGTTTGATGCTGTCTTAGACCGTTATGCCGATGCCTTTCTTCTATTTGGTCTAACTTGTTATACCTATTTACCCAGTAAGAATTTTCTTTATCTATTGGTCGGATTTTTAGCTATTATCGGAGCCTTTATGAATAGTTATACCGCCGATAAATATGATGGGCTTATGAAGAAAAAAATTGTTCCCGGAAAACATTATTTTAGAATGGGTCGGGATGTGCGGATGTTTATCATCTTTTTGGGAGCTTTAATTAATCAACCACTTCTGGTTCTTTTTGTAATTGCGATTTTAATGAATGTAGAAAATATAAGAAGAATAATTATTTTTTATAAAAATGGATAAAATTATTGCAGGGCTGAAAAAGAAAATAGTAGAAATAATTAAAAAATCAAGTAATCCTGAAGATCCTATCCATGCTAAAAATACTTTAGAATGGATGATTAAATTAGAGCCTCAAGCAGATGAGGCTTTAAAAATTGCTGCTTTAGGTCATGATATTGAAAGAGCAATTAGTAAACGAAAAATAAAGCGCGAGAATTATACGAACTACGAAGAATTCAAAAAGGCTCATGCTTTAAATAGCGCGGAAGTTTTAAGCAAGTTAATGGAAACCTTTAAGCTAAAAAAGGAATTAAGAGAGGAAATTTTTTATCTAGTTAACCACCACGAAACAGGAGGTAATAAAAGAGCAAATCTCCTAAAAAATGCAGATAGCCTCTCTTTTTTTCAAGTAAATTTACCTTATTACTTTATTCGCAATAATTTAGACGAAACTAAAAAAAGATGTGTATGGGGTTATCACAGGCTACCGGCGAATTTACGAGAGATAGTAAGCAGATTTTCTTATAATGATAAAAGAATTACTTTATTGGTGAAAAATTTACCCCAGTATTTAAAAGAGGACACTTAAGGTAAATAAAGTTCATCAAACGTCAATTATCATAAAATGGGAAAAATAAAGGCCCAATTTAAGCATTATCAACCTAAAATTCATGTAAATTTTGGTAATGATCTTGTTCTGCACCCTTGCCAATATATAATAATAGACATTACATTTGAATATTTACGATTCCCGTTAGATTTTTCTGCTTATGTAATTGGACGTTCTTCTTTGGGACGCCTGGGTTTTATTGTTGCAATGGTTACTATCGTTCATCCGGGTTACACAGGCGTGTTAACGTTAGAACTTGAAAACCCTGGAGAAATTCCTATTACTTTGTACACCGGTGCTTGTATTTGTCAATTAATTTTTGTTTTTGTTTTGCTACCAGAAATTTGTCGCCTTCTGCATAAAGCGCGTCATTAACCTCTTTTTCCGATAATAAAATCCTTATTCTATTTATGTTTTAAATTACTAATCTACGCCATTTTGGTGTCTTTTTTATTATAAATGCACAATAGAGAAAAGGTAGAGGATATTTATTCTAAAAAGAAATATATTTTTACAGGGTGTAGATTTTGTAAAAATGAAATAATTTGACATTGGAATATCATAGTTATATTATGAGCAGTAGTAAGTAATAATTATTTATTATTAATGGAGGTATAACTATGAGTAGCCAGTTGATTGCCTCTGAAGAAGTTCTTCCTACTGAAATAATAAACCATTGGGACCAGGAAAAAGCCTGGAGTATTTTCAAATTTTTAGATGTTAATGAGGAAACCAGAAAAGATTATCAATACCGGATAGGCCATTTCCTTAATTTTATTAGTGATAAGGGTTTGAACCAGGACAGTTTCCTGGAATATAAGAAGTATTTAAAACTCCGGACCGATTACACAGTTGCAACAAAAAACAAGTATTTGATTACCGCTAAAATCTTTTTAAAAGAATTGAACCGGAGAAGATTATTGCCGGTTGACATTACCCAAAATATAAAATCATTTAGCCAGTCTAAAAAACACAAAAAAGAAGGCCTAAACGAACAGGAAATTGAAAAATTAAGTTTTGCCTTAAAGGAACTTCCCAACAGCCTTCACAATACCCGGATAAAATCAATTATCAGCCTGCTGGTATTGCAAGGATTAAGGCAGGTAGAAATAACCCGGTTAGATGTAAAAGATATTGATCTTATAAGAAAGACAGCCTTGATCGAAGGCAAGGGCAGAGACGATAAGGAAATCATTTATCTGCATCCGGAAACAGTAAGGCAGATCAAACGGTATCTGAAAACAAATAACCTCAAAGACGGCGCTCTATTTGTCAGTAATAGCAATAACAGCAGAAATGCCAGGATAACTACCAGGGGATTAAGATTGATCATAAAGAAAATATTGGGGGGATTGGAAATTAATAAGGGCGTTCATGGATTCAGGCATTATTTTACTACTACTTTGCTTAAAAATTATCAGGGTAATCTTTTAAGAGTTGCCCAGTATACCAGACATAGAAGCTTGGAGATGTTGCAAGTTTATAATGACAACATTGAAATGGAAAATGATTTACCGAAATATTACAAAACATTTAAAGGGGTAAAGTTTTAAATTATGTTTAATAAAAAAATTATTGATTTTAGTACATTGTGTTATTCAAAAAAACTTAAGAACATTATGAAATTACCAAAAGAAGAAAGAGATACGGAACTTAAAGAATTTTTAATAAGTTTAGGAGGCAGCACTACTGGGCTCTTAAATACAAAAACAGGACGATACGTAGAACATGGTTTAGTGGATAGGATAATAAATCTTGTGAGGTTGCATAGAGAAGAAAAGCTTTGGATACTAGCATTTCTGTCTGCAATCGCTTCAATATTTAGTGCCTTAGCTGCCTGGTATGTTGTTATGAAGTAGAAATATTTTATTGTATCAATTTACATTCTACTTCCCATAACTCTAATTACAGGAAGTAAAATAATAACGTAATTATAATAACATTTCAAGTAGAATAGTTTTTAGATAAAAACTGATTTTATTTATATGTAATATGTAAAAGGAGTAAAGTAAAAATATGCTTTCTTCAGAATCTTTTATAAAATTAATAATTACGATAGTCATCATTTTTCTTGCGGGATATCTTCTTAAGAGTACGTGGACTTCGCATATTGATGTTCCTAAAAGCATTCAAAAAATCTTACAAAAGCCAATGGAGTCATTACCAAAAATTAATGATTTTATCGCTACAAGAGATGAAAGCTGTATTTATCAAAATGGAGAATGTGTAGGCAAAATCAGTGGCGAAGTAAAAATTGAAGGGGATAAAATTTATTTCTCAGAAATAAGTAATGCAAACAACCTTAAAGTTAAAGAAATTATTGAATACAAAAGGTGGGCACTAAAGTTGATAAAATACGAATCTTTTACCGGACAGCTAAACAAAACTATTATTACAGACGAGGGCGTAGAAAATATATCGAAAAGCAACGTTTATAATAATATTGAATGTCAGGTGCTAGAGTAAATAGAAATAAAGGAATTAAATATTTATATCAAATTCTGTATTTCAATTAAAATATAAAATACTTAAAGAAGGTATCTAAAATGAATAAAAAAACTACTGAAAAAAGCAACGTATTAACTATAGGGAAATTAGCCGAAGTTTCCGGAATAAGACTAACTACGCTCAAATATTATACTGAACTTGGAATCTTGCCTTTTAACCAGGCCGAAAAAAGATTAACCCGGAAATATAATAAAGAAGAGGCATTAGAACGCCTTGGGAAAATTAAAGAATTAAAAGAAAAAAGATTAACTATCAAAGAGATAATTGTTTATTTTGATAAATCTTAATTATCAATAAGAAATAATAAAAATACAAAAAAATAATTTATGAAATACTTTTTTATTAGCTATTAAAATATTTAAATAAAAAAGGATACTAACTTTGTTAAAACAATTATTAAAACAATATCTTAAAAACCTCACGAATACTTTTCAACGTGGTGATGCCCGGGAAGAAAGCTATTATACTAACCTGGAAGAATTAATTAAAAACATAGCGGTTATATTAAAAGTAAATAATATCGATGTTACCATACTTCCCAAAAAAACAGAAGCCGGGAACCCCGATTTTCGCATTTGGGACGGGAAAAATCATATTACCGGTTATATTGAAGCTAAAGATCCTTCTGTTTCTAATTTGGATTATATTGAAGGAACAGAACAATTGAAGCGTTATTGTTCTACCTTCCCCAATGTTATCCTTACTAATTTTTACGAATTCCGACTATACAGAGATGGTCAGCGAATTGCTCAAGTAATGATTGGACGGCCTATGATTGCCAGACGATTAAGTACTACACCACCGGTCGAAAATAGTGATCGATTTAAAGATTTATTTGAGACCTTCTTTTCCTTTTCCCTACCCAAAGTGAGATCTGCCCGTTTCCTGGCCATCGAATTAGCCAAACGCACCCGCTTTTTGCGTGATGAAGTTATTGCTGTGGAAATAGAAAAAGATGGGACCAAAGGACAGAAACAAATCATTGGTTTTTATGAAGCCTTTAAAAAATATCTGATTGGAACATTAACCGAAAGACAATTTGCCGATCTTTACGCCCAGACGATTACCTATGGTCTTTTTGCTGCTCGTACCAGGGCAAACGGTGAATTTAATCGCCGGCTGGCTTTTGATTATATTCCGAATACCATCGGTATTCTACGCGATGTCTTCCGGTTTATTTCTTTGGAAGAACCGCCCAAGTCTTTGCAAATTATCGTTGAAGATATTGCTGAACTATTGCACGTCACCGATGTTAAAAAAATACTACACGAATATTACAGTACCGGCAAAGGTAAAGATCCGATAATCCACTTTTACGAAACATTTTTATCTACCTACGATCCCGAAATCAGAGAACGGCGTGGTGTCTATTATACACCGGAAGCGGTAGTCGGTTATATCGTCCGCTCTGTCCATTCTATTCTAAAAACCCATTTCGATTTATCCGATGGCCTGGCCAGTCAAGAAGTCAAACTACTTGATCCGGCAGGTGGGACGCTGACTTTTCCTGCAGAGGCGATTCACCTGGCAGCAAAAGAATTTACCACAAAATATGGTGAAGGTGGTTTGCACCACTGGATTAAAAAACACATTCTGCAAGACTTCTATGCCTTCGAGTTGATGATGGCTCCTTATGCGATTGGTCATTTAAAAATAGGGTTTATTCTGGATGAACTTAACTATAGCCTTGCTGATGATGAGCATTTTAAACTCTACTTAACTAATACACTGGAAATGGAAGAGATTGAACAAATTGCCATTCCCGGGTTGAGTTCATTAAGCGAAGAAAGTCATCTGGCGGGTAAAGTGAAAAAAGAACAGCCAATCCTGGTGATTCTCGGTAATCCACCCTATAGCGGTATTTCTTCCAATGTGAACGAGTGGACGGAAAAATTATTAAAAGAAGATATCGATAGTTGCCAGAGTTATTACAAAGTAGATGGCGAATCGCTGGGCGAGAAAAAGCTCTGGCTCCAGGATGATTATGTTAAATTTCTACGCTTTGCCCAGTGGAAAGTTAAGAAGTCTGGTTTTGGTATTGTGGGTATGATCACCAATCACAGCTATCTGGATAGCCCCACCTTTCGCGGGATGCGCCAGAGCTTGATGAAAACTTTTGATGAGATTTACATTCTCAATTTACACGGCAATAGTTTAAAAAGAGAAACCACGCCTAAGGGCGGTAAAGATGAAAATGTCTTTGATATTCGCCAGGGCGTGGCTATTGCTCTTTTTGTAAGAAATAAAATAGCTAAAGAGCCAGAGGTTCTTCATTTGGATAAATACGGTTTAAGAGAAGAAAAATATGAATGGCTCGATAACAATGAGTTTAATGAAAATAATTATCATGAAATTAAACCCGCTTCGCCCTGGTATTTTTTCATTCCCAGAAATACTTCACATATACAAAAATATTTAAAATGGAAAAAAATTAATGAAATTTTTCCGGTAAATAATGTGGGAATAGTTACGGCAAGAGATAAATTTGCAATTGACTTTGACCAAAATATTTTAAAAAACAGAATTCGGCAATTTAGAGATTTATTATTAGATAATACTCTAATTAAAGAAGCATTTAAACTTAAAGATACATCCACTTTTAAACTTGATAAATTTAGAAAAGAATTAGCAAAAGATGATAATTGGCAGAATTATTTTAAGTTAATTACCTATCGCCCTTTTGATGTTAGGCATATCTATTATTCTAAATGGGTTATTGAGAGACCCATTTATAATACAATGCGTCACATGCTGGAAGATAATATTGGATTATTATTTACTAGACCCTCAAAACCTAACTATAAGTTCTCTGTTTTAATTACAAAAAATATTATTGACCAATGTGTTGTTGGTAACAAGACAGCTGGAGCAGGAATTTCTTACATTTCTTCTTTGTATCTATATCCTGATGAAAAAAATAAAAATCTTTTCAATCATACTCAAATCGAAAAAGAACCAAACATTCCGCCGTTTATTTTTGAAAAACTAAGTAAATGTTATGGTAGAAAGTCCACTCCTGAAGAAATCCTCTATTATATCTATGGCATTTTTTACAGCAATATCTACCGTGAAACTTACGCAGAGTTTCTTAAAATTGATTTTCCGCGTGTACCGTTCACTTCGAATTATGATCTATTCATAGAAATGGGAAAATTGGGCAAAGAATTAACTGCTCTGCATTTACTCAAAAGCTCGGAGCTTGATTCCCCCATTGCCAAATATCAGGGGTCAGGAGATAATGACCGTATTGAAAAAGTAACCTACAAAGAAGATGAGCAGCGCATCTATATCAATAAAGAAAAATATTTTGAAGGTGTTACACCGGAGGTCTGGAATTATTACATTGGCGGTTATCAGGTTTTACGCAAATACCTGAAAGACAGAAAAGACAGAATGATGGACGATGCACCAAGATATTGTCGTATTGTTACAGCATTGTATAAAACTATTGAAATTCAAAAACAAATCGATAATATTTACCCTGAAATAGAAAAAAATCTTGTTATATTTTAAAATATGAAGAATTTTAAAAGTAAATTTTGCTGCTGACAATTAAATAAATCTAATTTGTCAATAAAAAAGATATGCCTCTGGTAATTTTCTTTGTGTATTTTTTTTGTGAACTTATGGCGTTTGGTTCCTTTAATTTTAATGAAACTTAAAAAGCTTAAGATGAATATTTAGAAAGGAGCATTTTATGCAAAATAATGCTATTTGCAAAATAACTAAAATTGAAGAGGTTGTTACTATTGGAAAAGTTCTTGAGCGTCATTGGTTTAGAGGGCATCCAAAAATTTATAAATATCTTGATCCACCTATTTTTAGGGATATCTATAAAGACGAATTTTATCAAAAAATGAGACCAGACTATGAATACGCTGTAGTTGAGGAGTTTAAACTTGTAGCTCCATCACTTTATTCAAATATTCCCAGAAAAGAAGACGATTTAGAATGGTTAGTTTTAATGCAACATTATGGAGTTCCGACCAGGCTTCTTGATTGGACTGAAAGTATTTTAATAGCTTTATATTTTGCAGTAAAAGATTCTCCTGATGTTGATGGGGAAATATGGACATTATATCCTTTAGAATTAAATAAAATGGGAAGTGGTAAAAGGGGTATGCCAGTTCTAAAGAATCCATTTTTACAATATCTAGCGAAGGAAGTTAACTACAGGGAAGACAGAAAATTAGAATTTGCAAAAAAGTTGGAATTAGATGGTATTCCAAAATATCCTTTAGCATTTTACCCGATTTTGAATTTTATTAGGATGGTTGTTCAAAGTAGTACTTTTACTATTCACCCATTCCCAAAAAATGGGAATCGTATAGAAGATATTTTAGAAGACGAAAAACACCTATTTCGCTATGTTATTCCAGCAAAATATAAAAAAAATCTTTTACAAAGTTTAAATTCACTTAGTATAAAAAATTATAAAATATTTCCAGATCTTGATCATTTTGCACAGGATATTATTTCAGAATTAAATATTGTAGCGTATAGCCCTAAAGAGCCTCCAAAATTTGATAATTAAAATAACACCCCACCAGTGTTAACAAAAGTTTATAGAGAGATTTAGAAAAAGCCAAGAATATGAAGATAACTTACACTGATAGATTAAAAGAGGGAATTTATTATGAAAAAAACTAAAACTTATATGGATAAGTTAATGGAAAATAAAGAATTTCGCGAGAAATTCGATAAGGAATACCAGAATCTTTGTATTGGGGAAAAAATTGCCGAAATTCGGCATAAAGAAATATTAACACAAGATACTCCGGTTAATCGAAGGCGAAATAATAAATCTCTTTAAATCTTGATAGCATAAAATATTTTTTAAGCCCCCTGCCCTCTCCTACTCTACTCCCCAAAATTTAGCAGTGTCTCAAATTTTTTTAATATTTCGATAAACTTAATACTTTCTTCATTTTATATTTTTCCATATTATAATTATAAAATAACTATAAACGTTCAAATGATCTAAGTAAAACAAATACTTTAATTTAATGTATCAGTTAAACAGCTAACGTAATTGACTAGGGAAATTGCTTTTAGACTATTGACTTTACTTCCATAGTCTAAGGACTCTCCATGGAGAACCGTATGTCTATTTAATCCATTAAATCTTCTTGGTCTCTCATTCTCTGAAGCATTAATTGGAAGTGTTTTTGCAAGCGGACTTAGGAGGGCAGCCATAAAAGTATCATTAGCTATCTGATCAACATAAATCGCTGTTTGGGGTCTCCTATTAGATTTCATAAATAAACATTGCCCAACTGCTTCTTTACAAATCCCATCAGTCTGAGCAAGAAAAATAGGTATAGAAAGGCAATATTCTTCCCGTCGGTGGGCATTAAAGGCTGGTTTAAACAAATGCTTTCTGCTGGGGAACTTTTTCAAAATAGATTTCTCAAGCTCACATAAACAGTTTTCAAAATATTTTACAAGTATGTTCTCAGCCTTTAGTAAATTTCCTTCATCAAGAATATCCCTGAGGGACCAGAGAGTTGGTAGAGGCATCTCTAAGTCTAAATACCACCCATTTTCCCCTAATAGTAAAAGTACTTCCTGAATGTGTCTTGGTAACTCCTGAAAACTGTTTTTCAAATCATCGAATATTGGAATTATCGGTTTTTGTATTGCTATTTGTAAATTGTTCACATGACTAGTAAATATTGATAAATCAATAGCCGGAATATTAGAATTGATTGCCTTGCCAACTGATTCTACCTTTGCCTTTATTATTTCCATAGAACGTGCAGGTTTTTCTAATTCTTTTTTAATATATGACATTTTTTCACCGAGTTGCCCAGATAGCTTCTGCAATTCTTCAAAATAAGTACTAAAAGTTCCATTACTCTCCATTTGATTTCCTCTTAAATAGTTAATATTTTTAAAAACTAATCAGTTCCCGTTCTATTCGCCCTACCCTATCTGATCACCAAAATTATGCATTAAAAAATTCTTAGTGTTCTGTATCTCTTGGTGGGCAG
>Ga0315547_1001768_pt1 | contig 16195 bp, 16 predicted proteins | sample SalMarSW160240MG_2_FD_202542 | JGI IMG/M metagenome (GOLD analysis project Ga0315547, IMG submission 202542) | Salt marsh sediment microbial communities from the Plum Island Ecosystem LTER, Massachusetts, United States - Salt Marsh Sediment SW1601-240 ... | reverse complement strand
TCCAACAACTCCAAGGGTCATTCCCGATTCAATTGATAGGTCGATGTTTCTAAGGCTAGGTTCAATTCTCTTGTGGTCTTGTCCGGGATAGGTAAAGCTAAGATTATGGATCTCGATGCGTGTATCATGGAGCTGTTCCGGTGCCCGGGGGTCAATAATCGCTGGAGGCACAGTAAGGAGACGATTGATTCGCCCCAGTGAGGCACGCCCCCGCTGCACTACATTTACCGCTATCCCCAGCGAGATCATCGGCCAGACGAGCATGACAACGTACTGGCTGAAGGCAACGAAATCTCCAAGGGAGATTGTTCCCACAATGACGCCTCGTCCACCAAGCCAGAGAATAATCCCTAGAGAGGCCCCACCTAAGAGCTCGATCAATGGGTGGAAGATTCCCCACACACGGACAAGGGACATGTTCTTATCGACCAACAGTTGACTTGTCCGGTTAAAGTCCTGATTTGTTCCTTTCTCCTGGACAAAAGATTTCAATACACGAATACCCGCAACATTCTCCCGCACCTTCTCCATCACCTCGGAGAAGGCCGCCTGTACTGCCTCGAATCGTCGGTGGATTAGCTTCCCAAATCCAAGCATGAACAAAGTCAGAATTGGTAACGGGAGCACTGCATACAGGGTAAGGTGCGGTTCAATCGAGAGCATAATCCCAACTGAGACCGGGATCATAAGGAGAGGATCGGCGATTGTAAGCACTCCAAACCCGCATGCTCGGCTGACGGCGTCGACATCATTGGTGGCATGGGCCATCAGCTCGCCAGTCTTATGCTCAATGTAAAACGAGGGAGAAAGGATCAGAAGGTGTTCATAGAGCCGCTCTCGCAAATCTCGCTCAATCCTTCGCGCTGTCCCGATAAAAAAGTAACGCCACAGAAAGCGAAAGCTCATTGCCACAGTTGCGATCAGAACAATGTAAATACCCCCGCGAAGGAATCCCGTCTCTCCGCGAGAGAGTCGATCGATCACGTCTCGGATAACCAAAGGGACCAGAAGTCCGGCTCCATCTACCACCAGTAGGGCAATGAATCCGGCAAGCACTCGTCCTCGATATTGCCATAACCACGTCGTCAACCGCTCCATGTAGAATAAATCCTACACGAAATGGTCAGTGCTGCAAGTTGATAATCTCAGTTATCGTTGTCTTGCTGACGGATCACAAGTGCATCGGCCATCGCTGCAGCATCGATGCTAACATGGTTCCCTTTACTAATCTCACCAGAAATAACCTTCGTTGCAAGTGGATTCTCCACCAGGCGTTTCAATGCTCGCTCCAGCGGCCGCGCGCCATAATGAGGATTGTATCCTTCTTTGGAAAGAACTTTTCTCGCTTCATCAGTAAGAGTAAGTGTAATCCCTTGCTCAAAAAGACGTTCACTTAACTTAGCAATTTTGAGATCAACGATCTTCAGAATGTCCTCTTCTGAAAGCGAATGGAAGATAACTATTTCATCAATTCGGTTTAGAAACTCTGGGCGAAACGTACGTTTCAGATCCCCCTGAATCCGTTCGTGAATCCACTCTTCTGCCTCATCACTAGTAAAGTGCTCACTCCCTAGATTCGAAGTCATAATGATAATCGTGTGCCGGAAATCGACGGTATGACCATGTCCATCGGTCAGCCTCCCTTCATCCAGAAGCTGTAAGAGAATATTCATTACTTGCGGATGTGCCTTTTCCACCTCATCAAACAGAACTACCTGATAAGGGCGCCGTCTGACTACTTCCGTAAGTTGACCGCCTTCTTCGTATCCCACGTAGCCAGGAGGAGAGCCAATCAAACGTGCAACAGCGTGGCGTTCCATATACTCGGACATGTCAATCCTAAGAAGCGCACTTTCGCTGTCAAACAAGAAAGCAGCAAGTGCTTTAGCAAGCTCTGTTTTTCCTACTCCCGTTGGCCCAAGAAAGAAGAACGTACCGATCGGCCGATGAGGATCTGCAAGCCCGGCACGTGAATGCCTCACCGCTTCTGCGATGACACGTACACCCTCTTCTTGATCAATGACACGCTCATGAAGAAGCTCCTCCATTTTGACAAGCCGCGTTCTCTCTTGTGCCAGCATCCGGCTGACTGGGATACCGGTCCACTGAGAAACTACCGCTGCAATCTGTGCTTCAGTTACATCATCTTTGCTTCCTGCCACTCGTATCCGGCTGGCAGCCTCATCAACAAGATCGATCGCCTTATCTGGGAGAAAGCGTTCAGAGATGTAACGCTCGGAGAGTTTCGCCGCTGCATGAAGCGCATCATCCTTGATTCTCACATGGTGATGCTCTTCTAGCTTCCCTCGTAAGCCTTTCAAGATCTCTACGGTCTCTTCCGGAGTAGACTCGCGCACAAACACCTTTTGAAGGCGTCGCTCAAGGGCAGAATCTCGCTCAATGTGTTCACGATATTCATCAAGGGTAGTTGCCCCAATCAGTTGAAACTTCCCACGTGATAGCGGCTCTTTTAGCATGTTGGAGGCATCGATCGCCCCTTCAGCTGCTCCAGCTCCGACTATGGCGTGCAGCTCATCTATGAAAACTATTGTTTTCCCAGCAGAGGCCTCAATATCCTTGATTACCGCTTTTAACCGATCTTCGAACTCACCACGAAACTTGGATCCCGCCACCATCGCAGCAATGTCTAGGCTGACTATCTCCTTTCCATGCAAGGTGTCAGGAACCTCTTCTGCGACGATTTTCTGAGCCAAGCCTTCAACGATAGCTGTCTTGCCAACGCCTGGCTCACCAATGAGAACAGGGTTGTTCTTGCGGCGGCGAGAAAGAATCTGTTCCATGCGACGAACCTCCTCCTCACGCCCGATCACCGGGTCCAGCTCCCCGCGGCTAGCCATTTCTGTGAGGTTCGTGGAGTACTTCTTCAGGATCTGATAGCGTTCCTCCGATGATTGATCTGTTATCCGTTGTTCTCCTCGGACACCACGCAGTGCAGCGTAAATTGACTCCACACTAATCTGATGTCGGTCAAGTACGCGCTTTAGGGCTCGATCGGTTGTTCGACTAATCGACAGGAGAAGGTGATCTACTCCAGTGTATTCATCATGTAAGCGCTCAGCCTCCATCTGCGCCCCCGCAACAACCGCATCCAAACGAGGTGTGATATATATTTGTGCACCAACAGGACCAGAAATGGATGGTTTGCCTTCTAGCAGAAGATCGAGATCCTTGGCTAATCCAACCAGGTTTGTCCCCATCTCCTGCAAAATATCTCGGCCAACCCCTTCTTTACTCACTAGCACGCTGAGGATGTGTTCTACATCAAGTTGATTATGTTTGTAGCGGGTTAGCAGGTCTTGTGCATCATGAAATAGTTCCTGTGCCCCTTGTGTCAACTTATCGAATCTAATCATCGCGCTCACCTCTAATTAGCAGTCGCATACCTTAACTGCTAATTATAGATTGAGAGGATGACTAAGTCAAGGGCAACCTCATAGATACCAGATTTTTGAGAATTGAGGCATTAGACAACTAGACGACAAATAAGTAGAGTAACAACATCCTGAATAGCGGTTTTGAAAAAGGAGGAACATGCCAACCCACGTACCAACTCGAGACGAAGCACTTGCTTTGTTAAAAGAGTTTAATCACACAAGCAGCCTAGTTAAGCACGCTCTGGCAGTAGAGGGTGTTATGCGCTACATGGCAAGAAAACGCGGCGAAGACGAAGAAAAATGGGGGACCATTGGGCTTGTACACGACCTCGATTATGAGCGCTACCCGGAACAGCACTGTGAAAAAACAAGGGAGATTCTGACCGAGCGTGGCTGGCCTGAGGATTATATCCGTGCCATCATGTCCCACGGTTGGGGGTTAGTAACCGATATCGAGCCAGAAGACGAAATGGAAAAAGTGCTTTACGCCATAGATGAACTGACCGGCCTGATAGTGGCAACGGCACTCGTGCGCCCGTCCAAGAGCGTGTTAGACATGAAGATCAAATCCCTCAAGAAGAAGTGGAAGGACAAGAGCTTTGCAGCTGGAGTCAACCGGGAAGTAATCCAAAACGGAGCACAAATGCTCGGGATGGAACTTAACGACCTCTTTTCTGACACAATCATGGGAATGCGCGAGGTTGCAGAGGCAATTGATCTAAAGGGAACCGGCTAGTACCCTATTGCACATCCATCTTTGCGAGGTTCACTCCCCCCGTAGAGCATGTTTGTAACAGGATCAATCCAAATCCCTTGGTAGCCACCGTAACCATCTTCTCGATATTTTACGCAATGACCTTTCTCTCTTAATCCTGTAGCAACTGCTGCAGGAATTCCTGGCTCCAAGTAGACAATCCCTCCATCGTGCATTATGTGCCCTGTTGGACTAGAGGAGCCAGCATGACGAAAACGTAGTGCATCGCCTGCTTGCTGCACATCCATGTGAAAATCGATGATATTGAGAAGAATTTGCACTTGTCCCTGCGGCTGCTGGTCGCCTCCCATCACCCCAAACGAGAAAACAGGCTTTCCTTTTTGCGTAACGAAGCCTGGGATAATTGTGTGAAACGGGCGCTTATGTGGCTCCAGCCGATTCGGATGATCTCGATCAAGGTTAAACAGAGTTCCTCTATTCTGTAACACAAAGCCTGAGTGGCCGGGAACAATTCCAGAGCCAAAGCCATAATACACGCTTTGAATAAGCGACACGGCATTTCGATCTCCATCAACTACAGTTAGGTAAACCGTATCCCCATTGTTCGGGCACGGATCACCTGCTGGGACTTCTACTGCTGCCTTCCCAAGATTGATCCGTGTTTGTTGCCCACAAGCATAACCTTCTGCAATTAGCTCCTCTACGGGCACATCACAATAATCGGGATCAGCATAAAACCGTGCTCGGTCAGCATAAGCGAGCTTTTTTGCCTCGATGAGAAGATGCAGATAGTCTGCGCTATTACGCCCCAACCTTGCGAGATCAAATCCCGCAATAATCTGCAATATCTCAAGAACGGCTAACCCCTGCGTATTCGGAGGAAGCTCCCACACTTCGTGACCATGGTAACAAACAGAGATCGGCTTAACCCAACTAGAGAAATGATCGGCAAAATCAGCCAAGCTAAAATGGCCACCAACCTTATTAGAAAAAGAGACAATCTCTCTGGCGATTCTGCCGCGATAAAAGGCATCAGTTCCATCCTTGGCAATCAAAGAAAGGGTATCTGCTAAATCGGGGTTGCGGAACACCTCTCCGCTTGCAGGTGCCTTGCCACAATGAAGAAAAGTCTCAGCCGCACACGGGTCTTTGCTCAACATCTCGCTAGCTTCCTGCCATGCCCTGGCAATTACCGGCGTTACCGGAAAGCCAGTCTTGGCATAGTGAATCGCTGGAGCAAGAAGGTCGGTTATCGGAAGTCTACCAAACCGCTCATGCAAAGTGAACCAGCCATCGACACAGCCAGGAACAGTCCAAGACAGCGGCCCACGCAGGGGAATCTGTCTTAATCCCTTATTTGTAAGGGTCTCATAGCTAAGGGAATATGGCGAGCGCCCACTTCCATTAAGGCCAAAAAGACTTCTTGATTTGTCCTCCCACACAATGGCAAATAGATCCCCACCGATACCACAACTCATTGGTTCCACTAAACCAAGCATCGCATTCACCGCTATCGCTGCATCAACTGCGGTTCCACCTGCTCTCAGAGTGGCTATCCCTGCCTGGACAGCAAGTGGTTGGCTTGTAGCCACCATACCTGTTGGCGTAATTACCACCGATCGTCGAGCTGCATCGATGCTGCTTTCATCCACTTCTATTGCCGCCCTTCTCTTTGTTCGCGTGGCAAGAAAATAACAGGCTGCTTTTTGTGATAAGTAGCCTGCGCTGTATTCGTCTTTGGAAAGCCAGATTTGGTGGGTGGTACAGGACTTGAACCTGTGGCCTCATGCACGTCAAGCATGCGCTCTCCCAACTGAGCTAACCACCCATACCCATGAAGAGGCGGCGAGCGGATTCGAACCGCTGAGTCGGGGATTTGCAGTCCCATGCCTTTCCACTTGGCTACGCCGCCAAACAAGAAAAGTATAGGATCTTTCTAATCCCCCGTCAACAAATTTCCTTCCGGGCTTGACATTCCTTGAACACACGCTCAGTGTCGTAAAGAGAGAAGGTAGGTAAAATCAGTTCCGTCATCATCAAGCTCTGTCTTGGCGCCAAGCTCCCGCTCACAGCGTAAGGCAAGATCTTCTGGAACAGTGGTAAAACTAAGGCCCCCTTTTCGGTCGGAGGCAACATGAGAGAAGACAATCCCTACACGGCAACTAGAGAACATCTTCTCGATGATCTCCATCATCGTCCTGATTGGATTCTCACCAATCGGGTAACCCAGAACACTTAGGACATAGCCAGTATCGAAACTCTCCTTGGCAAAAGGATTGGTCAATATATCTCGTACCTCAAAGGAAACAGAGGTCCTCCCCTTAAAGCGGTTGCCCGCTTTTGTCACCATCTGTTTGCTTACATCAATTCCGTGATAGCTCTTGTAGGGAATACTCTTTTCGTCAAGATAAGACGCAAGGTGACCAAAGCCACAACCAAGGTCAATTATCTTCCCAATGGGTACCAGAAGAGAGATTGCCCGTTCGAACAGCTGACACTGCACCTCACTCCCCGAGTACTCGAGTATCATCATGTCGTCCCCGGAAAAGAGGGAATTACGCGCGTCGTAGAATGCTCCACAGGAGACAGTATCAGGAAACGCGGCCGGAGAATAGTTGGACATCCGCCGCTTGAGCTTCCTAGCTAGTAGACGAAACGGGTTCGTTACCCGACTCATCAGTTATCTCCGGCCTCTCAGCCTGTTCCAGGGCTTCGTCAATCGTTCCCACCATGTAGAACGCTTGTTCGGGAAGATCGTCCAATTCACCATCAACAATCATTCCAAAGCCTTTAATCGTATCCTCTAGCTTGACATATACCCCTGCTCTTCCGGTGAAGTTTTCAGCTACATAGAATGGCTGACTCATGAAGCGCTGCACCTTCCGCGCCCGCCTCACCGTGAGCTTATCCTGCTCGGACAACTCATCCATACCCATAATAGCAATGATGTCTCGCAAGTCTTCATAGCGTTGCAACATTTCCAAGGTTCGCTGTGCTACACGATAGTGCTCATGTGAAATGACGTTAGGATCAAGCATGGTGGAATTAGACTGCAGTGGATCAACTGCTGGGTAAATCCCTTTCTCTACTATCTCGCGTGATAGAGTAATTGCTGCATCGAGATGGGAAAAGACCGCTGCAGGGGCGGGATCAGTCAAGTCATCAGCGGGAACGTAGATTGCTTGCACCGAGGTAATCGATCCCTTTCTTGTCGACGTGATCCGCTCTTGCAACTCTCCCATCTCGCTAGCCAGCGTCGGCTGATAACCAACCTCAGAAGGCATACGGCCAAGCAATGCAGATACCTCACTTCCAGCCTGAGCAAACCGGAAGATATTATCGATGAATAATAGAATATCTTTCCTTTCCTCGTCGCGAAAGTATTCACAGAGCGTAACACCAGTAAGTGCTACGCGGAAACGAGCTCCTGGCGGTTCATTCATCTGTCCATAAACAAGAGCTGTATTCTTCAAGACATCAGCTTCCTTCATCCCCAGATAAAGGTCATTCCCTTCACGCGTTCGTTCTCCTACGCCAGAAAAGACTGAATATCCCTCATGTTCGTAAGCAATGGAACGAATAAGTTCCATGATAAGAACGGTCTTCCCCACACCAGCTCCACCAAATAGGCCAATCTTTCCCCCTTTAGGAAATGGACCAATAAGGTCGACTACCTTAATTCCTGTCTCAAAGATCTCTACCTCAGTCTCTTGATCCATAAGGGAGGGGGCTTGACGGTGGATTGAGTAGCGCCTGGTTGTCTTCAACGGTGGAAGTTCATCGATCGGTTCCCCTGTTAGATTAACCATCCTGCCTAGTGTTTCGGGCCCCACAGGAACGGTAATCGGCCCACCGGTGTTTATTACTTCTGTGCCACGCGCAAGTCCATCGGTGGAATCCATGGCAATCGCTCGTACCACCTCATCTCCCAGGTGTTGCGCCACCTCAAGGATAAGATCGTTATCGCCCTCACGCTTGATGCGTAGGGCATCATTCACTCGTGGTAGTTTTCCCTTCTCAAATCGCGCATCGATTACCGGGCCCCTCACCTCTGTTACTCTTCCTACTCCTTTGCTCTGTATCATGATGCTCCTAATTCTTCATATTCTTAAGTCCTGCGTAGTGCCTCTGCTCCACCGACAATGTCCGCAATTTCACGGGTTATCGACTGCTGCCTTGCTTTGTTGTAAAAACGCGTGAGCGTACTTAGCAGATCCTCCGCGTTGTCAGTGGCGCTCTTCATTGCTTGGCGGCGGATTGCATGCTCACTCGTCTTGCTTTCCACTAACGCAAGGAAAACCTTACTCTGCAGATATAGGGGAAGAACAAACTCTAGCATCTCTTTCAAGTCTGGTTCGATAAGTATGTTCCCGCCTGTTTCACTCACTTCGACAGGCAAGATCTTCTTCTCAACTACACGCTGGGCAAGATCGGAAACAAAGTGCGTATACACTACTATTACTGAACCAACCTTCTTCTCCAGGTAGAGAGAAGTAAGATCTTTGGATATTCGCTGCGCAATTTCCAGGTCTGGCCGTTCGTAAACATGTGTGTAGCTGTTGATCACTGTTACCCGCTGACGCACAAAGTAAGCAAGTGCCTTCTCTCCTCCGGCAATAATCTTTCCCCTCCCTCCCAATTCCTGCAATAGATCACTGCCTTTTCTATTGAGATCTCCTTTAAATCTGCCACAGAGCCCTCTATCAGAGCTAAGAACTAGGATCGCTACATCAGATGCACCGTTATCAATGGTCAAGGGATGTGGCTCAGAAGTATCGGTTTTCTGAGCAAGAGCGGCAGAAAGACATGAGTCTAGCGCAGCCATGTATGGTTGGGCAGCAGCAAGCTGCCGTTTTGCCCGCGTTAACTTGGTCATGGCAATTGCATTCATTGCCCGAGTGATTTGGCGAATGTTCTGAATGTTACCAATACGTCTCTTGATCTCGCGAACAGCGATTGGCATCTAGCCTCCGAAGCGCTCCTTGAATTCAACCACTGCTTTCTCTAACAACGACCTAATCTCATCAGTAATCTCGCGCTTCTCAACTAAGGCCTTAATGATCTGTTCATGCTCGGAATGGAGGAAACGGAGCCATTCCTCAAGGAAAGAGCGTACCCTGGGCAAAGCTAGATCAGCCAAATGGTTTTCCACCGCTACATACAAAGAGACAATCTGTTCCTCAACCGCCATCGGCTTATATTGTCCTTGCTTTAACACCTCCATCAATCGGTCTCCACGAGCAAGTTGGGCTTTCGATTCCTCATCAAGATCAGCGGAAAACTCAGCAAATGCTTCCAATTCTCGGTACTGGGAAAGCTCTAGCCGAAGGTGGCCAGCAATCTGTTTCATTGCCTTGGTTTGCGCCGCTCCGCCTACACGAGAAACTGACTTACCCACATTAATTGCTGGGCGAAATCCCTGATTGAATAGGTCGCTCTCCAGATAAATCTGACCATCTGTAATAGAGATAACGTTCGTTGGAATATAGCCAGTGATATCGCCAGCCTTCGTTTCGATAATAGGGAAGGCAGTAAGAGACCCACCTCCGTGCTCATCAGATAGGCGCACCGCTCGTTCCAACAGCCGAGAGTGAGTATAGAAAATATCTCCGGGATACGCCTCTCTTCCTGGCGGTCGCCGAAGAAGCAATGACATTTCGCGGTACGCAACCGCATGTTTAGACAGGTCGTCATAGACAACAAACGCATCTTTGCCACTGTAGGTAAAGTACTCAGCCATGGCACAACCAGCATAGGGAGCAAGATACTGCATTGGCGTAGGTTCGTCTGCCTCTGCGGCAACAACAATGGTATAGCCCATTGCACCATGGCGCTCTAGCACATCTACTACTCGAGCAATAGTTGAGGTCTTTTGTCCGATAGCAACGTAAACACAAGCCACATCCGCACCTTTCTGGTTGATAATCGCATCGACCGCGATTGCTGTCTTACCCGTCCGGCGATCACCAATTATCAGCTCTCGCTGCCCGCGGCCAATCGGAGTAAGAGCATCGATTGACTTGAGACCTGTTTGAAGTGGGGTATCGACCGGTTGGCGTTGTATTACTCCCGGCGCTTTGATCTCTGCTTTACGTCTCTCGGAGAAAGAAATCGGCCCTTTTCCATCTTTAGGACGGCCGAGCGCATCAACAACTCGTCCGAGAAGACCTTCGCCAACCACTGTCTCCAATACACGGCCCGTGCGTCGTACCTCGTCTCCTTCCTGTACGCACTCACTCTCTCCGAACAGAGCTACGCCAACGCTTTCTTCCTCTAGATTGAGGATTAGTCCATAGATATCGTTTGGAAACTCCACGATTTCTGCCGACATCGCCCTCTGTAATCCAAATACACGAGCGATCCCATCTCCAACCTCAACAACTACTCCGACCTCGTTCATTTCCAGATCGTAGTCAAATCCCCTAATCTGTTCCTTAAGTATGGCACTAATCTCATCCTTACGCATTACTGGCACCCTTTCCCCCCTTATCCTTCGAGCAGGTTTTTCAACCCCCCAAGCTTGGCCCGTAATGTTCCATCAATTACTTTGCCGCTTATCTCTATTCTGACTCCACCAAGAAGACTCGGATCAACTCTCTCTTCCAGTTCTATTTGGCATCCCATGGCTCTCCCAAGACAGGATACCAGTCGGGCATGATCCGTTGTGGATAGCTTTCGTGCTACTGCTACCTCTACCTGCGTTACTCCCTCCGCTTCAGCGCATAACCTGATGAATTCTTTGTATATCAAACTGAGGTAATTCTCCCGTCTGTTACGGACGAGCAGAAAAAACAGATTGAAAAGGTAGGGAGAAAGCTTTGGGAAAGCGGTTTTCAATAACTTCATCTTTGCCTCACGAGAAACAAGCAAGTGCGTAAAAAAACGATCAAATTCCGGAACCTCCGCGACAGCTGAAAGAACTTCCCGATATCCCTTCTCTACGTCCTCTATCCTGTCTTCCTCATAAGCAAGGGAGTGAAGCGCCTCAGCATAACGGGAGGCAATTTCCTGTGACTTCACAATTTCATCCTCAATGTGTCTTCTTCAAGCTCAGAAAGAAGATCATCGAGCAATCGCCGGTGATCTTCTAGGTTCACCTCGCGGCCCAACACACGAGAGGCTCCCAACACAGCAATCTCAGCATAGGAACGCCGCAATTCTTGTCCTGCCTCAGCTTGCTCTTGATCGATCTGCGCTCGGGCATTTTCCAGGATGCGCTCTGCTTCTTTCTTGGCATCATCCTTCCCTTGCCCAATGATTTCCTCCGCCTGTACCCGGGCGGCCTCCACAATACGACGACTCTGTTCGTAGGCCGTCTGCAGAGCCTCCATCCGCTCGGCAACCAGCTTTTTCGCCTGTTCTTCGTTTTTCCGCGTTGTTTCCATCCGCGTCGCGACCTGTTCACGCCGGCGATCCAAGTACTCTATTGCACGCTTAAACAACAACCGCTTCAATAGGTACAAGAGGATGGCAAAATTGACGAGGTTAAATATGAAGGTCCAGTTTAGGGATCTAACAACCTTTCCCCATTCTAAATGCACGCTTACACCTAAACTACAAACAGAAGAACAATAGCCACTACCAGGGAATAAATCCCTGTCGACTCGGTGATTGCCTGGCCAAGGACCATCGTCCGCAGCAGCGCTCCTTCCATCTCCGGCTGTCGTGCCATCCCATCCAAGGCATGAGCCGCCACTATTCCCTCTCCAATTGCTGATCCAATCGACCCTATTGCCATTACAAAACCAGCGGCAAGGTACTTCGCTGCAGCAGCAATATCTGCACCAGAAATCTGCCCAACGATGTTCTGTGCTTCTTCCATTGTTTTCCTCCTCTTTAGCTTTCTACCGCTACATTGATATAGGCAACGGTAAGTATGGCAAAAACAAACGCCTGAATCGCTCCTACAAACAGCCCATAAAAAGCATTTAGCGCAGCAGGCACAAGTACCGGAGCAAACTTGGCTGAGACAACCGTGACTAGAATTGCTCCTCCAAACGTATTACCAAATAGACGAAATGAGTGTGAAATCGGTTTGGCTATTTCGCTCACGATATTCAGCGGAAGCATAAAAGGATAGGGCTCAAGAAATCCCTTCAAATACCTTATCCCGCCTCTCATGCGTACTGCAAGCAACTGAGACATAACAAAAACGAGCAAAGCTAAGCTAAGCGTCACGTTCAGATCTTTGGTTGGAGACTCACAATAAGGAATCACTGAAAGCCAGTTAGAGACAAGAACAAACATAAACACCGTCGACACAAAAGGAAACAACTCTTTGGCTAGCTTGTCTGAAGAAAAGCTAGATGTCAACTGTCCTTTCAGCAGATCAATCAAAGATTCGAGAATTGCTTGCGTTCGACTTGGCTTCTCCTCGATATCTTGTCCAAGTCCACGTCGCAAGATCAAGGCAACAACAACAAGCACAATAATAACTATCCAACTCATGATAACTGTTAGAATGTCAAAGCTAAACGAGAAACTACCAAGAGAAACATGTAAAATGAGTTTCTCGCCCAGATGTTCAAGCATCTGCTCGCCCCCTTTGATAGATGTAAACAAGGCGCAAACCTGTCTGCGAAAAGATAAGCCCTCCACAAGCAGCACAGAATGCCGGAACACTTACTTGCGCCAATGATGCCAAGGCGACTCCAAGGAACAAGATTCTTCCAAAGCTGGAACAACCCGCTACAACACCAGCTCGCTCTCTAGCCCCTAACTTAATCAATGCGCGTCCCGATTCATAGAGAAACAACAAATTAAGGACAAATAAAAGGCAGCCAACAACAAAACCAACAGCAAGCATCCACTGACCAAATATACTAAGGGCTGACGAGACTACCACAGACAAAAACAGAGCGCCGTGAATATGAAAAATACGGTTGAACTCACTGAAGGATAGATTGCTCATCGTAAGGAACCTGCTAAAGACATTCACTAACTAAATGGTTCGAAGCTGCTTATTCCTTGCCTTAACCAACTTATCAATTTCCTCGGAACGTTCACGAATAGCCTTATCATTCTTCTCGTGATGACGATGGTACTCATCTTCTGAAATGCTCCCTTGATCCTTCATTTGCTCCAATTTTCCGTTTGCATCCCGCCGGATATTGCGCAGGGCAACCTTTGCCTCCTCCCCCTTGGCCTTGATGACATGTGTAAGTTGCTCACGCCGTTCCTCTGAAAGCTTGGGAATCTTAATACGAACCACTTTCCCTTCATGCGTTGGGTTAAGACCCAGATCAGCAGACAGAATAGCTTTCTCTATACTAGCAATCTGTGTCCCATCGTAGGGTTGAACAACTAGCAAATTGTGATCAGGGGCAACGATTGTTGCCAGCTGCTTGAGCAGGGTAGAGGTCCCGTAGTAATCCACGACTACATCCTCTATCATCTTAGGGTTTGCTCGACCAGTCTGAATCTTGCCTAGGTTACTCTTTAGCACTTCGATACTCTTGTCCATGTGCTGCAACATGTCTCGCTCTATTTCCTCCGGCATGGAAAACACCTCGCAAAAAAATTGTAATTGCAAGATACATGAAAGTCAACGCTATCTAACCCTTGACGTTGTGTACAGAATATCGTAAACTAAGAGGTGTCAGTGCGAAATGCACTGATTTTCTATTTATGCAATCATAAGCGAGAAGCCATACGGACCTTTCCAGTGTTAGATGTGTAGATCGCACCAGCGAAAGATCCACCAACGCATACTTCTCCAACAAGAACCTGGCCAGCATCGACGCAAAGACGAACACAGAGATTCAAAGGGTGCATATTGATCAAGCGGATCGATCAACCTAGTTACACAATAGACCGCAAGAAGTACGGTCGCTTCGATGAACGACAAACTGTGTTTATGCGATTATTGTGGGATAAGAACGCAAGGTTTTTTGGACATGACTACCGTGAGAACATACCGGAAATCGTTACCCAAAACCATCCCGGATACTCACGCCTCGAGTTTGCCAGAATCCTGGCAGCATGGACCGTTCATGAGCAATTTAAAGAGGCATTCTCTTGGAAGAGAGTATTTCAAGCTGATCCAAACATGCTTAAGCTCGGAAAACATCCTGTAAAGAGTCCTGAGCTTATGAGCAAACAGATCAAAGAAACCGCACGCACATACGGCGCGGATCTTGTTGGTATATGCCAGGTTGATCACAAGTGGGTCTACTCTCATGACAGAAGCGGAGACCCGATCGAAATCCCTGTGGAATACAAGTATGCAATCGTGATAGGAATCGCCATGGACAAGCGAGCGATTAGTGTCTCACCAACTTTTAGATCGGCTACTGCTAGTGGTGTTGGTTATTCACGGATGGCGTTTACAGCTGCTTGCTTGGCTGAGTTTATCCGAAACCTACGTTACAAGGCAATATCCATGGGAAATGATACTGCTCTTAGCATTCCGCTTGCCATCGATGCTGGTCTTGGTCAACTAGGGCGAAACGGCTTGTTGGTCACACCAGAATATGGTCCATGCGTACGGCTATGCAAGATCTTTACCGATCTTCCACTTGAACCGGATAGACCAATTGACTTTGGGCTAACCGAATTCTGCAAAGAATGTCATAAGTGTGTGGATGTATGCAAAGGAGAGGCAATCAGCTCTGAAGCTGAACCATCTTTTGAGGTTGCTTGTCCATCCAACAACACTGGAATCCTACGCTGGGCAGTGAACGCCGATAAGTGTTATGAGTTCTGGGTGGAAAATGGAGCTGCTTGTTCAAGTTGCATTGCCGCGTGCCCGTTTACTCAATAAGACCGGCAGATTAGCGCGACCGCGACATAACTGCTGACTCCACCATAACAGCGCAAAGCCTCATTTACTAAGCAACGTGCCTACGTGCCAGACAATTGCAGTCACTCAAAATCCGTACTCGGCGGGATCAAATAACGCGAGATTCTCCGAACTGAAAAAATCATTTGGAAATTCATCTTCGGGTTGCCTTCGTTCAAGGAAAGTAATCGTCGTAGAGCTTCCGTTCAGGCAATCGCTATTGATCAGCTCATCGACTGTGACTGCTCCTTCAAACTCTCCCAGGGCAAGGACCTCCACTGTCTGTCCCACCTCACCGACAGGGTTGATATTCTGCATTTGAAGCACGAAGAAAGTTTCCTTGTCTACCCACATCTTTGAGGTGGGAAAATCCAATTCCTCTTGTGGCTTAGCAGAAAGAGAGAGAACATAGGCCATGCGCTCTGTTTCACCCACGACTAGCCGCTCGTTCCCAATCACTTCCGCGGTGTAGTGACCTTCTAAGTCATAACCACCCAGGTTCCGAAACGAGACCGTGCTTCCCGCGAAACTCTGCCCCTGTGTCTCAACATCAAGCTCCTTGAGTAAATCCCACTCTGGGGAGTAGTACCACTGTCGAGTAGTCTCCTGTTCCGGTGTTTCCATGAGTAGGATCGAGCCGCTGTTGTACCCCACGTCGAGGAAATATAGGAGAAGAAACTCTGTTCCTTCCTTCGTACGCTTCGAAAACCCCACGAAGCTGTTCGCAGTAGTTGTCCCATCGGTTGTCTTACTCTCAAGGCGAAAGGTCGTGATCGAGCTCCCTTCGCTTTTGAGTTCCCCTCCAAACTTCGCGCGCGCAAGGATCTCCTCACCTGTTAGCTCCTCAGCGAACACCACACTCCCAACAAAAAGCACGCACAACAGCAAGGTACTGACCAATAACTCTACTTGTTTCATTGCAATCCCCTTTTTCTACTATTCTCCACTATCATTCCCTCCCATTTTCCAGGGCGATCTAAATAGAAATGCAGGCTGCCAAGTAATAAGGATCGCTGGGATCACGGTGAACGCGGAGAGGGCGCTGATCACCATGGTCATTGCAATGAGCAATCCAAAGCTGTTTGTTCCCTTAAACGAAGAGACAAGAAGTATGATGAATCCAAGGGCAAGAGCGATGGCATTGTAGGCAATGCCTCGCCCAGTCGTTTGAATAGTCGACTGGAGAGCATTATCCATAGGCTTGCCCGCAAGCACCTCCCGACGGAACCGGGAGATCAAGTGAATGGCGTAGTCGATTCCAATCCCGATAGCGATGGACGAGACCATCAGGGTTGCCATGTTGAG
>Ga0315547_1001767_pt1 | contig 16196 bp, 12 predicted proteins | sample SalMarSW160240MG_2_FD_202542 | JGI IMG/M metagenome (GOLD analysis project Ga0315547, IMG submission 202542) | Salt marsh sediment microbial communities from the Plum Island Ecosystem LTER, Massachusetts, United States - Salt Marsh Sediment SW1601-240 ... | reverse complement strand
ACCGAAACGGCGGTATTCTCCACGCGGTGCTGCGCAACATGGCCTGAGACCGCCTGAAGCCTTTCGCAGATTCAACACCGGTCGTGCATCAGGTCAGCTTCGTTCGCTGGAGCCGAGGTACAAGGAGGTAGTGCATGGGAAAGAAAGATGAGGGGAAACGTAGCGAATCCGATACCATGGGGCAGGTGGCTCTTTCCGCCTGGGCCTACTGGGGGGCTCAGACCCAGCGGGCCGTAGAAAACTTCGGCGTTTCGGACAAGCGCATCCCCATCCTGATGGTCCGGGCTCTCGGATTGATCAAGGGGACCGCGGCGGAGGTAAATGCCGAGTTGGGTACGGTGCCCAAGGATCTGGCCCAGGCCATCGCCAAAGCGGCCGCGGAGGTCAGGGAAGGCCGCTGGAACGAACACTTCCCTGTCGACGTATTTCAAACCGGCAGCGGGACCTCCTGGAACATGAACGCCAACGAGGTGATCGCCAACCGGGCCAATGAGCTTCTGGGTTCGCCGTTGGGGACCAAGCAACCTGTGCACCCCAACGACCACGTCAACAGGGGACAGTCCTCCAATGATGTGATTCCCACGGCCATTCACATCGCCGACCGGCTGGCCGCGGCAAAGCTGCTGACCGCTTTGGAAGATCTGGAGCAGGGGTTGTCCGATAAAGCCAAGTCCTTCGCCGCTGTGATCAAGATCGGGCGTACCCACCTGCAGGACGCGGTTCCGCTCACCCTGGGACAAGAGTTCTCAGGCTACGCTTCTCAGATCCGGAAAGGCATCAAGCGCCTGCAGAACGCTCTTCCCCATCTGGAAGAGCTGGCTCTTGGGGGAACCGCTGTGGGTACCGGCCTAAACGCCCACCCGGAGTTTGCCCCACAAGTGATCGAACGGATTGCCCATCTGACAAAAGTGCCCTTCCGTCAGGCCGAGAACCTGTTCGAAGCCCTAGCCTGCCGGGATGCCCAGGCGGAGCTGATGGGCGCTTTGAATGTTCTGGCCGGAAGCCTGCTCAAGATCGGAAACGATCTGCGCCTGCTGTCCAGCGGCCCGCGGGCCGGGTTGGGGGAGATCGTGCTTCCCTCTCTGCAGCCGGGGAGCTCGATCATGCCGGGGAAGGTCAATCCCGTGATCCCGGAGATGGTCATCCAGGCGGCGGTGTACGTGAAGGGAAAGGCCGCCTCGGTGGGCATGGCGGCCGCCTCGGCGCCGCTGGAATTGAACATCATGATGCCTCTGATCGCCTATGAGACATTGGACTCTCTCGACCTGCTGACCAACACCGCTCAGGTGCTCAACGATCGCTGTATCCGTGGGATAGAGGCCGACCCGGAGCGCTGCTCCGACTGGGTGGAGTGGAGCCTGGCCCTGGTGACACCCTTGACAAACCGGATCGGCTACGACAAGGCGGCTGAAATCGCTTATCGCGCCTACAAGGAGAAGAAAACGGTACGTCAGCTGGTTGCCGAATCCGGGCTGCTCAGTTCCGAAGAAGTCGAGAAAGTTCTCGATCCGAAATCCATGGTGGGAGAGGGAAGGAAAAGGAAAGGTTGACTTCTCTTCCTCCTATAAATAGGCTATATAGTAAATATTCTATGGAGGTCTGAGTGCATGAGTTTGAAGCCCTTATAATCGGAGCCGGGGGTGCGGGGTTGTACGCAGCCCTGGAGGCCAGCCGGGCCGCTAAGACCGCGGTGATTTCCAAGCTGCATCCGATGCGCAGTCATACCGGTGCGGCTCAGGGCGGTATCGGTGCTGCTCTGGGTAACATCGAAGAGGACAAACCCGAATGGCACGCCTTCGACACGATCAAAGGCGGCGACTACCTGGTGGATCAGGAAGCGGCGATTATCCTGGCCGAAGATGCGGTGCGCGCGGTTTACGATCTGGAAAACCGCGGGCTTCCTTTCAGCAGAACAGCGGAAGGGCGCATCGATCAACGCCGTTTCGGCGGCCACACCCGCAACTTCGGCGAGGCGGCGGTGCGCCGTTCCTGCTACGCCGCGGACCGTACAGGCCACATGATCCTCCAGACCCTCTATCAACAGTGCATCAAGAACGAAGTGTCCTTCTACGATGAGTTTCAGGTTCTCGATGTCCTGATCGAAGACCGAAAGGTCGCCGGATTGGTGGCTCTAGAACTTGCCACCGGCGAGCTGCACGTATTTCGCTCCAAGGCAATCCTGTTCGCCACGGGCGGATTCGGTCAGATGTTCCGGACCACCTCCAACGCCTTCGCCAACACCGGGGACGGACCGGCGGTTCTACTGCGGCGGGGAGTTCCTCTTGAAGACATGGAGTTCTTCCAGTTCCATCCCACCGGGATTCGGGGGATGGGAATCCTGATCACCGAGGGAGTGCGGGGCGAAGGGGGGATCCTGCGCAACCGCAAGAAACAGCGCTTTATGGAGCGCTACGCCCCCACCTTGCTCGATCTGGCTCCCCGGGACATGGTCAGCCGGGCGATCATGGAAGAGATCCGGGCCGGCGACGGGATCCGGGGAGACCGCAGGATCAATGACTACGTCCATCTCGATGCCACCCACCTGGGCAAGGAGGTGATCGAAGCCAAGCTCCCCGACATTGCCGACTTTTGCCGTACCTATTTAGATTTGGACCCGGCGGATGCTCCGATCCCGGTGCAGCCTACAGCCCACTACGCAATGGGCGGGATCCCTACCGACAAGGAGGGCCGGGTGTTGGCTGACGGCAGTGGAGCCATGATCGAGGGTCTGTACGCCGCTGGGGAGTGTGCCTGCATCAGCGTGCACGGAGCCAACCGGCTCGGCACCAACAGCCTGGTCGACCTGGTGGTATACGGCCGGCGGGCCGGGCAGGACATTGCCCGCTACATCAAGGCTGCGGATCTTGCTCCCTTGGGCAAGGATCCGGAAGGGCCGGCCCGCTCCATGATCGAAAACCTCACCGACGGCAGCAAAGGTCCCCACGGCGGCAGGATCCGGGAGCAGATGAAAGACGTGATGATGGAAAAGGTGGGGATCTACAGAAAAGAGGAAGATATGCAGAAGGCGGTCGCCGAGTTGCAAGCCCTAAGGGATCGCTACCGTGAGGTCCGTGCCCAGGACGCCTCGAAGCGATACAACACGGATCTACTCGAGATCTTCGAGCTGCAGAACCTCCTTGACCTGGCCCTGGTAACAGCGGCCGGCGCGGCTAACCGTAAGGAGAGCCGCGGCGCCCATGCCCGGGAAGACTATCCCGAGCGGGACGATGAGAACTGGCTGAAGCACACCCTGGCCTGGCTCGAGGGGGACAAGGTGCGCATCGACTACCGGCCGGTGGATGTATCCCGCTGGGAACCGAAGCCCCGGGCATACTGAGAGCGAAGGAGTTTGCAGGTGAAGATTACCTTACGGATACAGCGGTACAACCCGGATGCCGACAGTATACCCTACTTGAAAGATTATCGCCTGGAGGTCGAGCCCACGGATCGGGTGCTCGATGCCTTGATGCAGGTGAAGAACTTTATCGATGGAACTCTGACCTTCCGAAAGAGCTGCGCCCACGGGGTGTGCGGATCCGACGGCATGATCATCAACGGACAGGAACGTTTGGCCTGCAAGACTCTGGTCAAGGATGTGGCCGATTCTGACGGTGCCGTGATCAAGGTCGAGCCGATGAGGCACCTTCCCCGCTTGAGGGACCTGATGGTGCAGCAGGATGAGTTCTTTGCCCGCTGGCGAAAGGTCAAACCCTTTCTGATCAACGAGGAAACCGTTGAGGAGAGGGAACGGGTCCAGAGTCCGAAGGAACGGGCGGTGTTCGACGATCCGACCAAGTGCATCCTCTGCGCCTCCTGTTACTCCGCCTGTCCGATCCTGGACGGCGAGAACACCGGTTTTATCGGCCCGGCGGCGATCGCCCAGGCGGCCCGTTTCCTCTTCGACAGCCGGGATCTAGGTTTTGAAGAGCGTCTCGATGTTCTCGACCACCCGGACGGTGTCTGGGCCTGCGAGAATCATTTTCAGTGCACCCGGGTCTGCCCCAGAGGGATCAAGATCACCAAGAACATCAATCTCACCAAGCGCAGGATCACCCAAGCCCGGGAACAGGGGGAGGTAGAGGCATGAAGATCCATGAGTACCAGGCTCGGGAGCTGCTTGAAGCCTACGGCGTTCCGGTACCGCCGGGAAAGGTCGCCCGAAGCGCCGAAGAGGCCGCATCAATTGCCAAAGAGATCGGTCTTCCAGTTGTGATCAAGGCCCAGGTGCTGGTGGGCGGCCGCGGCAAGGCCGGGGGAGTCAAGCCGGCCCACTCGTTGGAGGAGGCTCGGGAGGTCGCCGGCAAGATTCTGAAGCTGACCATCAAGGACATTCCCGTGGAGGCGGTCCTGGTGGCCAAGGCCGTCGATATCCGGAAGGAGTACTACCTCAGCGTTACGGTGGACCGAAGTAATAAAAAGGCGGTCTGCATCGTCAGTGCTTCAGGAGGTGTGGACATCGAAGAGTTGGCCGTGAAAGAACCGGAGAAAATCCTTAAGTGTTATATCGATCCTCTTCAGGGACCGGATGAGAAGGCTCTTCGGAAAACTTTAAGCTCCGCTTTCCCGAAAGGCCTGCTGGATCAGGCCGTTGAAGCGCTGCTCAATCTGTACCGTCTTCTGGTAGATAAGGACTGCTCTCTTGTAGAGATCAATCCCTACGCCCAGATCGGTGAATCGTCCCTGATCGCCGCGGATGCCAAGATCAACTTCGACGACAACGGCCTTCCCAAGCATGCCGAGGTGGAAGCCCTGCGCACCGCGGAGGAGTACAGCCGGGAGGAGATCGAGGCCAAAGAGGCGGGCTTGAGCTTCGTCAGCCTGGAGGGGGATATCGGCTGCATTGTCAACGGTGCGGGTCTGGCCATGGCCACCATGGACCTGATCAAGCTGTTCGGAGGTCAGCCGGCCAACTTCCTCGATGTGGGTGGCAGCTCCAGCCCTCAGAAGGTGTTGACGGCCCTGCAGATCCTCACTCGCAACAGGAACCTCAAGGCCATTCTGATCAACATCTTCGGCGGAATCACCCGCTGCGACGACATCGCCAAAGGCATCCTCATCGCCCGGGATCAGATCGATCTGCCCGTGCCGCTGGTGATCCGGCTGATCGGCACCAACGAGAAGGAGGGAAGAGCCCTGCTGGAGCAGGCCGGTCTGGAGGCTGCTTCGGAAATGACGGAGGCGGTGAAAAAAGTACTAGAGCAAGCAAAGGCGGGGGTGTAGAAAGCATGGGAATCCTGATCGACGAAAGCACAAAAGTCCTGGTCCAGGGAATCACCGGCCGGGACGGCTCCTTCCACACCGCCTCGATGCTGGAGTACGGAACCAAGGTCGTGGGCGGCGTCACTCCCGGGAAGGGGGGACAGGAGGTTCACGGGCTGCCCGTGTTCGACTCCGTTGCCGAAGGAGTAGAGAAAACCGGCGCTGACTGCTCGGTGATCTTTGTGCCGGCCCGCTTCGCCACCGCCGCCCTGCGGGAGGCCGCCGACGGCGGCATCGGCCTGGTCATCTGCATCACCGAGGGGATCCCGGTGCTGGAAATGCTGGGCAACTATCATTACATACGGAAGAAAGGGATTCGGCTGATCGGACCGAACTGTCCGGGATTGATAAGTCCCGGAAAGAGCAAGGTCGGAATCATGCCCGGATATATTCACAAACCCGGTGGGATCGGCGTGATTTCCCGCAGCGGGACCCTGACCTACGAGGTGGTGTACAACCTCACCATGAAAGATCTTGGTCAGTCCACCTGCATCGGGATCGGCGGCGACCCGGTGATCGGAAGCGGCTATATCGACCTGCTCGAGATATTCGAAAAAGATCCGGATACCAGCGGGGTGGTAATCATCGGGGAGATCGGCGGGGAGGATGAAGAACAGGCCGCCGAGTATATCAAATCATCCATCAGCAAGCCCGTGGTGGCCTTCATCTCAGGGCGCACCGCTCCCCCGGGAAAACGGATGGGACACGCGGGAGCCATCATATCCGGGGGCAGGGGAACCGCGGAGGCCAAGGTCAAAGCTTTCGAGCAGGCCGGTGTGCCGGTGGCGGATCGGCCGGATAAGATCCCCGAGCTGATGAAGGAAAAACTCGGGAGCTAAAGGATGAGCGAAGCGAGGGGAAGCGGACACAACCTGTTGGACCTGGCGAGCCTGGAGTTCGTCGAGGAGCTCTACGAGGCCTGGCTCCGGGATCCCTCATCAGTAAACAGCGGCTGGCAGGCCTTTTTCCGCGATTTCGATCTGCGCGGGTCTCTTGATCTGGGTACTCCCCGCCGCAATCACCGGACTGCCGCGGGTGCTTCATCGGGGACGGAACCGGCAGTATCAGAGGACAAGTTCGGGCGTTCCAAACAGAGCCGTGTGGACAGCCTGCTCTGGGCCTACCGGGACGTGGGCTACTTCTACGCCTACCTCAATCCCCTGCGTCCCAGACACGAACCGAGTCAAAACTACCTCTACCCCCGAGCGAAAGGCGCCTATGAGCAGCTCTCCATCGAGGCCTTCGGGCTGACTGAGCAGGACCTGGACCGGGAGTTCTCCGCCGGCCGTGCTCTGCAGCCGTCCAAGGCGCCCCTGCGGGAGATCCTGCAGGCTCTTCAGGAGACCTACTGCTCGACCTTCGGAGTTGAGTTTCTCTATATCCAGAACAAGCCGATCCGCAACTGGCTCCTGCACAGTATGGAATCCTGCCGCAACAAGCCCGATTTTTCAGCGGCCGAGCAGAAGAGCATCCTCGAGGATCTGATCAAGGCCGAAGAGTTCGAGCAGTTCCTGCACAAGACCTTTATCGGCCAGAAGCGTTTCTCCCTAGAAGGGGCGGAGGTGGTTGTGCCTGCCCTGCACTCCCTGGTCAACACGGCCATCGGGTCGGGGATCGACGAGATCGTGATTGGGACGGCCCACCGGGGGCGGATCACCATCCTCAACCAGATCCTGAATATGCCCGCAGAGGAGATCTTCACCCTCTTCGAGGACAACCACGAGCCGGGGCAGTACGGGGGAGGCGGGGATGTAAAATACCACCTGGGCTACTCCACGGACCACGGCCATGAAGACGGCACTTCGGTTCACGTGACCCTGGTTTCCAATCCCAGCCACCTGGAGAGTGTCGACGGGGTGGTGGAGGGAAAGACCCGGGCGGTGCAGAGTCAGCCCCGCTGGGGCAGCTTTATGAAGGCCACCAAGCGGGTGCTGCCGGTGATCCTGCACGGCGACGCCGCCTTCAGCGGACAGGGAGTGGTGGCTGAAGTTTTCAACCTCTCCCAACTGCGGGGCTACCACACCGGCGGCACGGTCCACGTGATCATCAACAACCAGATCGGGTTCACCACCTCCAGTCGGGACTCCCGCTCCACCTTCTTTCCTACGGATGTGGGCAAGATGACCTCGGTTCCCGTGTTTCACGTCAACGGCGACGATCCGGAAGCGGTGGTCTACGCCATGGGTCTGGCCCTGCGTTTCCGCCAGAAGATGTCCCAGGATGTGATCGTAGATATCATCTGCTACCGGCGGCACGGCCACAACGAGGGGGACGAACCCTCCTTTACCAATCCCCGGATGTACAAGCTGATTCGGGAGCATCCGGGGGTCACCAGCAAGTATGCTGCGGCTTGCGCAGATCGGGGAGTGATGAGCGTAGAAGAGCAGAAGGCCCTGCGCAAAGGATACGCCGCAGGGCTGCGCCAGGCCCTAAAAACGGCCCGGGAGAATCCCCCCGAACCGACGCTGAAGCCCTTCCAGGGGGATGAATGGCAGGGACTGAGCGGCCGCTACACTCAAGCGCCGGTGTCTACGGGAGTGAACAGGAAGACCCTGTTGCGGATCGCCGATACTCTGGCCCACGTACCCGAGGGATTCAACATCCATGCAAAGCTGAAGCGCATCCTTGAAGACAAGAAGCAGCGCCTCGAACAGGACGGTACGATGGACTGGACCTTCGCCGAGTCACTGTCTTTCGGAACGCTCCTGCTGGAAGGCATTCCCGTACGGCTTAGCGGGCAGGACTGCGAGCGGGGCACCTTCAGCCAGCGCCATTCCGCCTGGTGGGACACGGAGAGCGCCGAGGTCCTTCCCTACATGCCTCTAAACCATCTGGCCGACAACCAGGCTCGCTTCTTCGCCTATGACAGTCCCCTGTCGGAATACTCCATCCTGGGATTCGAGTACGGCTTCTCCCTGAACTCACCCCGAACCCTCGTGATCTGGGAAGCCCAGTTTGGCGATTTCTCCAACGGAGCCCAGGTGATCATCGACACGTTTCTCGCCGCGGCTCAGACCAAATGGCAGCGTTCCAGCGGTCTGGTACTGCTACTGCCTCACGGCTACGAAGGGCAGGGGCCGGAGCACTCCAGCGCCCACCTCGAGCGCTTTCTGCAGCTCTGCGCCGAGGAAAATATGGAGGTCTGCAACCTGAGCACTCCGAGCCAGTACTTTCACCTGCTGCGCCGGCAGATGAAACGGGATTTCCGCAGACCCCTCGTGCTAATGAGTCCCAAGAGCCTGCTGCGCCATCCCGTGGCTGTCTCCCGCCTGGATGAACTCACAGAAGGCCACTTCCAGCCCGTGCTCGATGCTCCCCCGGTTGCAGCAGATTTGGATTCCCACGGTGCACCAAAGGTGCCGGGTGGCAGTGGAAGGGGAGCGAAAAGACTCGTTCTCTGTTCGGGGAAGGTTTACTACGATCTGTGGGAACGGAGGCGAAAGACGGAAACCTTCGATACCGGGATCATTCGGATCGAGCAGCTGTATCCCTTTCCTGAAGAGGCGCTGCGGACGGTGCTGGACAGCTACCAGGGAGTTAAGGAATTGCTCTGGGCTCAGGAGGAGCCGGAGAATCGGGGAGCCCTGCGTTACCTGCGCGAGCAGCTTCTAAAGCGTTTCCCCGACCGTTCGTTTGCCTTTGTTTCCCGACCGGCCAGCGCCAGCCCGGCGGTCGGCTCGCACCGGCAGCATGTGGCGGAGCAGCGGGAATTGGTGGATCGAACCCTGGGAATCGAGTTGAATGCGGAACCCGCACAGAAGCGGAGACCTACAGCAAGGTCCTGAAAAAGAGGAAAGGCATGAAAGAAGACATACTGGTTCCATCTGTTGGAGAATCAATCACCAGCGGCATACTAACTGCCTGGATCAAGAAGGAAGGCGAGCAGGTGGCGGAGGGGGATGACCTCTTCGAGTTGGAGACGGACAAGGCCACGGTGGCCGTGCCCGCACCCGCAGATGGGACTCTCCATATCCTGATCGGGGAAGGACAGGAAGTGGAGATCGGCCAGGTTGTCGGCGATTTGACTGTGGCGGAGGATACCGCCCCCGCCGCGGGTACCCCTACTGCTGCGGAAGCAAAAAAGGAGGAGAAGCCGGCGGCATCGACGGCACCGACGGCAACCCGGAGCGGCGCGGCTGCCGCGGATACTGCCAAAACCGTCAATGCGGCTGCAGTAGAGGTCGCAGGTCTGTCACCGGCGGTACGGCGGATCGTAAATGAGCACGGACTGTCCGTGGCTGACCTCAAAGGCAGCGGACCCAAGGGACGGATCACCAAGGAGGACGCTCTGCGGGCGGCGGAGGCGAAGAAAAAGACAGGTGCAGCTCCCGCACGAGCAGCTGCCGCAGCCGCGGCAAGCAACGACGGGCAAGCCGCGGCGGCGGCAGCCGGCAATACGGAAGCTCGGGCCGCGGTGGTACCGTCTTTGGAGCGGCAGACCCGGGTGCCGATGAGCCGGCTGCGCCAGACCATTGCCAATCGGCTCGTGCAGGCACGGCACGAAATTGCTCTGCTCACCACCTTCAACGAGATCAACATGGAAAACGTCATGGCTCTGCGGAAACGTTACGGTGAGCAGTTTGAGAAAAACCATGGAGTGCGGTTGGGATTCATGTCCTTCTTCGTGAAGGCCTGCTGCCAGGCCCTGCAGAGATTCCCCGCGGTCAACGGGATGATCGACGGCCAAGAGATCATCTACAACAATTTCTACGATATCGGAGTTGCGGTATCGACGGAGAGGGGACTGCTGGTTCCCGTGCTGCGGGATGCCGACATGATGAGCTTCGCCGAGATCGAGAAGACCATTCTCGATTTGGCCCAGCGGGCCCGACAGAAGAAGATTGCCCCTGATGAGTTGGCCGGCGGAACCTTCACGATTACCAATGGAGGTGTGTTCGGTTCGCTTCTGTCCACGCCGCTGCCGAACTACCCCCAGACCGCCATCCTGGGTATGCATGCCATCCAAAAGCGGCCGATCGCCGTAGAGGATCAGGTGGTGATCAAGCCCATGATGTACGTAGCCCTGTCCTACGACCACCGTTTGATCGACGGCCGGGAGGCGGTTCGGTTCCTGGTAGCGGTAAAGACCCTGGTCGAGGATCCTCAAAGCTTGCTGCTGGACGTGTAGTTATGATGTACGATCTCCTGGTAATCGGATCCGGTCCCGGCGGTTATGTAGCGGCGATTCGCGCCGCCCAGCTGGGACTGTCCTGCGCGCTGGTGGAGAAAAACCACAGTTTCGGCGGTACCTGCCTGAACATCGGCTGCATTCCCTCCAAGGCTCTGCTCGATTCCAGCGAGCTGTACGCTCACCTTCGCGGCGCCGGCGGTCACGACGTCAGCTCCCACGGGATCAAGGTTGGCAAGCTCGAGCTGGATCTGAAGGCCATGATGACCCGGAAGCAGCAGGTAGTGGAAAAGCTGACCTCGGGGGTCGGGCAGCTTCTCAAGGGAAACGGAGTGGAGACCTTCCAGGGAATCGGCAGACTCGTCGGCAAAGGACAGGTGGAGGTCATTTCCGGGGAAGGGAAAAAGAAGACCCTGGCCGCGAAAAACATCCTGCTGGCCGCGGGAAGCGTGCCCGTGCAGTTGCCTGCCTTCCCCATTGGCAAGGATGGCTTTGTCACCTCTACGGAGGCCCTGTCTCTCAAAAGTGTACCGGCCAAGATGGTCGTGATCGGGGCCGGAGCCATCGGCCTGGAGCTGGGAAGTGTCTGGGCCCGGCTGGGAGCCGAGGTAACCGTGATCGAGCTTCTCGATCAGATCCTGCCCGGAATGGACTCGGAGATCTCCCGGCGCCTGCGCAGCATCCTCGGCAAACAGGGTTTGCGCATCTCCACCAGCACCCGGGTTTTAGGGTACGAGAGGGCGGGGAAGGACAAGTCGGAGGGCGTGATACTTTCAGCGGAGGGGTCGGACGGAGAGGCACAGCAGTTCGTCGCCGACGTCGTCCTGGTCGCGGTAGGCCGTCGTCCCTACACAGAAGGCCTGGGGCTGGCCGAGCTCGGTGTGAAGACCGACGAGCGGAGTGGACGGGTCATCGTGGATGAGGGATTTCAGACCTCCCTTGCCGGTGTATACGCCATCGGTGACCTGATCCTCGGACCGATGTTGGCCCACAAGGCGGAGGAGGAGGGGATCGCCGTCACCGAGATCGTGGCGGGGTTGCCCGGAGAGGTAAATTACGACACGATTCCCTCCGTGGTGTACACATGGCCGGAGGTTGCCTCGGTCGGAAAAAGCGAGGATCAGTTGAAGCGGGACGGTATAGAGTACAGCAAGGGGAGTTTCCCCTTCCGGGCCAACGGCCGGGCCCTGGCCATGGCCAGTGAGGACGGGCTGGTGAAGATCCTGGTGGACAAACGGACCGATCGGGTGCTCGGCGTTCATATCGTGGGACCCTGGGCTTCGGACCTGATCAGCGAGGCGGTCACGGTGATGGAGTTCGGCGGCAGCGCCGAGGATATGGCCCGAACGGTTCATGCGCATCCCACCTTACCCGAGGCGGTGCGGGAGGCCGCCCTCGATGTCGACGGCCGTTCGATCCATGTATTGAGCGCAAAAATTGGGCTGAGTTCTAGGAAATTTCGGTGAAACGCCTTTCGTGCTTGCCTTTTTCTATATATATTATAGATACACTTATCATTGAACGAGCATATACAGGAGGAGCCCCATGACTGAGACCACCTATGCCAAAGGACTGGAGGGAGTTGTCGCCGCCGAGAGCGAGATCTGCCGTATTGACGGCGAACAGGGCAGGCTCTACTACCTCGGGTATTCCATTCAAGATTTGGCTCGCTATTCCGATTTCGAGGAGACCACGTACCTGCTCCTCTACGGAAAGTTGCCCAACAGGGGGGAGATAGAGAGCTTCTCCAAACGAATGCGGATCAGCCGTGATCTGGCCCCGGAGATTCTGGACATGGTGCGGAATTTCCCCAAGGAAGCCCATCCTATGGAGCTTCTGCAGTCGGTGGTTTCCTACCTCAGCGGCTATGTACAGCACAAGATTCAGCATTCCGCCACCTGCAACTGCCGGGATACCCTTCACCAGGTCGTGCAGCTGGCCAGTGTAGTGGCGGCCTGGCAGCGCTTTCACGAGGGGAAGGACTATATCCCACCCCGCCAGGACCTCTCTCATGGAGCGAACTTCCTCTACATGATGCGGGGCGAGGAACCCGACGAATATGAGGGCAAGGTCATGGATACCTGCCTGGTCATGCACGCCGAGCACGGCTTCAACGCCTCCACCTTTACCGCCCGGGTGGTGGCCTCCACGCTTTCCACCTGCTACTGCAGCATTTCCGCGGCCATCGGGTCCCTGTACGGCTCGCTTCACGGGGGGGCGAACGAGAGGGTCATAACCATGGTCGAGAAGATCGGCGGCAAGGACAAAGCGGCGGCCTGGGTCAACCAGGCTTTGGACAACAAGCGGAAGGTGATGGGCATGGGGCACCGGGTCTACAAGGCCAAGGATCCCCGGGCCATCATCATGGAAGAATTCCTCCTCGAGCTGTCCAAAAGGAAGAACGACACCAGCAGCTACGATATCCTCAAGGAGGTCGAAAAGACTTTCCGAGAGCGGATGGAGGAGAAGGGCAAATCGATCTACCCCAACGTGGACTTCTTCTCCGGAGGAGTATACAACCTGCTCGGGATCCCAAAGATCCTATTCACCCCGATCTTCGCCATGTCCCGGGTGGCCGGTTGGCTGGCCCACATCCTGGAGCAGCGCAGGGACAACCGCATCTACAGGCCGAAGAGCCTGTACGTGGGTAGGGATGCCCGGGAATACGTGCCGCTGGAGAAGCGATAGACCCGATCGGCACTACCGCTGGTAGCCCATGCTTTTCAAGATTTCCTTGTAGGTGGCGGCGGAGTTGTGCAGCGCCGCCAGCTCCTGCTCGGTGAGTTTGAGCTCGACGATCCTCTCGACCCCTGCCCTGCCCAGGACAACCGGGACGCCGATGCAGATGTCTTTCAGCCCGTACTGTCCCTCCAGGTACACCGAGGCGGGCAGCAGCTTTTTCTCGTCGAGGAGTACCGCCTTGACCATCTCCACGACGGCGGCCGCAGGAGCGTAGTAGGCGGAACCGCTTTTCAGCAGTTGTACGATCTCCCCGCCGCCCTTGCGTGTGCGTTCGATCAGAGCCTGTACTCGCTCTTCCGGCATCAGCTCGGTAATGGGAATCCCCGAGACGGTTGTGTAGCGGGGCAGGGGCACCATGGTGTCCCCGTGCCCCCCCATGACCATGGCCTGAGTGTCGGTCAGGGCCACCCCCAGTTCCATAGCCACGAAGCTGCGGAAGCGGGTCGAGTCCAGGACTCCCGCCTGGCCGAAGACACGGTTCTTTGGAAAACCGGATTTCTTCAGGGTGTGATAGGTCATGATATCGAGAGGATTGGAAACAACCAGGATCATCGCTTTCGGAGCGTTGGTAGTAATGCCCTCGACCACTTTGTTCAGAATCCCGGAGTTCTTGTTGAGCAGGTCCTCTCGGGACATTCCCGGGGTACGGGCCACCCCGGCGGTAACCACCACCACATCGCAGCGCTTGAGGTCCTTGAAGTCATTGCTGCCGACAAGGCGGCTGTTGTAGCCACGAACAGGACCTGCTTCGGTCAGATCGAGGGCCTTGCCCTGAGGCATGCCCTCCACCACGTCCAGCAGTACGATATCGGCCAGATTTGTCTCGGCCAGGTACAGGGCCACCGAAGCGCCCACGTTTCCCGCACCGATCACGGCGATTTTCTTTTCCACAGACGGTCTCCTTGTAACTTTTGGGTATCCCGATCTTGTCTTTTTGCCGCCAAATTGTCAAAGCCCGGTTTTGTGATCCGGGCCTCTACATCGAGCCTTGACAGCGCAGAGGTAGACCGGGTACCACTCGTGCACCTTCCCGCTGACACTCGCCTTTCCGCCTTTCGTAGCGGTTGACGGGAGCATTGATGGACAGTAAGCTGGATGCAATGGCTGTTGTGATCAATTCAGAAACCAAGCTTACCTATGAAGACTACGTCCTGCTTCCCGAAGACGGCAAGATCCACGAGATCATCGATGGAGAGCATTACATGACTCCAGCCCCGGAAACCTATCATCAGACCCTGTCCCGGCACATCCAGTTCCAGCTGTATCGGCAGATAGAGGAACGAGAACTGGGCTTTATTTTTAACGCCCCTACAGACGTGCAGCTGTCGGAGATAGACATCGTGCAGCCGGATCTGCTAGTGATCCTGGCTTCCCGCAAATCCATCATCTCTCCGACGAAGATCATCGGACCGCCGGATCTGGTGATCGAGATCCTCTCCGAATCGACGGGCAGGAAGGACCGGGAGTTGAAGCGGGACCTGTATCAGAAGGCCAAGGTGCCGGAGTACTGGCTGGTGGACCCCAAAGGCCAGCAGATCACGGTGTACCGGCTGAAAGGCGGCAGCTATGAGACCCTCGGATCCTTTCATGACGAAGTCCCCTACGAGGCGGTCGAGGGCGTGGTTGTCGACCTGAGCAGGGTCTGGTAACTCTTCTTTCCAATCATCCCACTACGGTTTTCTCTTCACAAAATGAGGGCATCAGGGTAGCATGGAAGGCAGGCGTGCGGATGCACGCGATGCTGCCGGCGCAAGCTGTTGAAACGGTCAGAAGGAGGCCGTAAAGCATGCAGTATCGAAAATTCGGGCGACTCGACTGGGATGTGTCAATTCTCGGATTCGGTGCCATGCGGCTGCCCACCCTGGGAGACGAGAAGAGCATCGATGAGAAAGAAGCGACCCGTATGGTGCACTACGCCATCGATCAGGGGGTGAACTATATCGATACGGCCTACCCCTATCATGGCGGCGAAAGCGAAAAGTTATTGGGCAAGGCGCTTGGCCGCGGCTACCGCGACAAGGTCAAGCTGGCTACGAAGATGCCGAGTTGGCTGGTGAGCGGCCCGGCTGATTTTGATACGATATTCCATGAGCAGCTGAAGAGGCTGAAGACAGAGCATATCGAGTTTTACCTGCTTCACAATCTCAACAAAGAGTACTGGCCCAAGATGAGGGATTTTGGTGCTATCGAATGGGGACAGAGGGCGATTGAGGCAGGTAAGATCGGGCAGTTCGGGTTCTCTTTTCACGACAGCTTCGATTTGTTCAAAGAGATCATCGACGCCTGGGACTGGCTGTTCTGCCAAATACAGTACAACTACATGGACGTACGAAACCAGGCGGGAACCAAAGGGTTAAGGTACGCAGCCTCGAAGGGTATGGCGGTTGTTGTGATGGAGCCGATCTTAGGCGGAAAGCTGGTGAATCCTCCCGCGCCGATCCAGAAGATCTGGGATCGGGCGGAAGGCAGGCGAAGTGCCGCAGACTGGGCCCTTCAGTGGGTGTGGGATCAACCGGAAGCAACGGTCGTGCTGAGTGGGATGAGCGCCTTCGAGCACGTAGTTGAAAATATCAAAAGCGCAGAGACTGCGGGAGTAGGCACTCTGAGCCGGGAGGAGCAGGAGTTGATACGGGAGGTACGGCGCTGCTATAAGAAGCTCTCTCCTATTCCCTGTACCCAGTGCGGGTACTGCCTGCCCTGTCCCCACGGTGTGGATATCCCGCGAAATCTGACCCTCTACAACGAGGGATCGATGTTCAGCCGCCCGGATTTGGCTCGGCGTCAGTTCACATTTGTCGCCGAGAAAGCCCGCTCCTCGGCCTGCACCCAGTGCCGGGAATGTGAGCCCAAGTGCCCGCAGAGCATTATCATCAGCGAATGGATGCTCAAAGTCACCGAAGTTTTGGCAGAAGGCAGCCCGTATCCCGGATAGGTCCTGGACATCAAGGCCGATGAAACGGATATCCTTTTTCCCGGCGGTTCACCCCCGCCCGAATGCCAAATGCTTGGCCAGCCGCTTGGAAAGGGCTACGATGGTCAGGATCGGGGGCATACCGAGGGGAGACGG
>Ga0315547_1001765_pt1 | contig 16200 bp, 12 predicted proteins | sample SalMarSW160240MG_2_FD_202542 | JGI IMG/M metagenome (GOLD analysis project Ga0315547, IMG submission 202542) | Salt marsh sediment microbial communities from the Plum Island Ecosystem LTER, Massachusetts, United States - Salt Marsh Sediment SW1601-240 ... | reverse complement strand
TGGAAAAGCCGACCAAATTGACCCCCTTTCGCCAGTGCAAACTGACCACTTGAAGCCGGGATCGTTTGACCCCCCTATTTGTCGCAGGAATACCAAAGAACTTTTCTTAAGCCAATCAGCTTTAATTTAAAGATTTTTTTGATAAAGTTAAATTACTACTAATTTCTGATATTTCTGTTTTTTCGCAAAGAGTCTCCATCGATTTCGATCCTGTGGGCATCGTGTACCAGCCGATCAAGTATTGCATCGGCAACGGTTTTCTCCCCAATCACATCGTACCAATCCTGGACTGGAAGCTGGGAAGTAATAATCGTAGATCGGTTTCCATGCCTGTCTTCAATGATCTCCATCAACGCCGACCGATTCTGGTTATCCATGGGCTGCAATCCGAAGTCATCCAGGATTAAAAGATCCTGTTTCTCGATCCTGGATATTTCCCTCAGATAAGATCCATCGGCTTTCATCATCTTCAGTTTCGCAAAAAGCTTATTAAGATTCGTATAGAAGACCTTGTAACCCTTCATGCAAGCCTGATTCCCCAGGGCTGATGCTATGTAGCTTTTACCTATCCCCGTACAACCTGTGATCAGGATGCTTTCAGCCTTTGCGATAAAATCACATTCGGCAAAACGCATCATCTGATTCTTTTCCAGATTTCTTTCCGGACCGTAATACAATTTCTCAATGCATGCATTGTACCGGAACTTAGCATTACGTATATGCCTTTCAATACGTCGGTTATGCCGGTCATCGTATTCCGAGGTGATCAGGAACGAAAGCATTTCATCTGCCGTCATCCTGGCCATCCGCCCGTCTTCAAGGCAACTGCTAAAGGCACGGGCCATGCCATAGAATTTCATACTTTTCATTTTCTCGAGTGTTTCTGCATTCATATTGTTTGGTTTTTAAGATTGATATTATGGCCACCCACCATGATGCCTGGGATCATAGCAGGTGGCCGTGAACTGTTATTTGTAATATCGTTTGCCTCTGATGTTGTTGTGCAGTGGGATGGTCTTTATATCATCATCTTTGCTGGGATCTGCAAAATCCAGCTTTCTCTCAATGATGGTTTTCACAGTCTTGTAGCTGTACTCACCAAAATAATCTGCCCTTGCACAGGCATTATTCAGACGCTCATTCCCGACCCTTTTGGCCAGGCTTAGGATGCCCTGGCAGGACCGGTAAGCCTGTTCTGCATGCTGGGGCTTTTCAAGAACCTTCTGTATATATACCCGTGTATTCATCCCAACCTTCCCGGCGCGTTCAATAAAACTCTCCGGTGTCCAGTCTGTAATATATTGATGGCTCGATGCCAGGTGTTCTGATACGGTGGTATACCGGAAGGGACGATGGTCTCTTTTATGACTGGCGATCTTTTCATACTGATAATAGATCTCAAGATCGGCCTGGTTGTAAAACAGTTTAACCTTCTTGCCGATATATTCATAAGGCACACTGTAGTAATGCTTATCCACACTCAGGCATACATGGTTGTTCTTCATTACTGTAGCCACCTTTTTATGCCTTATCTCAAAGCAATGAGCCGGAAGAGGCTGGAGCGCTTCACGCTCGGTCTCCTCGAACAGCATTCGCCGGCTGTAGGGCCTTCCCTGCATTAACTTGTTGTTGAGCTTATCCAGTTCTATTAAGAGATCCCTGTTCAGATCCTCAAGACTGGTATATTTGTTCTGCCTGATTACAGGGTAGATGACCCGGTAGATGATCTTAACCATCCCCTCGGCCAGAGCCTTATGACGCGGCTTGTATGGCCCTGCAGGAAGGGCTGATAAACCGTAATGAAGGGTAAAGTCACGGAAGGCTTCGTTCAGCGTGGGCTCATACCTGTCGCTTTTTATTACTGCTGATTTAAGATTATCAGTGATAATGGCCTGTGGAACCCCACCAAAATAATGGAGGGCATTCTCGCAGGATTGGATGAAGTCTTCCTTCTTCTGTGAGAAGCTCGCATCAACATAGGTGAGCTGGCTGGCTCCCAGTACTGCAACAAACACCTCAACCTGGCGTAATTCACCTGTGTCCATATCAACAACCTCAAGGCGATCACCAGCATAGTCAACGTACATCTTGTCACCAGCCTTATGTTCGATATGCATCACTCCACCGGACTGTTTTCGCCATCGGTTGTAATGCTCCTTGAACTGGCTCAGGCGGTAACCATCAGGGTTCTCTGATATATACTTATTCCATAGCAGTTCCCGGGTAATACCCTTCTTTTTCAAGGCTTTCTCCATTTCAGGAAAATAACTCTTCAGGGTCTCGAGTTTCTTGCCTGGAGAAGGAGGTTCTGATTTAAACAGTTCCTCAAGGGAAGTGTTACTGAGTTTGTTCAACTCCTCAAAAGCCATCCCCAGGGCAATAAACTGGCGGATGTACTTCTTGACAGTGTTGCGGCTGCAGCCGCTTTTCTCGCTAATGGTTTTCTTGCTTACACCCTCGGTGTACAATCGAATGATAAGTCTTACTTTTTTCATGTGCGTTAAATGATTTGACATAAATGATTAATTGATAAATAATCCCGGTAGATTAATCATTTATGAGCTAATCAGCACAAAAAAAGTACTTTTTAAGGTGGTCAATTTATTCCGGCGAAAGGTGGTCCGTTTATTTCGGCGCAGTGGTCAAATTAGTCCGGCATCAGGGTGGTCAATCAAAATCGGCGGGAAGGGGTCACTTTGTCCGTTTTTTCCATTGATACAGGGTGCGTTTATTATGATAAAGAGGGCTTAGGAAAACTTACTGCACTCGAAGTAAATACTATGGAACTTTATTTTGCTTAATAAATAATTATGAATATATTTGCAATTCGCGAATCGCGAATCGCGAACCGCGAATAACGAACATCAACGATGAAAAAACATAACGGAATGCGGCCACAGGACATTGTCGTCTTATTGAAAATATTCTCAATACAAGACAGGAATTGGCGTATTATAGACATTGCTAATGCTATTCAAATAAGCCCATCTGAGGTATCTGAAGCATTGAATAGGTGTAGAATCGCCAGGCTTATCGACAGTAAAAAAAGAAACATCAATCTAAATTCACTTAGTGAGTTTCTGATTTATGGGTTAAAGTACGTTTTCCCAGCAGAACCAGGAGCAATGGTAAAAGGAATTGCTACTGCACATTCTGCTCCTCCAATAAATGAACATGTTGTATCAGGAAGAGACGCTTATGTGTGGCCTTACGCCAAAGGAAATATAAAGGGACAAGCCATTGAACCTCTCTATAAAACATTGCCTTCAAGAATTCAACATGAAAATGTACTATTTTATGAGATGCTTGTAATCATAGACACAATAAGAATTGGAAAAATAAGAGAAACAAAATTTGCAGTTCAAGAATTAAAAAAACGACTTAATCATGCCAAGGACAAATATTAATATGCTACAAGCTGTAGCTAAAGGATTAGGTGAACTTAAAGAAGAAATGGTCTTTGTAGGAGGTGCAGTGGCTGAGTTGTATGCAGATCATCCAGAAGCATCAGATATAAGACCTACAAAGGATGTTGATTGCGTGATAGAGCTAGGATCAAACAGAGATCATGATGAGCTTGAGGCTACTTTGCGAGAAAAAGGATTTGCACACGACACCTCTCCAGGAGCACCAATCTGCAGGAAAATCTTCCATGATATTAAAGTTGATGTAATGCCCTCCGATTCAGCTATTCTAGGATTTAGTAATCAATGGTATCCGGACGGAATTGAATACAAAATCACAAAAACATTGCCGGATAGAACAGAAATATATGTCTTCCCTCCGGAGTATTATTTAGCTGCAAAGCTTGAAGCTCATAAAGACCGTGGCGGAGACGACTTACGACAAAGCCACGATTTTGAAGATATTATTTATATAATTGATAACTATTCTGATTTATTGACCGACATTGAAGATGCTAATCAACCTGTTAAGCATTATTTGATAGAGGAATGCCAATCTTTATTAAACGATGCTAACCTAACAGAAGGTATTGAAAGTGCCTTACCATACGGTTCAGATTCTGATAGAACTGAACTAATCGAGATTTTTATAATGACTATTTCTGAATTAGAATCATAAGAGCCCCCTAATCCGTTATTGAGATTCTATATGAGCCTATTGAAATAAATCAACAATCCCATGAAAATCAGCCAAATAATTGACAAAATAGACGAGAAGCAACTATTTGTGCCAGCATTCCAAAGAGAATATGTCTGGAAAAGAAACAATGCTAAAGAGTTTGTAAATTCGTTGATTCAAGAATATCCTACTGGGACCATGTTAACCTGGGAAACGAACAGTCCTCCAGAACTGAAGGGTGATCATAAATATGATGAGAGACAGGGAGCTGTAAAACTTATTCTTGATGGACAACAAAGAATCACAACACTGTACATGTTAATGATTGGAAGCATTCCCCCTTACTATAAGGAAGATGATATTGTTAATGATATTAGGAATTTATATGTAAATGTTGAAACCTTAGAACTGGAATATTACAAGAAAACAGCAATGCAGAATAATCCACTTTGGGTAAACATTACTGATATTTTCAAAGGTAAAGTAAGACTTCGTGATATTATTGATAACCTTGAAAAGAATTTAGAGGGTGAAAGGATTACGCGTGAAAGGGAAAATATAATTGATGATAATATAAGGACTGTTGAAAAGATTAAAGATCGTGAATTTGTTGAACAGATAATACCAACAAAAGCCTCTATTAAAGATGCTATTGATATATTCTATATTGTGAATGCAAGTGGGGTAAATCTTACTGACGCTGAACTTGCGCTCGCTCAAATATCTGGATACTGGCCGGAAGCTAGAGAATTGTTAAAAATCAAACTTAAGGAACTGGAAGGATCAGGATGGGTTTTCAATCTAGATTTTCTTATATATATTTTCCTCGGAGTAATTCACAATGCTGGGGTAAAAATGGAGAAGCTTCATACTTCAGATAATTTTCCATTAATTAAGGATGTATGGCATAAACTCAGCACAGATACCTTGGATTATGTATTTAACGTACTTAAGAGTCAGGCATTTATAGACCATACTAAAGAAATCAACTCAGTTTACGCATTGATACCAATCATAGTATTTGCATATCATAAAGGTAAAGATAGAATGTCCCAAGATGAGATCCGAAAAGCTATCAAATGGTTCTACTATTCACAGCTTAGGCAGAGGTATATTAGCCAGCTACAGCAAAAGTTAGATAAAGACATTAAGATCATAGCAACTGAATCAAATCCTTTCGACAAATTGATTACTCTTATTGAAACAGAAAGAAAGCTTGAAATTGATAAAGATGAATTCATTGGGATTGGAGTAAGTCATCCACTGTGGGGCTTGATGAAGTGGTATATGAAAAGCAAGGGTGCAAAATGTCTGAGCACAGGTATATCTATTCGAAAGAATATGGGCAAGAAATATGACCTTGAGTGGGATCATATATTTCCCTATTCTGTATTAAAAGATATTGGCTATGATACAAATAACAGACTGAAATATTCATTGGCACAAGAAATAACAAACAGGGCTGTTTTAACTCAAGTAGCCAATAGAACAAAATCAGCAAGAAATGCAGATGGATATTTAAAAGAGGTTTCTGAAAAATTTCCTGGAAGTCTTGCACTTCAATTAATCCCTGAAGATGAGGAATTATGGAAATTGGAGAATTTTGAACTATTTCTTGAAAGAAGGAGAAAAATGCTCGCTTCAGAATTAAATGAATATCTGCAAAATATCACTGAGACTGAATATGAAGATTTCGATGTTGACCTGCATGAAATGATCCTAAACGGTGAAAATCATCACGTAGAGTTTAAGACAACATTAAGATATGATCTTAAGGAAGGGATCGTTAATAAGCAACTTGAAGGTGTTGTACTTAAAACTATTGCAGCTTTTAGCAATGGTCAAGGGGGGAAATTAATTTTAGGAGTAAATGATGAAATGGAAATAATCGGTTTAGATAATGATTATAATTCTCTCAAAGATGGTACTAAAGATGGGTTTGAGCTGCATATACGAAATCTTGTGAATCATGCATATGGAGTCGATTTTGCTGCAAATAATCTCAATATAACTTTCCCAATAATTGATGATATTGAGATCTGTGTTATTGAGGTGAAGCCAGGTATTAATCCAATTTATACTGTTCTAACAGATAAGTTCGGGATCAAATCTGAGAATTTTTATCTTAGGAGCGGTAATTCTTCGCCTGCATTGCCGACAAGAGAAATTGCTCTTTACATCCGACAACGATTTGATGTATTTAAATAAGAAAATCAGTTATACACTTCAATTATCGTTCTAGACTTCTTCAACAATTGTTGTTTCATGAAACAAATTCAAGATTATTGCCATGGATATTTATATAAAGTGTTACTTATTAAGGATAATTAATATATTGTAGAGAAGACTCAACTATAAATTCATTGAATCTATAAATCACGGCAGTAGAAAAAGAATCTTTCCAATTTCTCAATCAATATAAATAAACAAATTATGTCTGAAAACGACAGTGATGAATTTAACTTCACACACTTATTGAAGTTCAGTGGATTGACAATTCCTTTCATTTATTTTTATGTATCCTTATTAGGATTTAGTTTTATAAAAATCTTCTATTCAGGTACTGGATTTAATATCATCGATTATTATGACTCAGCTGATTTCCTTTTGATCGGCTTTGTTAACTATAAAGCTTTATTGTTTACATTCTTGGTGATTTTTACAATTAATATAATAATGGCTCCATTATATAGATTATTTAAGATTCGAACATATGAACCTATTTATGGGCAAAGATTTGATGAGGAGACAGAAAAGGAACAAACCATTTTAGCTAAAAAGCGGGTTTATTGGGCATTTTTTTTCAGATCTCCTTCTATTATTCTTTTAATTATTTCTCTTGTTTATTTGAGAATAGACGAAACCGGTTTATATGTACTTTTCATGATAGCTGGACTATTATATTATTTAATTTTAATATCGATTACGACTTTAAATAAAAAAGGGATAACCCTTGATTATTTGGCTGCAAAAATCTTATTTTTTGTCTATTTCTCTTTAGGGATCCTAATTATGATAATGTTGGGATTTCTTGACAAAAAAGAATCTTCTGAAACAAGTATTGATACTGTTATAACTACAAATTCTATATTTAAAGGGGAAATCATTGGAACTTCCAGAAATTACATATTTATCATGGATAGCACCTTACAAGTTATTAATAAAGATAAAGTTGAAGCAATTGAATACACTAGTCCATTTAGAGATGAAAATCCAGGAGTGAAGAATCCTCCAGATACAAAAAGAGATAGCACGAAATCATCCAATATAGACTAATTATTTACCTAATAGGGATAAAATAACTTTTCCCACATTACTGTGTTCCATGTTAGGTTATCCCACTCCCAATGATCATGAAATTCATTAATGATTTCAAGACTCCAAGGGATTCCCTCGTTATGAGATAAATCAAACCAGAACCACTTTCCTAGATGTTTTCTTATCAGTTTTACTGGCCAGGGAAGGGCTGGATTACATGATATTCCATAGATAATCTCCATTACATCCTTCTTTTGTGATCATTATTTTAATCTAACCAAAATTCCAACTTAAGAAGGTATTTAACCATATTATTTCAAGGTCGGATTAAGAACCCCCATGCAAGAATCCTGCAAGGAACAAGAGAAATGATATCAAGTTGAATCAAATACCTTTTTCAATGACCCTAGAAAGAGAACCTCCAATTTTAAATATTAGAGGATATCATTTACTAATAAAAATGAGTTGTAAATCAAAGTTAATCTGGAGGCTTTTGGATTTGTTGTATGATTAATCTAATTTTATTAGAGTAAACCCAACAACTAGTACTCCTAAAAGGTTCAGAGATGTAATTTACTCCCTAACTAAATAAAACTCCCTGCAAGATGGATAATCAGAAGTTGAAATATCAGATTTTCGATTTAACAACTAATAGATTTGTTGAATTGTGTCATGATTTATTAAAAGCTGAGTTTGATTATGATAAAACAGTAATCACTGATGCAAAAGACGATAAAGGGATTGATATATTAGCATTGAAAGGGGTTGAAGAAATTGCAATCCAGGTAAAACATAAATATAAGCTTAGTAAAGAAAACTTAGAAAAGGAATTAAATAAATATGTCGAGATACTAGAGGCTCATCATAAGTTTATATATATTACTTCAGCTAAAATTGAAAAAAATATTCTTAATAAATATGAATCTAACGAAGTATCGATTATACCGCAAAACGAACCTATAAACCTTTTAGACAAACATCCGGATATTTCCCAGAGTTTCTTTTTAGATATTGAGCATAGAAGTTATTGGAGAGGTTGGTTTGGATTTTCTAGAAATGAAGAACCAAAAGGAATAATTCGTTTGAATATATAAAAATGGCAAATAGTAAAAATTTAAAACAAAATATTAAGCAATTGGAGCCTAAAATTGCAGAGTTGGAGACCAAAATTAGAACTACTCCAAAAGATTATGCATTACAATTAACATTAACTTCTTTTAAAAATCAGTTAGTTGACCTCCAAGAACAATTATATAAAGAGAATTTAAAAAGGGAGAAAGAAATTATTGAGATCCGATTACTTGGTAATAGTGCGAAATTTGGCAGCCTACCTTTAGGATTTGTTGGAGGAATTACAAATAGCTTTGCGGCTTCAATCTTTAATACATCCAAGTATCTTAAATTTGGCAGTAAGGGAGGAAAAAAGAGAGACAAACTTATTCGAGAAACTATTGATTTGAGATTAGAGAGTCTTGGTCGCGGTTCCACTATATTTTATTTATCTGGGAAAACTAATCCCGATTTATTTGGGAATAGTATAATTCAAGATGCACTTGAAAATACATTTAACCTATTTGAATCAAGAAACTCCGAAGAAATAACAAAAAATATTAGCAATGTTGGGTTGAAAAGCATTAGGTATATTTCAAAGTTTCTTGCAGAACTAAATGCTGATGAATTTGAAGTTGATTTGAAATGGCAAAGTCCTGATGAGAGTGAATTTGTTTGGGAGGGAAGAAAGGATAATATAAGTGTGCTTTATAATACATTAACCCAAATGGAGATTTTCCCACCCGAGGAAATTTCATTTGAAGGAGAGTTAATTACAATTAGTTCGAAGGGAAAATTTGAAATTCAAACAGTTGAAAATATGCGTTTTTTTGGAAATTTTCCACGTGACTTACTTGAAAAGATGAAAGAGTTTCATATCGGTGATTTTTGTAAAGGGATTATCATTAAAACAACAATATATAACTCATTGACAGAGAAAGAAAAAGTAGAATATAATTTAAAAGCAATTGAGTAATACAATGAGGCAACCACCAAACCAAACACCAGAACAAATTGCCCGTGACAAGATCGATAAGATGTTGGTAGGTGGTGACTGGCTTGTGCAATCTAAAAAGAAAGTTGATTTATCAGCAAACAATGGCGTTGCGGTGCGTGAATATCAAACAGATGTTGGACCTGCAGATTATGTACTTTTCGTGGATAGAAAACCGGTTGGAGTAATTGAGGCCAAACGTGAAGATGAAGGATACAAACTTACAGTTGTTGAAGATCAATCTAGGGGGTATGCTGAAGCTAAACTTAAATACCTTGACAATGATCCCCTCCCATTTGTTTATGAGAGTACAGGAACTGTAACACGGTTCACTGACTATCGAGATCCAAAACCAAGAGGCAGAAATGTTTTCAGTTTCCACAAGCCAGGCATCATGGCCGAATGGTTGAAAAAAGGAGAAAGCCTAAGACAACGATTTCATAATATCCCCCCATTAATCCCAACTGGGCTACGGCCTGCCCAGGTGGTTGCCATTGAAAACCTTGAGGAGTCATTTAAAAATAACCGACCAAGAGCCTTGATCCAAATGGCAACGGGTGCCGGAAAAACATATACGGCTGCAACTTTTATATACCGCTTAATCAAACATGCTGATGCCAAAAGGGTATTATTTTTAGTAGATACCCGGAACCTGGGTGAACAGGCTGAACAGGAGTTTATGACCTATCAGCCCAATGACGACAATAGAAAATTCACCGAACTGTACAATGTTCAACGTTTGTCTTCAAGTTATATCGCTTCTGATAGCCAGGTTTGTATTTCTACAATTCAGCGACTGTATTCCATTTTGAAGGGCGTTGAGCTTGATGAAAGCTACGAAGAAGAAAGCCCAGAAGATAACACATGGCTAAAGCAACAATTGGCTGAGAAGAGAGGTATTCCAGTTGAATACACTGAAAAAGTCCCTATTGAGCAATTCGACTTTATTGTAATAGATGAATGTCACCGGTCCATCTATAACCTTTGGAAACAGGTATTGGAATACTTCGACGCCTTTTTAATTGGATTAACCGCCACACCAGATAAACGCACCTTTGGTTTCTTTAACGAAAACGTGGTTAGCCAGTACACATATGAAGAATCTGTTACGGATGGTGTGAATGTTCCTTATGATGTGTACACTATTGAAACTGAAATTTCAAGGAAGGGAGATATTATTAAGGCAGGTTGGTTTGTCGATAGGCGAGATAAACTCACACGTAAAAAACGGTGGCAGCAGGAAGACGAGGACACTGAGTATTCAAGAAATGACCTTGACAAAAAGGTGGTGAACATTAGCCAGATCCGAAATATAATAAAGGAATTAAAAAAGGCTTTAAGAACAGAAATATTCCCTAATCGCCTAGACGAAAACGGAGAATACGAAGTACCTAAAACATTGGTGTTTGCCAAAACCGACAGCCATGCCGATGATATTATAAAAATTATTCGCGAGGAATTTGACGAGGGCAATGATTTCTGTAAAAAGGTAACCTATAAAACAGTTGAAGACCCTAAATCAGTATTAAACCGTTTTCGGAATGCGTATTATCCTCGTATTGCAGTTACTGTAGATATGATTGCTACAGGAACCGATGTAAAGCCACTGGAGGTGCTGTTGTTTATGCGTGACGTAAAAAGTGTCAACTACTTCGAACAGATGAAAGGTCGTGGAACACGCACTATTAATAATGATTCCTTACAACTGGTTACTAGGACAGCCAGTAGTAAAACCCACTTTGTAATTGTGGATGCAGTAGGTGCTACAAAATCTAAAAAAACAGACAGTAGACCTCTGGAAAGAAAACCTACCGTAGCCCTTAAAGATCTGCTCGGGGCAATTACCATGGGTGTGGAAGACGAGGATCTATTTCTCTCTCTGGCCAATCGGCTGATACGGTTGGAAAAGCAAATTACCGAAAAAGAAAAAGATAAGGTATTGGAATTATCAGGAGGGAAAAACCTGAAACAGATTACCAAGGATCTGCTTACCGCTTTCGATATCGATGAAATTGAGAACAAGGCAGAGGAGAAAATCGAAAAAATGCCTGAACAGGACAGAACACCAACCCAACATGAAGAAGCTAAAAATGAAGCTCAGCAGGAATTAATTGCCCAGGCAGCTGGAACTTTTAACGGCACCCTTAATGATTATCTTGAGAATGTTCGCAAGGAGCACGAGCAAATTATCGACAGTATAAATATCGACACAGTTACCAGATCTGAATGGGACAGTTTCACTAACGAAAAAGCCAACGAGACAATAAATGATTTTGCTGGATACCTTGAACAGCACAAAGACGAAATTAAGGCCCTTAGCATTTTTTACAATCAGCCATATATGCGACGTAACATCACTTTTAATATGATAAAAGAGGTCATGGAAAAGCTAAAACTGGAAAAACCTTTACTAGCGCCAGATTATGTATGGAATGCCTATGCGGCCATTGAAGATGTAAAAAGTAAGCAGCCCAAAGACGAATTAACCGCATTGGTTTCATTAATCCGGCGTGCGTGCGGTATTGATAAGAAACTTAAAGCTTTTGATAAAACCATTGACGAAAACTTCAAAACATGGATTTTCATACAAAACGCAGGGCAGCACAATCGCTTTACACCTGAACAAACGGAATGGCTGCGAATGATAAAAGACCATGTTGTAAGCAGCTATCATATTGAGGTTGACGATTTAGACTATACTCCTTTCGACGCACTAGGTGGAAAAGGAAAAATGCACCAGTTGTTTGGCAATGAGATGAAAGATATCATTAACGAATTGAATGAGGTATTAGCTGCATAATGAGAGAAGATTGGATAGATTGTTCATTGGGTGATTTAATAACTCTTAAAAATGGTTTTGCTTTTAAAAGCACCAATTATATCAGTGATGGTATTCCTGTTATAAGAATAGGTGACATTAAAGATTGGGTTGTCAATGCAACAGAAGCTAAATGCATCGCTGAAAATGAGGAATATGATGGATACATCATTGAGAAAGGGGATATATTGATTGCAATGTCTGGAGCCACAACTGGTAAATTTGGCCTCTATGAGTGTGAAAGAAAAGCTTATCAGAATCAACGAGTAGGTAACTTAAAACCTCATTCACAAAGATTAATATATAAAAAGTACATTTTTTATTTGTTATATTTTTTAAAGCATCAAATTGAAAAAGATGCATATGGTGGAGCACAACCAAATATCTCATCTGGGAAAATTCACACAATAAAAACGACTCTTGCTCCACTCCCCACACAACGCGCTATCGTCTCCAAAATAGAAACCCTGTTTACTAATTTAGACAAGGGCATTGCCGACCTGAAAAAAGCACAGGAGCAACTTAAAATATACCGCCAGGCGGTGCTTAAAAAAGCATTTGAGGGCTATTTAACTAAAAGGTGGAGGGAAGTTAATACCGTGGTTCCTTCTTTTAGCCATTTACAATCAATCTCAAAAGACAGATTTGCCAACAAGCCAGATAAAACCTCAATCTACCATAAAAAAGTATCTCATGATTTCATATTCTATAAGGATGATAAAATTCCAACATGGTCAAGAGGCACATTAGATAAACTTGTTTATATCTCAGCTAGAATTGGATGGAAGGGACTTAAGAAAAGTGAGTATACTGAATCAGGGCCATTATTTTTAAGTGTACATTCATTAAATCATGGGAAATATGTCAATTATTCAGAAGCATATAATCTACCTATAGAAAGGTATGAAGAAAGTCCTGAGATTCAACTAAAGGAAGGGGATGTTTTACTTTGTAAGGATGGAGCAGGAATTGGTAAAATTGGTATAGTAAAAGATTTACCTTCAAAAGCAACTGTAAATTCTTCCCTGCTTGTGATTAGAGGTCTGGAGGTTCTTGATCAAGAGTTCTTGTACTATTTGTTTTGCGGACCTGACTTACAAAAGATTGTTTTTGAAAGGATTACAGGAAGTGCAACACCTCATCTATTTCAAAATGATATTAGGAGATTTGAATTGGCTATCCCTCCAAAAGAAGAACAACACCAAATTGTCAGAGAAATAGAATCCCGATTATCTGTCTGCGATAAAATTGAGCAGAGCATTACTGAAACATTAGAAAAGACGGAAGTACTTCGTCAGAGTATCTTAAAGAAAGCATTCGAGGGGGCCCTGTTAAACGAAATCCAAATATCAAAATGCAAACAGGAAGCAGACTATGAGCCTGCAAGTGTGTTGTTGGAAAAAATAAAGAAAGAGAGTATATAATGACAGTAATTCTAAATTCATTCACCCCTCTTGCATGCAACAAATTTGGAAGAGCCTCAGCATTAAATAATAATCTGCCATTTTTCATCGATGGTTCATGCAGACGAGAACCTGATTTTCAAAATCCAAATCCTGCAATAACCCAGCTGTGCAGACCTAAAAAGCTAGTACCTCGATTAAATATTGGTGATTTAGTCATTTATATTACAAAACTAGGAAGATATGGAGATCCTCAGGGGCATTGGAAGCTTATCGGGATCCTAGAGGTAATTGATTTTGCACAAAACCATAATTCTGCGGTATCATTCTATACGAATAGAAATATTCCTGTCTCACAAAATATTATATGTAATCAAACGACTCCTTACCCTTTGAATATGACACATGGAATAAATGGTCTTCCTAAATCCAACATGACCGCGCAGAGAATTATTTCTAGATGGAATGCAGGTTATATATATAGAGCCAATAATTATCCGAAACTTGCTATCACAAAAGTTTGGGAGAATATTTTATTTCTACAAAATCCCCCAATAATAACACATGTAATGATGCAAAATATCTTTGGAAGGATCCCAGGCACTCAAACTCCACCCTATTTAACTCAAATGGAATGGACTAATTTCAGAAATGTAATGAATATCTAATATGACAGATTCAAGTATTATATCAAAAATATGGAACCTTGCCAATGTACTTCGTGACGACGGTGTTGGTTATGGAGATTACCTGGAGCAAATTACTTACCTGCTATTCCTTAAATTGGCAGATGAGCTCAATAAACCACCTTACAACAAAGGATTAATATTCCCAAAACTGAAAGATGTAGAGGGTAACGAAATTGCCGATGGTGAGATTTGCAACTGGGAAAACTTATCGGGTAAAAGAGGGGCTGAATTAGAATCGTTCTATGTCCAGTTGCTTCGTAGTTTAAGCACTGAGAAGGGTATGTTGGGGCAGATATTTACAAAAAGCCAGAATAAGATACAGGATCCTGCGAAGCTGCTAAAGGTAATTAATATGATTGATCAGGAGCAATGGTCGATGATGGGAGCCGATATAAAAGGAAGAATATATGAGGGTCTGCTGGAGAAGAACGCCGAAGACACCAAGTCGGGTGCCGGGCAGTATTTTACGCCTCGTGCCTTAATTAAGACAATGGTAGCATGCGTGCAACCTAAGCCCATGAAAATAATTCTCGACCCAGCCTGTGGAACGGGTGGGTTCTTTTTAGCTGCTTTCGATTGGATTGTGGCAAACAATCAGCTGGACCGAGAAGAAAAAGAATTTTTGAAAGACAGTACATTTCACGGTAATGAAATTGTTGCCAATACCCGACGTATGTGTTTGATGAATATGTACCTGCACAACATTGGTGAAATAGATGGAGATAGCTTTATTTCTGCTAATGATGCCCTGGTTTCGGATAGTGGCAACCGCTACGATTATGTACTGGCAAATCCACCTTTTGGGAAAAAAAGCAGTATGACCATTACCAACGAGGAGGGCGAAATTGAAAAAGAAGATTTAAGCTACAATCGCCAGGACTTTTGGGAAACTACTTCCAACAAGCAATTGAACTTTTTACAGCACATAAAAACCCAACTTAAAATTACAGGCGAGGCTGCAGTTGTTCTTCCTGATAATGTATTGTTTGAAGGAGGTGCAGGCGAAGAAGTACGTAAACAGCTTATGAGAACTACTGATCTGCACACTATATTGAGGTTACCTACTGGTCTTTTCTACGCACAGGGGGTCAAAGCAAATGTGTTGTTTTTCGATAATAAACCAGCAAGTAAAGAAGCTCAAACAAATGAGATCTGGATCTATGATTACCGTACAAACGTCCATCATACGCTAAAGAAAAAGCAAATGACAGCAGAAGATCTAGCAGAGTTTGTAAAGCTATACAATCCTGGAAACCGCAATAAGCGCACAGAGACCTGGAGTAAAGAGAATGAGGAAGGTAGATGGAGAAAATACTCCTATAAAGAAATACTTACAAGGGATAAAACTAACCTTGATATTATTTGGCTCAAAGACAAAAGCCTCACCGATTTGGATAATTTGCCAGATCCCGATTTTCTGGCAAACGAAATAATCGAAAATATCCAAGCTGGTCTGGAGAGCTTTAAAGAGATTATGGAGACTCTGAATGGGAATAGATAATAAATCTGTTTAAAGCAGATTTTTAGGCGTTTTAAGCGACTATATCGCCTGACACACACCAACGTGTTCACTGAAGTGAATAATCGATCTAACGCGCTCTAATGCAGCAATATATAAATAACTAATATATTAGTTTTGTAGATGGTTTATAGGACTCAGGACCAGATTTCCCTCTTAATTGTTGGGGTATGTCCAATGTATTCTTCCAAAGTTGTAAATGGGAAATAACAATGTCGGTTTTTTCGCAAATAAGAATGTACCATTTTTAGCAAATAACAATGTACCTTTTTTAGCAAATAAGAATGTACATTTTCTTGTCAGAAAGAACTTCTTTCAAGAGAATGCTCACCATTTTTTCATTTAAATCAAATAAGGAAAACAAAACAACAGTGTTAATAATGTTG
>Ga0315547_1001762_pt1 | contig 16227 bp, 8 predicted proteins | sample SalMarSW160240MG_2_FD_202542 | JGI IMG/M metagenome (GOLD analysis project Ga0315547, IMG submission 202542) | Salt marsh sediment microbial communities from the Plum Island Ecosystem LTER, Massachusetts, United States - Salt Marsh Sediment SW1601-240 ... | reverse complement strand
GTTTTGGTTACTCTCTAACACGTAAGGTGCCGAGTGCTTATGGCAATGACGTATCTAACTGGAAGGCTGCTTTGCCAACACCCGGCCTTGCCAATCCGTAGAATCCCGGTTCGATGATGCCGAAAAAGACAGCGAAGCGGCGCATTTGACAGGTATGTTCTATTCTAGTAATATTGTTTATTTCCTGTGCATCTATAATAGATGAACCTCTGTTGAGCTGATACGGGGCGAGAATGAGCGATAAGGTTGTTTTATCTTTGGATATTGGGACCTCGAACCTATGTGCGATGGCACTTTCGTGTGATTCGCTGCAGCCGGTGACAATCTGCTCAGAAATAAATGATGCTGAAATCAAGAATCTCCCTGCAGGCTATCACGAGCAGGACCCTCTGTGTATCAGGGATTTGTGTTTTGGTTTGATTCAAAAACTTTTGAGCGAGAAGAATGTTCACAGGGAAGAGGTAGTTGGCATCGGTATAACCGGCCAGATGCATGGTGTGCTGCTGGTCAACTCTGACCTGAAGCCGCAGAGCAATCTCATCACCTGGAGAGACCAGAGAACTCTTGCGGGCGATAAACCCGGTTGTATTGAGAAGGCTGTAGAGGCTTTGGGAGCAGATATACAGCAGCGTACGGGCTGCCGTTTACATGCGGGCTATGGCGGAGCAACACTGTATTGGTTATCGAAAAATAATGAGCTTGATGACGGGACTGTTGCTTTGACGATTGCGGATTATGTGGCTGGCTGCCTAACGGGGGTAATTGCCACCGAGGCGACCCACGCTGCAAGCTGGGGAATTTTTAATCCTCAGAAAAGTATGTGGGATGCAGAGGTGGTTGATAAGCTTGGAATTACTAAAGATGTGTTGCCGGAAGTGCATTCAGCAGCGCAACCTCTGGGTACAATTCAGCCTGCTCTTGCAAAGCAGCTTGGTCTTGGGAATAATGTTCAGGTTTGCAGTCCTCTGGGTGACAATCAGGCCGGTATAATCGGGGCCGCTGGCTTTGCCGGCAACGCTGCGGTATTGAACCTTGGTACCGGTGGGCAAATCTCGATTCCTCAAAATGAGTATAAGTTTGTCGAAACGTTCGAGACCAGGCCAATGCCGTTCGGACTTCGACGAGCTCAGTCGAGTCGCGGATTTATTCTGGTAGGTGCGAGCTTGTGTGGGGGGTTGGCGTACACGTATCTGCAAAAGTTTATTCAGGCAACTGTCAAGGAATATGCCGCAGTAGAGCTAAGTGATGAAGATATTTACAAGCGGATGAATGCGATTGCAGGAAAAATCCCGGAAGGGGCGTCAGGAATAACAGTGGATACTCGCTTTAGCGGCACACGGCTTGACCCAAACCTTCGGGGCAGTATCAGCGGCATAGGAGTGGATAATTTTACTGTTGCCAATCTGGCTCGGGGATTTATCGAGGGGATGGTTCGAGAGCTTGCGGAGATGTCATCTACGGCTGGTGTATCCCGATTTATCGGGATTACGCGAATAATTGCCAGCGGTAACGCTGTTCGCAGAAATCCGGTGGTCCCCGATGTGATTGAGTCGATTTTTGGTTTGCCGTGCTATATAAGTACCAATCGGGAGGCGGCGGCACGCGGGGCGGCATATTCGGCTGCTATTGGTTTGGGATTAGTATCCAAAGATGATATTTGTCCCAGCCTGGAGAGGGATCGATGAACATTTTCTCTACAGGTTTCAGTGAGGGTTTTGATGGGCCGGGGCGGCGATGGGTTGTATACCTTAAGGGGTGCAATTTCCGCTGCCGATGGTGTGCCAATCCCGAAGGATTGTCTGCTGAGCCGCAAATAATGTTCTATCCAGACCGTGCCCAGTATGCTGACAAGGCTTGTCCGTATGAAGCTGTTAAGAAATCGGCAAAAAAATGGGGCATTGACCGCAGCAAGTGTGCGAGATGTAAGGATGTTCCCTGCGTAAATGTTTGGCATCATCCGGCATTTGAGCGTGTCGGCAGAGAAGTTCCAATTGCCGAGATTGTCGGCTGTGCACAGCGATACCGGCCACTTTTTGGCCGCAATGGCGGAGTGACCTTCGGCGGGGGGGAGCCGACACTGCAGGCAAATCAGCTTTTGCTGGCTATTAAAGCATTGCGGCAGAAAGGTATTCATACGGCTGTAGAGACAAACACCAGTACTCCGGATTTGCGCAAGTTTGTCGGCTTGGTCGACTTGCTGATTTGTGACCTCAAGTGCATCTCAATTGATAAACACCTGCACTGGATGGGTGCCGATAACCGGCAGGTCCTCCAAAACCTGCAGTCTTTAGCAAAGAAGCAGCCCCAGATTATTATCCGTATTCCTTTTGTGAAGGGTATGAACAACAGCAAAGAAGAGATGGAAAGAATCAGGATGTTTTTGTATGATTTGGCAAGGCAGCGAAAATATTTGCAGGTAGAAGTCTTGAGGCAGCATCACTTGGGTGAGCCTAAATATGCTGCTCTCGATAAGGAATATCCGATGAGTGGTGTTCAACTTCCAGAGCGCGACAAGGCACAGGCTTTTGTTGATGAGCTCGCAAGATGTGGGCTAAAGGCATCACTGGGAGGTTGAATCGGAAAAGGGGAATTATACAGTGATACAATTAAATACGACGTGGAAGGATATATTGAAAGAAGGCGTGGAACTTATTCGCAGGGCCAAACGCTCTCAGGAATGTATGGATGAGTGGTTCTTTGTTCAGGAAATCAAGATGCAGGAGCTTGAGGCGATTCGGGCTGAGGGCAGGAATCCGGATGACGCAGCCGGACAGGCGGAGCTACTTTGCCGGGTGGTTCGGCGTATGCCGATTTCCATCATAAAAGGAAGTGCGATTGCGGGGACGCAGGATGGTGCTTTCTCGGCTTCGTACGCTCTGATAAATCCCTCTTTTAAGGTGGAAGAATTTGCCGGTTACTGCGACCCGACCGTAATCTACGATGATATTTCACCCGATCCTAAAAAGGGTATTACCAGGCAAAGAATTCGGACGGTTCGTCAATACTGGGAGAAGACTTCTTACGTTCGAGAGCTACAGGAAATTTATGCCAAAGCCGGTGATGAGATTAATGAGGTTGTTTATTTTGTGGAGCCGGTTACCGGCCATACAATCCCAGATTTGCGTCCCTACCTAAAGAATGGCGTTCGGGCTATGCAGCAAAAGGCCCGCGAGTCGGGACAGGAATACGGCCGGATTATGGCCACGGCTCTCGAGGCCGTAATCATACTGGCCGACCGTTATCGAGAGCTTGCAGAATCTAAAAGCAAGCAGGAAGATTGTGAGAAAGAAAAAGCGCGGTTGTTACGCACTGCTGAGATTCTGAGTCGCGTACCAGCCCAGCCGGCAAAGACTCTACAAGAGGCTATTCAGTCTTTCACGCTCTTGTGGCAGGTAATGGCTTTGGAGCAAGCGCCTAATCCTTATGCTTTTTCCGTGGGTAATCTCGACAGGATACTGCAGCCATATTATCGTGAGGCTGAAACGTCGCGTGAGGAAGCGGTCGAACTTGTCAGGCATTTGCTGTGTTTTTTCCAGGTTGGGAAACGCTGCTGGGCGATATCGCAGAATGTTATTGTTGGGGGACGGGATGAAAAGGGCCAGGACATTGATTGCGATATGACCTATATCGTCTTGGATGCCTTCTTTGAAACAAACGACCCCCAGCCTGCTTTGTCGGTTAAGGTTCATTCCGGCACCGGCGAGGGCTTTTATCGTTCGTTGGGACGTTTCTTTTTCTCTCCGGGCCATTCGAACCCCTCGCTTTTTAATGATGACGTGATGTTTGAAATTTTAAGGGATCGAGATGTGGCTGAGGAGTACCTGCCGGACTATTGCATCGCCGGTTGTCAGGAACCACTCATCATGGGCAAGGCGTCGTTGAATACCACGAACACCTGGCTGAATCTGGCAAAAGTGTTGGAACTGGCACTGAATGACGGCATCTCCCTGATAACCGGAAAAAAGATTGGCCCATCCTGGCGGGAACTTGGCATAACGGGCGGCGCCGATGCCGTTTATGCGAATCTGGAGCAAGTCTTTTTTGAGTTGCTCGAGAAAATACTGCCGCATATGCAGGATGCGGGAAATTCCTGTACAGTATTGTTAGGAAACCAAAAGCCTGTTCCATTGACTTCGGCCCTTATGGATAGTTTCTATACCTGGCGTGATATACGTGACCCTGAGGAGCAGGGGACTCGCTACAATGCAAGCGGCTGTCTTATTCATGGGCTTTCTGTGGTTACAGATTCTCTATACGCTGTCGGCCGCGCTCTTTCTTACGGCAAATGGACTGCCGCTCGGCCTGGGGGCTCTCGACAGGCAGCAGATATTCGTGCCGCACTGCAAAAAGACTTTCAAGGATATGGGGAACTGCGTCACTTTCTCTCAAGTCAGGATAAATTCGGTAACGATTGTGACCAGGTCGATGAAATAGCAGTACGACTCGTCAATGGTGTCAGCGATTTGATAGGTAACCTGAAGAATCCGACGGGCTGCGATTACCTCTCTGACTGGTCGACTCCAAGCACGCATCTTCTTTATGGCTACTGGGTGGGCGCAACGCCGGATGGGAGAAAATCGCGGACGATGCTGGGTTTTGGAGTAGACCCACAGCCTGCCTTCGACCGTGGCGGTCTGCCGAAACGATTCCTTTCAGTGTGGAAGCTGCCCTTTCTGAAGATGACCGGTGGATATGCGTCACACATCGGCTTGCGCCAAACCAGTGCCAAAGATATCGAAAGCCTCGAGGATAAAGGAATCTGGATGCGGGATAATGTGATTAAGCCGTTGTTTAGATTGGGAGCTCGTGCTTCGCAGCGAAGCCCTGCTTCGCAGAGTAGTATCGAACGGGGCGAGTCACCATACTATGTTTACTTTAATGTAGATAGTGCAAGTCATCTTCGCCAGGTCCTGAAAAATCCCAAGAAGTATGCTCCGAACGGCATATATATTATGCGAATACACGGAACATTCGTTAACTTCCTGGATTTGTCACCGGCGATTCAGGAAGATATTATTATGAGACTCGAGCCGGGAGTAACTGCCTGAGATTATCTGCCTCCGCTGTCCTATGGACTCCTTGCGGAGGACGCCTTATGGTGGAGATGGACAGTGGGAATCAAAAGAACATATATAATTTCAATTTTGACATTACTTGCTATCTGTCCTCTAACAAAAAGCGGGATTATCTATGGAGTGGACGGTTCCAACAAGTCGATGGAGTTTCCTGCTGAGGCACTTCGTGACAAGATTCGAGGAGGACTGCTCGGCCAATTGTTGGGTAATCTCAACGGAATCAAGCATGAAATGAAATATATTAACGAGCCGGGCAATGTCGAAGAATATGTTCCTGCTCTTCCTGATGGTGCTCGAACGGATGACGACACAGACCTTGAATGGGTCTATATCGTCGCGATGCAGCGCCATAACACGATTATGCTGCCGCCCCATCTGATTGTGCGATTATGGAAAGAACGAATCAACAAACGTATCTGGTGCTCCAATCAATATGCGCGCCAGTTGATGGATATTGGAGTTGAGCCGCCACTGACAGGCAGCATTGTACTGAATCCCTGGGCGGACTTTAACATTTCGGGGCAATTCATTTGCGAAACATTCGGCCTGCTTGCTCCCGGGATGCCTCAGACTGCTGCGAAAATTGGTTTGAATTATACTCGTGTCACTATCGATTCAGAGCCAGCCCAAACGACACAGCTTTTCACGACAATGATAGCAACAGCTTTCACAACAGAGGACATCGATAAGATTATTGATGCCGGCATTGAAGCGATTGATGCAAAGTGCGCTATCCGGCAAATTGTCAACGATGTCTGCTGGTGGCATCGTTTGCATCCGAATGACTGGCGTACCACCCGACGGCTTGTGAAAGAAAAATATAGCCGGTATAAAGGCGCGATGCGGGACAAAAATGGATATGAGCTCAATACTGTATCCACCATTGCCGCCTTGCTTTACGGCCGGGGAGACCTCGTGGAGACCTTGAGAATAGCCTTCAACTTCGGTTGGGATGCTGACAATAATGCCGCCACGTCCGGTACGATTATCGGTGTAATCAAAGGTTATCGCTGGATGATGTCGCAGGGCTGGCAAATCGTCGACCGTTATCAGAATACGACCCGTGATGATATGCCTATGGATGAGACCATCACCAGTTTTGCCGACCGGCTCATAGAGCTGGCTGAGAAAGTCATTGTCGAAAAAGGAGGGCAAAAGGAAACTATCAATGGCCAACTTATTTATCGCATACGCCTGGAAAAGCCGGCAAATACATTACCACTGGCCGACTTTGCCGAAGAAGCAGGACGGCTGCGGTCAAAAATGAAATCCGAGATTGAGGAGGCCATAATCGAAGGAAGCGATGACCGAAAAATCGCCCGTGCTGCTTATCTGGCAATTTGCCTTGATTTGGCTCAAACTCTCAAAGAGAAGCATCCCAAACAATGGGACAAAGCTCTGGAGGCGATAAACCATTACCCCAAGGTGGTTCAAGTCCTGTTTTTTCATAGTCCCTTTCCAGCCGGTGAACAGTTCCGGAAAAAGGCCGTTGCCGCAGGACTGAAGAAACCTGAACGACAGATTGCCATCTGGTAGAATCCTGAAGCCGCACAGAGTTTTTTCCCGCTCAACATCTTATCGGCATATTTACAACACATGAAAAAGCGAGCAAATTTGTGAGTAACGCGCAGCTCCTGCGCGCAATATATATTAAGGCAACTTGTTCTATTGAAAGATGGTCGAAAGAGTAAACGAAATACAACAGAAGGTCATAAATACTTATTGGGCGAAAGGATAGTGTTATTTTACATAACTTTTACTTTTCCTAAGTGGTTTTTGAGAATGTAATTAGGGCAAGATGAAGGAAAATTTCGATAAAAGTGTGACTCTGTCGTCAACCATCGGATGGTTAAAACGTCTAAAATAGATAGATGAGTGTGTATGATTTGGATTTTGAGTACAAAATGAGTCGCAAGAAAGTTTTTATGGGAGAACAAAAAATGGAAAATTGCATGACAAAAAAGATAAGATTGTTAGGTGTAGGGGCTATTTTGCTGGTCGTTGCCTTAATTTCACATGCTTGGAGCGAAGACACAGGCCAGGTTACTCCACCCGATGAGCCTCAAGTAACTCAAGGCGCCTTGCGGGCGGTGAATGAGGACGGCGAGGTGATTCTGGAGTTCCCCCTAAAACATACATCTGTTTATGCCCAGATTTCCGGGTTCCTGGCTCAGGTAGAGGTAAAACAGCATTTCCACAATCCTCATAATGAAAAGATAGAGGCGGTCTATGTTTTTCCGCTGCCGGAAAATTCAGCGGTCAATGAGATGATAATGGTAGTAGGCCAGCGTAATATATACGGAGAGATTCATAAACGCATGGAGGCCAGGCAAATTTATGAACAAGCGCGGGCCGTCGGTAAGCGTACAGCACTTTTGGAGCAGGAGAGGCCGAATATCTTTACGCAGTCGGTGGCGAATATTCAGCCTGGCGAAGAGATTGTGATTACCATTCGTTATGTGCAGGCACTCAAATATGACCGTGGTGTATACAGATATGTATTTCCTATGGTTGTTGGCCCGCGGTTCATACCGGGCGCTCCGACGGGAAAACAGGGCACCGGCTGGGCACCGGATACAAATACGGTACCCGACGCATCCCGTATTACTCCGCCCGTCATAAAGCCCGGGCGAAGAAGCGGCCACGATATCAGCCTCACCGTCAAACTGGATGCCGGCCTGTCTATTGAGGATTTGCATTCAAAATCACACGATATAGAGTTGACGGATGAGAGCACTGGAAAGGCCACTGTGAGCATAATGACGCAGGATACTATTCCTAATAAGGATTTTATCCTCGAATACCGTGTTGCTGAAGAAAAACCGCGCAGCGCCTATCTTACCCATTATTCCCAACAGGGAGGATACCTTTTGCTGATGATTCAGCCGAGCCTTGAAAGTGTGACCCAGAATCTCGAGCCAAAGGAAATTTTCTTTGTCGTGGATTGTTCCGGCTCGATGGGCGGCTATCCTATACAGAAGGTCAAAGAGGCAATGTATCACTGTATTCAGGGAATCAGTGCTGACGATACCTTTCAGATAATCCGTTTTTCATCAAATGCCAGCGCATTTTCGCCTAAGCCGGTTCCCGCGACACGGCTGCACAAAGAAGAAGCATTGGATTATATTCAGGCTTTGCACGGAAGTGGGGGTACAAGGATGATTGAAGGCATCAAGGCCTGTCTTGATTATCCACGCGTACCCGAGCGTCAGCGGATAGTCTTTTTTATGACCGACGGCTTCATCGGCAACGACGACCAGATTCTGGCGGCGATAAAAGAAAAGGTAGGTAATACCCGACTTTTTTCCTTCGGTGTAGGTTCGTCACCAAACCGCTCTTTGTTAGAGCGTATGGCCCAGGTTGGCCGGGGTACTTCTCAATATATTCGGCAGGACCAGGACGCACAGCCGGTAATAACAGATATGCTCTCCCGGATTTCCAGGCCCTATCTTACCGATGTCGAGATAAACTGGGGCGGTCTTACCGTTACCGATGTTTATCCTAATCCAATTCCCGACCTTTACTCAGCCCAGCCCCTTATTCTCTTTGCCCGTTACGACACGGCTGGAGAGGGAGGGGTAACTCTAAGAGGCAGGATAAATGGACAGCCTTATGAGGAACAGATATGGATATTACTTCCGAATTGGAATCCGGATAACGGCTCCCTGGCCTCGGTGTGGGCCAGAGAAAAAATCAAATTCCTGTGTCTGGAGCAGCTTGGCGGCAGGATGCAGAGTATCGAGGAAGAGGTTACTAATCTTGCCCTTGAGTATAATTTGATGTCTCAGTATACTTCTTTCGTTGCTGTCGATGAGGTGATTCCGGAAGGAAGTGATACGACACTGCCGAAGACCATCGCCATTCCTGTGCCGATGCCCGAAGGCGTGAGCTTCACCGGTGTCTTTGGGCCGCCAAGCGGTTATCCGGGTGACTATGTGGAGGCAGTAGCGCTGGGCAAGGCAAAATTCGACCTTTCGCTTAGTAGTCGTCCAGCGTTTGTTGGTACGCCACAGAATATGCCCACCAGAGGTAGTTTTGATGTAGATGGAATCATGCCGGTGTCACCACTTGTTTCATACCGAAAACTGGCAGAGCTAAAATCAGCAGATTCGCGTGCAAGAGCATACTTTTACAGAAGGCAACGTATGCCTTCAGAGGCTGGGAAAGATAGATTTGGTCTCTCGCTCTATGCAGATAAAGAAGAAAGCGAATATCTGCAACAAGGCCATAAAGGTTTGTCCGAAAGGGATAAAGACCTGTATAACACGATTAACCAAGTCTATTATGGACAGAAAATAGATGAAGCAAAGGCAAACGAGATTCTGAAGAAATTGTTGAATCCCGATAAATCGGGAGACGGTTCCGAAGTGGCAGTAGGATTAAATCTGCTGAATGCGCTCTTTCAGCAAAAGGTAAAGATTGATGAAGTACATATCAACAGGGCGATAAAGCTGGCCACCGAGGGCGAGAACGAACACGTTCGCTCTCAGGCACTATCGGCTGTATGTGCGATTAAACAACCGGTGCCTCTGGATATTCTCCGCAAGACTGCCAAAGATAAGGATGCTGCTGTTCGGATGTTGACGGCCCATGCCCTGGCGGACAAGGAACTGGGGAAAGAGGCCGAGCGTTTAATTGCTCTGCTGGTAGCCGATAAGGACCAAAGAGTTGCTGCTTTAGCTATAAAGGCAGGGACAGAGGCGCGAAAGATGAATAGTCTTATTCCTGCTCTCTCAAATATTCTGCTCAATGCCGATTTCAATGAGCAGTATCTGGCTGTATTGGAGGCTGGTCTGGGACTTGCCCGATTAGCTGAAGCCGACCCGGCTGTCAAAACAAAAGTCCAGAAAATCTTCATCCAGTCGTTAGATAAGGATTATCCAGCATCCACAAGCAAGGGAAAGTACAACCTCAAAAAGGCAATCAGCCTGATAGCTTTGAAGGCGCTTGCCGGATACAAGGCAGAAGATGCGTATCCCGGTATTCTTAAGCTCGCTTCAAATGGTGATAAGGATGTCCAGGCGCTGGCTGTCTCGGTCCTTGTCGGCTATAAGAAAGCGGCTTCCTATCTTTGCAAAAATGTTTTAGCTAAAGATTCATTCCTTGATAAGCCTGAGTTGCTGGCAACTGTAGTGCAGCATCTGCGGGGCTATGAGCCGGGAGATGATTTCTATGCTGCTGCGAGGAGGCTATTGAAAGAGAAGAAAATCTCCAGCCGCTCTCACGCAGTCCTTAGGGCAGCTCTCGCAGAAGCGCTCTTTGACCTGGGTGAGGATAAGGATGTCCAATATTTGATTTCTCTTTTGAGAAAGGACAGTGACTGGAAGGTCAGACGCGCGGTTCTTGCTCGGCTTGCGAATCTGAAAAAGGAGAAGGTCTTGGATACCGCCATCAAGGCCCTTGAGGACCCGCATCCGGTTATCAGGCAGCTTGCCCTGGCAGAGGCAATAGCAGCCACGGCAAAGAAGGGTAAAAGCGCTGCTTACCTTGATAAGCTGTCGCAAAATCCGTCGCCAGCCATCTGTGATGAGATATTCGCAGCGGAAGGACTGAGCTCCGATTTATCTTTGCGTCCTGTGAAAGAACTACGAAAGATACTGATTGCACGGGGTGCCAGGCTCGGCTAAACTTCAGTATATGGAACTAATCACGGCCTGCTTTCAAGAACCGTATCGGTTTGATGAGAGCAGGTCGTTTTTTTGGTTATGTTTGTTCTGTGGGCAAAAAAAGATATTTTTATGAGTCTGTGGGAATAGCTGTTTCGAGTTATGTCTATCAGGCGTAAGCGCAAGTCAAACCCTCGTTTATGGCATACTTGACAAGCTCGGCTACGCTTTGAACGCCTAATTTTTTCATAAGCTGGCTGCGGTGCCAGTCGATAGTTTTGGAGCTGACATATAATTCTTTTGCGATTACTTTCGTCGACTTACCTTCCGTGATTAATTGGAGCACTTCGCGCTCTCTCGGCGTTAATACGGAGTAGGCAGAGTCATCTTGTTCGGCCTGGCGATGTATGTATCCTTCAACAACCGTCCCACTTATCTGGGGGCTAAGGTACATCTGGTTTGAAGCGGCGTTGCGTATGGCGCAGGCGAGCTCCTGAAAAGGACATTGCTTCAGTACATAGCCGGATGCTCCCGCCTTGAGCATTTCGAGCACGGAACGCCTGTCTGAACGTTCTGAGAGAGCTACTACTTTGACATCGGGGAATTCGTGTACTATTTGTCGAGTTGCCTCAATACCATTTAAATTCGGCATTGCGATGTCCATAACAACAACGTTTGGTTGAAGCTGCCGTACAAGTTGTACTGCAGTTCGCCCGTCTTCTGCCTCGCCCACGAGCTCCATGCTGAATTCATTGTTTATCAGAGAACCGATAGCTTCACGAACAATCTTATGGTCGTCTGCAATCAGTATTTTTATTCCCATGATTACCCCCATTGTTTCATGCGGAACTATTTGTAGAGCAATTCAATATATAAGAAGATTACTTACAGCTTCTGTGTGATGTTCCCGTCGCTTTCAAATTGCGGCGACTTTACGAGAGATACTATCCATCTTCCCTCGTGTTTTTTACGGGGAAGCTGTCGCATTCTTCTTTGAGTTCGACAACACCCAAAACAGCGTTACACCACAGGAAGCTGATTATCCGAAAAATCCTTTCAAGAATTTATAAAATGTGAATTGGTTCCAGTTTCCGACCTTAATTCTGGGCAAATCATAACAGTGTGTTTCCTCGGCGAGGTCAACCGTACCGTAACAGCTTCCGCAAGCCAGGCTGAAGCCGATATCCTTCAAAATATTAACAGTGTCCGAGTTGTGGCCATTGTCGTTCCCGAAGGGATAAGAAAAATATTCGATACGGCGTCCTAATACCTCCTCTAATACATCCTTGTTTTTTGATACTTCCTCAATTTGCTGCCATTTAGGCAGCGACGACAAATTTACATAGTTGTGTGTATGTCCCCCAATCGTAATCAATCCGCCCTCCTGCAGCTTCTTGAGCTCATGAGCGCTCATTGTTCTATGGTTATCAAGCTCTTTTGCCCGCAGGTCTAAACTTCGATTGATTTGCCCGATGATTTCTTTTTGTTCTGACGGTTTTTTATCGGATAAGATTGAATACAAATCGTCATAAGCTCGAAACCTGTCATTTTGGTTCATCAAAGGCCATCTGTATAATTCGTCGTCTATCTCTACTTCCAGTCGGCCTTGAAAACGATTTGCAATGAGATAATTTTCCAATTCATTCGGCCAGAGTTGTGTTTCTGTTGTAATGTTAGCCGATGTAACGAACACTATTGCAGGGACTGCATATCTTTCGAGCACTTCTTTTGCCGTGTAAAGTACGTCGGCATAGCCGCCATCGAATGTTACTACTATGGTTTTTTCTCTAAAGGCTGTTTTCCTTTCCAAATGGTACTTCATTTCGTCCGTTGATATCACATTAAAGTTGTTTGCCAGGTATTCCATTTGTTTTTCAAACCTGCACGGCTCTACTGCCAACTGCAGCGGGTCGTGACAGAGCAGTGCAACTCTACAGTATTGCAGAACAAGGCAGGTATTACTTTTGGTTTCGTCGGAGCGTGCCGACTGAGGATTGGCTATAGTCTTTGTTGAAATTTTCGATGAGAAATCGAGCATAGTACTAAATGTCTGATTATTAGGGCTGTTTGTCTGCATTGGCATATCAGGCATTTATTTCCTGGGATTACCCTTAAATGTCAGCGACCGGTTCTCCATAACAAGCTGCTGACGAACGGGATATACCTATAAAGTATTAATCGACCGCATAGAGGAAAACCATACACCTGTATATTCCTGGACTATACACAGCCTATGCCTATATTTGAGGTGGTCAAATACGTATTTAGTATTAGGAAAAAGTGTGATTAAATATTAGCTATATCTTTGGATTGGGGGTGGTTTTTGCCGGCATCTGTGAACAAAGGATCGGACGTGCGAAAGGCCTGCTAAGACGCTCTGCAAAGTATAATATTGCTGCCGGGCAGGTTCGGTCAGAAATCAACAGATGTCAATCCCTCGCGAATGGCAAATTTCGTTAGCTCGGCTATGCCGGACATCCCAAGTTTATTCATTATCTCGCGACGCCTGGCATCAACTGTCTTAACGCTTATGTGAAGCAGCTTCGCCGCTTCCTTGCTTGACTTGTTTTCGGCTAATAGTTGAAGCAGCTCGCGTTCTTTGCCTGTCAGTCTGTCCAGCGACGGCGTATTAGACTGCGGCTTGCTTGTATGTATGTAATCATCGACAACGATTGCTGCTGCTTTTGGGCATAAAAACCGTTGGCCGGCTTCTATTGCGTAAATGGCCCGTACCAATTCGCCGGTTAAGTTTTCCTTAAGGATATATCCGGATGCACCCGCCTTGAGCATATCTGTCACAAAACGTTTACTTGAGTATCCGGACAGCGCCAACACTTTGATGTCAGGATTGTCCTTTACGATTTGTCGGGTTGCCTCAATGCCGTTTAATCTGGGCATACTGACATCCATAAGTACTACATCAGGCTTAAGCTGGCGTATAAGCCCCACAGCCTCCAGTCCGTCTGCCGCCTCTTCAATCACCTCCATATTATCCTGTTGTTCAATCAGCAGTCGCAGGCCATCCCGCACTATTCCATGGTCATCCACAATCAAAATCCTAATGCTCATTGTCATTCCCTTTCTCGCTTATGGTCTCCGGTTTTAATGGTGCTGTTAAAGTAACGCGAGTTCCCTGGCCCGGCTTGGATTCGATATTGAAACTGCCTCTCATATAATTCAATCGCTCACGTATACTAAAAAGGCCGTAACCGGAAAAGTGAAAAAATCTGTCTTTTTCTCTGTCAGGATGAAAACCTGTACCGTTATCTTCCACACGGATGTTTATTTTATTAGTATCTCTGGCAATTGAAACCTTCACGTTACTTGCTTTGGCATGTTTGATAACATTAATCAACAATTCCTTTACCGCCTTGAACAGGAAAGCACGCATATCATCATCTAAAGGTTTACTCCGGTCGTCATCTTCGAATACGGTTTCGATTCCATACTTTTCCCGGATATTTGCAGCCAACCATTCCTCTACAGCCGCTTCAAGGCCCAGCTCGTATAGCACAGGAGAGCTCAAATCAAATGTGAAAGCTCGCGTTATTCTGATAAGTTCACGGATTGTTTCCTGCATTTGATTGCAGGATTCGGTTAAACCTCGTTCCCTGACAGAGTTTTTAAGTGAATCCAGCTTAATATCCAGGAAGGCTAAAGGTTGAATTATGTCGTCATGAAGCCCCTCAGCGATATGTCTTCTTTCACGTTCTTCCGCCAGCGACAATTCAGAAGCCATAGAGCGAAGCTTGTCTTGGTGCTCGAGGACCTTTTGCTCCGACTTCTTGCGTTCAGTAATGTTTTTGACAATGCTCGTAATTCGGACAACCTTACCCTTAGCCTTAAAGAGGGTAGTAGTGATTTCAGCCGGGAATATTTCGCCGTTTTTTCTTCCGAGCAATTGTTCTGCGTGTAGTACATCCTCTCCCGTTTCAATAGCTTCCGTTAGTTTCTTACCGAAGTCGAGGAATTCACTTTTGCCGGGGTAAAGAAACTCCGTAGTTTTGCCGACGCACTCTTCGGGTTCGTATCCAATGAATCTACAAGAACTGTTTACCCACTCAATTACCCTCTCCGGCATCTTCACAGAAAAAACCACATCCCACATAGAGTCAGTCAATCTTACGAGATAGTCGTGACTCTCCCGCACCACATCCTCTGCCTTCTTGCGCTCGGTGATGTCTCGGCCGTAAACATTGACGTAATTGGAGTCCATTATCGGCGCAACGACAAGAGAGAATGTCTGTTCGCCGCATTTGACTTCTATCTGTTGATTTTGTCCGCAGCTTAGGGCATCCAGCACAAGGTCGTACCATTTGCCCGACAAAGATCCGCCCACTCGGCATCGCCAAAGCTTCAACAGCGGCTCGCTGCTTTTGTTGCCGTATACGACCGTCCCGTAGCCGGATACGCGTAATACCGGATTCGGGTCTTCAGCCGGAAACCTTGCCAGCTTCTCAATCTGCTCCATCGCCTGCTTGTGCTCCGTGATATCGAGGCCGTATACATTAACATAGCCTGATTCCACTACGGGCGCTAATGTTACTTTAAATATCCGTCCGTCATGGCAGACAAACTCAAATGTCGAAGCCCTGCCCGAGCCTAATGCTTCTTCTATGCGGTTACAGTAATCCTGCGGCAAACGTTCACCCACCTTTTTTCCCCACGTCTCCAGGGCTACAGAACTCGCACGATTGGCGTAAAGGATTATGCAGTCCTTTGATATTCGCAGTACGGGATTCGGGTCTTCAGCCGGGAATTTGGCTAACTTTGCTATTTGCTCCTCTGCCTGTTTGCGCTCGGTGATGTCCTCGACTGTACCTTCATAGTAGAGCGTGTTTCCCTGCTCATCACGGATTGCCTTTGCACTTTCCCGTACATACAAACTTGTCCCGTCTCTTCTGGTCCAGGCGGATTCCAATCCGACAACCTGGCCTTCCTTTTCGATTCGTTCTTTGAAGACCAAACGTGGATGCCCCGACTCAAAGCCGTTCTCTTCCAGGTTGCGTTCAGCAAGCTCCTCAAAGTTTGAATATCTCAGCATTCGTATCAATGCCGGATTTGCCATTAGTATACGTCCATCAGGGGTGGTTCTATACAGGCCTAACAGGGCATTTTCATAAAGGCCTCTGAAGCGTTCTTCTGATTCCCGCAGCGCCTCCTCCGCCCGCTTGCGATCCGTGATGTCCGTCAAAATCGCCTGCACACCGATGATTTCGCCGTCCTTTTCTATTGGATTATCACTGTACTCTACTTTGATGACCCCTTTGGGAGTGATTACATCCATCTCGCCTTTAAGTGGATTCCCGGCAATCAAAGTCTCAAAATCACTTATCGCACTGGCCTTGTCATATTCCGGAACAAAGTCAAACTGGCTTTTCCCTATCAACTCCTCTCTTTTGAACCCGTATTCTTCAAATATCTTATTTGCGTTTGAAATCCTTCCCTTTAGGTCTATTGTAACTATGGCTTCTCGCGCGTTCTCAAATATATCTCTGTATTTTTCCTCGCTTTCCCGCAGCGCCTCCTGTGCCTTTTTGCGCTCG
>Ga0315547_1001761_pt1 | contig 16230 bp, 15 predicted proteins | sample SalMarSW160240MG_2_FD_202542 | JGI IMG/M metagenome (GOLD analysis project Ga0315547, IMG submission 202542) | Salt marsh sediment microbial communities from the Plum Island Ecosystem LTER, Massachusetts, United States - Salt Marsh Sediment SW1601-240 ... | reverse complement strand
TGCAGAAAAGGTTTTTTTTGTACCAGTTAACAGATGGATCGCTATAAACCAGTGTCTGAATGGAAGATTGCTTGCCTGCATAATAGTTCCGCTTCGTAATAAGGTCCTGGTTTTACATTTCTTACATTGATATTTCTCTATGGTGCGTAACCAATAATGATCTTTGCTTCCACATTTTCTGCATATGACTCCTTGTTCATCTCTAAATTCCTTAAATTTGGTCCTGCATGAGGATTCATCCAGAAATGACTCAATAAATTTGATTAGATTCATGGCAAAAAGTTACCTATAATATAATCATTTTATTATTCATTTCCGATACTCATATTAATTTATATTATTGGGTTAATAAAATACTGGAGTTTCCTTAAAAAAATAGTCAATCTGGGAATAAAGATAGTTGGAACCTATCATGATGAAGTCCAATTCTACTTCTAAATTCATTTAACCCTTGTTTTGAGTGTTTTAAAAGTTCAAAGATTCCATCAGCCATTGCATAGTTGTAAAATGAAGGGACTCCAAAAAATCTTATCGAAAGGATAAAAATTTTCTGTACCATAATCTTCAGTTTTAAGGATATCCCGAGGTATATGCTTGTAAAATAAGCTATTTCATGTACCAGTACTGTTATGTTACGTATTGAGGTATAACCCAGAACTCTGAAGTCTTCCATATTGTATGACTGTTTGATATAACGATAACACTCATCGCACTTCCATCGGGTCAGGTAAATTTCTACAATCTGCCAAAGTTGTTTATTATTGTTAATATTCACTTGCTTGTTGGTTAAAAGCAGCATTGGTTGTTGTCCAAACCCTTTAACGATCACAAGTGTATACCATTGATCGGGGTATTCTGGCAAAGCTACGGTAACAGCACCATAGGTTAAATGGATAAATTCCTCTTTGCCCTCTTTAGAGATATATATGTGGGCCTTATGGTTAAGTTCTACATGCCGATCAATACGCTCTACCTTAACCTGCCTGTATGTATTTTTACCGAAATGAAGATAACGGGTCATCTTCAATCGAGTTACAAATTGCAGGGACTCATCAGTAAAGCAACGGATAAGATCAATATTATCTCCCTGCCGATCAATTGCCCATGTGCCTTTTGTACCAGTATATGCTTTTACTTTTTTAATAATATCTATTAGCTTTTCTGTACTACCGGGATAATCCACAGCTTCAGTTGAGTATGCTTCACAATACAACGGTACAATCCTGTCATGAGCCAGATTTGCTGCTGTCACCTGGCAAAGATGGTATCCTCTTGCCCGTGAATGATCACTGCCATCATTAATGTTACATAAGTTTTCCATCGCTTTGGCGTATGGCTTCATCATATCGCCAGGGTCGATTGCTATAACCATTGTGTCATCAATCTTATCATCAGCCAGTCGCATTATATGACTATTTATCGTGCAAGTTAGATCTTCGTCACTTAAATTACGGCTCAATCTGTCCTCGGTCTTAATCAACGGAATGGGTTCCTTAAGTACTCGGCTTATATTTGATAGTTTAACATCTTTCGATGCCTGTATGCCGTAAACCATCTCTTTAACTAATCGTTTTTTAACTTTGCCAAGATTTTTTGAAATAGTTCCTGAAAATTTATTACATTGCATCTTGAACCGGTTCATTAATACAGAATTTGCGTCCATAAGCGTCTTGTTGTTTTGGGAAAATGCCAAGTTCGTAATTTGGACGCAAATTTTTTAAGGAATCTCGATTTTTGAATAGCTTTCACTTGTAAATGTTCTTAATGCCTCATTATATCGGCATCTTATAATTAAAACCACTAAATCTTGAGGAAACTCCAGTAAAATAAAGATTATGTAATAAAAATTTGCATAAGTGATTTTATTTTGTTTAATTTTACCATAATAATTGTAGAGATTTTTATAAATTTTAATTTATAGAAGATTTGGTTGTTCATATTTAACTAATTGAAAGTGCCTATGAATAAAACCAATCTATCCTGAAAAAGAGGATATATTTTATCCTGCTCTTCAAACTTGAAACAGATTTTTATCTGTCATTTCTATTTTCAATCTTATATCTTAAACTTAACTATGTATGAAAAAGATACTTAATCTAATTATTTCATTTATATTGAGTTACATAAATATCTCTCGAAAAGTGAAACTCAATTCGTTGTTTTTCTTTTTTGGAACCATTTTGGTTTTTGCTTCGTCATTTGGACAGGAAAATAGTATATCTTCACCAGGCAATAAAAATTCTGGTGATTTACTTGCTCTTGTTATAAAAAAAATAAACACTCCTTCGTTGTTTGTAGCTAATAGCAATACAATTATATCAGATGATCAACAAAGGAGCATCACAGGTATTATTACTGATTCCCAGGGGGAGCCATTGCCCGGGGTAAACATCATTGAAAAAGGAACAATAAATGGAGCTGTTTCAGATATTAGTGGGAGATTTTCCATCAATGTTGCTTCCGGAAATTCTATTCTGGTTTTTTCTTTTGTGGGATATACACCACAGGAAATTACTGTTGGAACACAAACCTCTATAAATATTACTCTGGAGGAAAGCGCTGTCGGATTAGACGAAGTTGTTGTAATAGGATATGGAACACAGACTAAACGTTTGGTCTCGGGTTCAATCACAAGTATTGATCAAAAAACATTTAATACTGGTGTACAAAGGACTGCTGCTGACATGCTTCAGGGTAAAGTTGCAGGTTTAGTCATTACAACATCTACCGGTGATGTTACTTCACAACAATCCATGAGGTTGAGAGGTACTGCATCATTAACTGGTAGTAGTGAACCTTTTGTTGTAATTGATGGTGTTCCAGGATTGAGTATGAATTCAGTTGCGGCTCAGGATATTGAATCCATAAGTGTCCTAAAAGATGCTTCAGCTGCGGCAATTTATGGTTCACGATCAGCAAGTGGAGTTATTCTGATTACAACAAAAAAAGGAAAATCCAATCAATTTACAGCTGATTATAATGGATACCTAGCCCTGGATGTTGTTTCAAATAAACCTGACGTCCTCACAGCTGATGAATGGAGAGAATATGTCAAGGCAAATGGTATGTCCTGGGAGACCTTTGACCAATGGGATGCAAATACCGATTGGTTTGGAGAAATACTGAGAACAGGGATTACCCAAAATCATGACTTTTCTTTTTCCGGTGGAGGAGCTACCAATAACTACAGGATTTCTGTTTCATTTCTTAGCCAGGAAGGTGTTGCAAAAGACAATTACCAGGATCGTTTGAATGTAAGGTTTTCAGTCAATCAAAAAGCTTTGAACGATCGATTATCTGTATCTTTAATTGGCTCTATTACCCAGAGAGATTATCAACCGAACAACTCAAGTAATTTTATTCTGGCCTATAATATGCTTCCAGTATATCCGGTTAAATATGCTGACGGAACATGGTTTGACAGCACTGATTACGATCAGGGAAATCCTTTAAGAAATATGACATATAATTATGATATACGTAAAAGAAATCTTAATTATTTTAATTTAAAAGCAGATCTGGATATAACCAAGCATTTGTCAGTAGGACTAAATGCTTATAAACAGCGTCAATCGACAGACCGCAGTCGGTATTATGATTCTGAAACACAACAGGGACGAACTGAAGGCGGTGTTGCCTTGCGTTCATTTAGTAACGATGATACTCAACTTATCGAATTGACAGCCAATTATGCTATTAAGCTTAACAACAATGATATAAGTGTTTTAGCCGGTTATTCTTATGAAGATAATTATGGGCAATCGTCAACAGCGCAAAATCGTAGCTTTGTAACCAACCTTTTTGGCGCTAATAATCTTTCTGCAGGGGAGAATATGCAGGTTGGAGACGTATCATCCAATGCTGACATGAATAGACTTCTTTCCTATTTTGGAAGAGTAAACTATTCATTTAAAGAGCGTTATATAGTATCTGCTGCATTACGCCGGGATGGTTCTTCCAAATTTGGCAAGAATAATAAATGGGGAACATTCCCATCGGTTTCCCTTGCCTGGAGAATAATAGACGAACCATTTATGCAAAATATAGGTATATTAAATGATTTGAAGTTGCGGGCTGGCTATGGAGTTTCCGGTAATCAGGATGGTTTATCACCTTACCAGTCATTACAGTTGTATGGTTCATCAGGAACATATTATGATAACGGAGCCTGGCACACTGCATATAGCGTAAATCAGAATGCCAATCCTAATCTGCAATGGGAATCAACTGCAATGTCTAACGTTGGAGTAGATTTTAGTATTCTTGGATCAAGATTGGGCGGTACTGTTGAATATTACAATAAAATTACATCAAACCTGCTTTATAGATACCAGGTACCTGTTCCGCCATACTTATATTCATCTATGATTGCTAATGTAGGGAAAATGCAAAATAAGGGGATAGAAGTTTCACTGACCGGAGATATCATCAGGACAAATGACTTGAGGTGGACTGCTTCTATTAACGCTGCTCATAATGAAAATAAAATTACCAGACTTTCAAATGAAGAGTTTGTTACCTCAGCAATAAAAACCGGTAGTGTGTTTGTTAGAGGAGGTTCAAGTAATTCAACTCATATAATTGAAGAAGGAAAACAGGTGGGTCAGTTTTATGGGTATTTATGCACTGGAATCGATGCAAGCGGACTCTATATTTATGACGACATGATTGACGGAGTTCCCGGTCTTACTATTAATGACTATACCTACATTGGAAAGGCTCAACCCAAGCTGACCTATGGTATTGATAATTCAATTACATATAAGGATATTGAATTATCTTTCTTTTGGCGGGGAGTATATGGTAATGATCTCTTGAATTTTTCAAGACTGACATATGCAACAACCCAGTGGTTGCCGGGTGCGAATGTACTCAATGAGGGTCTGACTAATGGATTAAAAACCAGTCCTATATATAACAGCTGGTACATCGAGAAAGGATCTTTCCTGAGACTGGAAAATGTTAACCTTGCATATACCTTTCATCCTGATTTATTAGGAATTAACAGAGTAAGGGTTTACTTCACAGGTCATAATTTGCTCCTTTTAACAAAATATGTTGGGGTTGATCCTGAATTAAGTATGAACGGACTTGATCCAGGTATTGAAGGGCGAAACTATTATCCGAAATCAAGGACATATCTGTTTGGTATAAATGTAAGTTTTTAATCCTTAAAGTTTATAATATATGAAAAAGATAATAATATATTTAACATCGGTAATACTTCTTATTTCTGTAGGATGTACAGAAGATGTACTCAATGAGGAAGTATATAGTACTCTGCCTGTGGACAGTTATGGAAATACTGAAGTTGAAGTAAATTCATTAATTGCTCCAATCTACACAGGTCTTAGATCGGCAAATAATCCGATTACCATTGCTGAGACATGCTCAGATATGGCAATAGCGCCAACAAGGAAAGGTGGTGACTGGTGGGATGGAGGCCAGTATAAAGATAACCGGTTTGGTATCTGGACAGCAATCACAAATAATACTGGCAGTATGTACAGAACTTTCATGTCACGTGTTGCCGCCTGCAACCAGATTTTGTATATGATTGAAAATTCCCCAGGCATTACTGATAAAGTGCCATATTTAAGCCAGGTAAGAGCCGCAAGAGCATTCTGGTATTATGAACTGATTGATTATTATGGGAATGTACCAATTGTAACTGATTTTACTGATTTGTCAAAACCAGTAACAAAAACGCGGGCAGAAGTTTATGCATTTGTTATGGATGAGCTTAATGACATCAAAGATGTGATAAGGTCAGATGTTAGTCCTTCGAGTTATGGGAAGTATACTAAGGGTGCAGTTTATACAATACTTGCAAAAATGTATCTGAATGCCCTGGTTTGGAATCCAGCAGGCGGAGCAAAATGGCAAGAGTGTATTGATGCATGTAATGTTGTAATGGGTTTAGACTATTCATTGACAACAATATGGAATGATAATTTTGCAATTTTTAATGAAAACTGTCCAGAGCACATTTTAACAGCAATAAATAGTCCGTCTGCACGTATGGGTATAATCTCTTTTACACTTCATTATCTTGATTACAAGGCATTAGGTACAACCAGGCGTGGAAATAACGGAATAGCAGCCATGCCAGATTATGTAAGGCAATTTGACCTGGATGATAAACGTCGAGGTGATGATTATTCGCACAAGCCTGGGTCTTTTCTGATTGGACCAATGATTGATCCAGCCACGGGAACAACAATTATTACTGCCCATGGAAGACCATTGATTCATACTATTGATATTACAATGATATATGGTATTGATGCAGAAGGATGGGGACAGACAGAACAGGAAGATGGAGCAAGATGCTTTAAGTGGCCCTTTGAAAATGGTGTTTCACATATGCAAAATGATTGTGCCATTTTCAGGCTTGCTGATATCTATTTGATGAAGGCAGAATGCCTGGTCAGATTAGGACAGGATAATACTGAAGCTACCAGTCTGGTAAATGAAATCAGGAAAAGAGCTTTTGATGATCCTGCAAAACTCAAAACAAGCGTTACCCTGTCTGATATATACTTGGAACGCAGGTTAGAGCTGGCGTGGGAATCATATACAAGACAGGATCAAATTCGCTTTGGAACATTTCTTGATCCAATTCCGGGATGGAGAGGAGCAATTGATTCACATTATCTATTATTTCCAATACCTCAAACATCTATTGATGCAAATCCCGAGCTGATTCAGAACCCTGGGTATTAATTATTACGAGAATCAGTATTTTGTAATTGTAATAAAACTATAGGATAAGGAAAGGGCGCCGAAAACACTTTAAATTGAATTAAAGTAAGGCGCCCTTTTTATTTGTAAGCGTTCGACCTCATGCCTCTTGTATTTCTGGAGATGATTTTTATAAACCCTGTTAGCAGGGTAACAGTTCGTCCAATTTCTGGATTGAATGATCCGGGATACGCATGTAGGAAGTCGGATCAAATTATTAAATATATAGCTATTAAAGAAAATTAACGAAAGAATCCTCTTTAGCCGTATTCGCAGCACCAGCTGTATCTGGAAATAAGAATCCTTTCCAAATCCCAAATTTCTCACTCAGATGTAACCTTAGAGCTGGTTTCAGCTTGGATTTTATCACGAGGCGCATAAATAATTCAGGATTTTTGAGTAGTTTTTCAAGTTCTATGGCGTGATCGACACAAAAGTGTGGAGTCATTGTATAAAGGCCTTGCTGTCTTTCCTGCCTGGGAAAGCCCTCAGGATAGAATGCCGCAATTATCCAAGGGTTGGGCTCATACATTGAAAACGCAGTTAATTTGGCATCAAACTTATCATCATCTCCAGTACCATCTGTTGTATTTTCAGGAAATGTTCTCCATTGCTGCTTCCCTTTTTGAACATAATCATCATGACTAAATGCCCACAATTCTGCATCTTTATTATCTTCTCCACAAATTGCAAAGTGTAAAGCAATATAAGGAGACTTGGACCAATCAAGAAGTCGAGTTGGAACTCCATAATGCTGAAGTACCATAAGTGCAATCACATCATCATATTTTGCATTATGTTCTCCAATACTTGAAAAATATTCAACTGAATTACGAAAAGTATCTATTGAACTTCGCTCACATGATAATTTTTGATGTCTATCAATTCTTTTGAGTTTCCCTCTGTCAATTGTTGGGATTAATTTTTTTATACACTTTGTTTGTCCACGAAATAACCAATGTTTTTCATCAAGCTCAGATAGTATTTTAAAGACATCTTGCTCAGATGATAATTTTAGTGTTCTCCATCTATTTTTCATTTACATTCATTAAATATTTGATGATCTAAAATTTATTACATAATGCTTTCAAAGAAAGGCATTGCACACAAAAATTCGTTTATAATATGTGTAACAAAAGTACTCATATACATACCAAAATAGGTAGATAAAAGTACTTTTAGGTTTTTTCCCCCTTCTATACCCAAATTTACACCATGTTTAGACTAAAGTCAATTTTATCCTGACTTATAATAATCCATCCACCCAAGTATTACCCCAGATGAATTGAATAAGCACGGTTGTTTTCAGGGATTCTTGAGATTTTATTCTGAATTGACAAGTAATAACATGTTTTATGTGGTGTAATTTGTAGCCAATTTTTTCAATTATAAAGTAATCCAAACAAGTTTGTAATCTTTTTTGCATGTTTTCACTATAGTGAGTAAGTGTATGTAGTAAATGGTTGATTTTGAGGCTCGCTATCTACTTTCCGAAATCAAAATTCCGAACCCACCCCCCTGTATTGCGGCCTGAAGCATTAATTCTTTTTACAAAAGTGCCTTCAAATAGTATCATCCTCTCAAAAAATGGAACAAAGCATACCACTATAGGGTAGGGGAGAGGGACAGGTGCAAAACCTGTCATAATGACTTATTAAACATAAGATTAATTATAGGAGTTGATTTTCATAGCATGATATGACAGTCTTTGTTCAATAATTTTCACTCATCTGGATAAAAATTCAAGTTATAAACGGGCTATGTCTATATTCATGTAAGTTGAATACATGCAATAATGTATATATATGTATATTTGCATTAAACTTGATGATTAAATGGTTGAAAATAAAGATAATAGTAAGGACCATGTTCTGTCAACCTCAGAATTAAGTGCCTTCTATTCTTCTCTCCCCCTATCTTCTCAACATTATTTTCGTAGGATATTTAGAATAGTATTTAATTATCTTGTACCTCGGTGCTCAATTACTACACATGGTGGGTTGTTGCACCTTTATTATCTCATGCCTCAAATAAGGGCTAAACATGATTTAACTGATTCAGAACTTGCTCTGTTATCATTAATTTATCGTATAACCAAGTTTGGAGCTGACACCACTACAGGTGATGAGATTAAAAAGGTTGCATCTCACTCTTTCAATTCAAATATAACAACTCTATATAAGCGGGGTTTTATTTCCAGGTATTACTACGATCCTCTTCATCCCCGTCTTTCTTCTCGGCGTGCACGTGGTGGTCGTAGTGGGAAATTTATTAGAATGTCATGGGAGGGCGTTAAATTAATCCGGCAGATTGAAACGGACCTTCGCAACCATTTATATAATTCCACCGCTCTCTCAATAATGGGTAAATAAACCCCCTCAAATACGCTCTATATCTGGAATTGCGCACGAATGAAACAAATCTATCAACAAATCCAATAATACACATGCTAAAAATGCATCAAGAACTGATTTAGAGCGTTTATGGAAGAGGTTTAACTCATTTTAGCTACTTTTCAATTAAAGTTTACATCCATTCTGGCATTGCCAGGACCCTCGTTTGTATTTTCCTCCAGGTGCTAAACTGGCCCAATGTCTTCCACCGCAAACTTTGCAAATCATCTCTCCCGTATTGGGATCGATTAGTTTCATAACTTTTCTTGACATAATTTTATAAGTATTAATATAAACAGATTTATTAATTTCCAATATTCTTTATGCACCATACCTTTTTTCTCTCCTTAATTTTGTCATGATAATTCATGTTAATAACATGGTTCAAGTCCCGCACGTACCATCTCTCTATTATCTTCATTATCCTTTAATCCCCAACTTAACAGCTTTTTCTTTATTTCATTATCTTCCTGCTCTTTGGATATTGTTTTTGAAAAAGATGTTATATTTTTTTTACTACCTAATGGATTTGGATTTTCTTCTTTAAAGATTTCTTCTTTCTTTTCTTCTTTGTTATCCTTATTATAGTCTCCTTCTTTGTTCTCCTTTATATGAGCATCGAGGTTTCCTAATAGCTTGCTGTGAGGTTTCCTAATAGCTTGTTGTGAGGTTTTTCCATTGCTGACTGATTCATAGATAGTTGAGCTATTAGGATTTTCCATTGCTAATTGATTATTAAGTAGTTCCAAGTTTATTTTATACCATTCTTTTGCTGGTGAACCCTTCCATTTGATTTCGATCCAATTATTTAATATGGCAATTCTTTTACACTTATATAATTTCCATATTGTCAGCCCGGTTTGCTCCATTTGTTGATTATGAATCAGAAAAAACCATCCATCATTATCTGGAAAATTTTCATTGAAATATTCATTTTTGTCCATCAGGTTAGAAATAAATACGGCTACTTCCGGCCCGAAACGACTTAACAATCCCTTATTAACTTTAAGAAAGGCATCTGCATCAAAATCATATTCAATTTTATCCTTATTCATATCCCTAACTTTCAAAAAGAATCCTCCCGGCACAAAGAAGCCTAGGGACAAGGGGTATAGACGCCCCACCTGGGGATCTCCGACCGAGAGGATATTTTGTTAATAATAGTGTTGTTTTCATGTCTATATATTTTGTCCTTTGTTCCTTGTGGCATATTACCCCCCCCTGATGGTAGTATAGTACTACTTTTAAGAGATCGTGCCTTAAATCAAAAAGCTATTTACCCTGTTACAGATTAAACAGTCTTCTTTAACTGTAATGTAAAATCAGTCAGATACTTCTTTGCAAGTTCCAGATTATGCGGAAAGAAAGCTTTACTCCCATCAAAGCCGAACCGTTCATTTGAGGGTGTTATTTCAGCTTCCGGGTAATCCTTTCCGTGCATAACACAAGCTTTCATAATATGAATTTTACAGACCTCATAACCTGCCATTTCACCGGTAGGTAACTTCTGCTCAAACAGAGCAACCTTCTCGGTTCTGTCAAGTAACCTGTAATCAAGTCCGTTCTTCCTGAAAACCTCTTTTAACTTTTCCATGCCCATATTCTAATTATCTTGATGTTCAAACCACCCTGAAGATTCATATAGTTTATTTAAAGAAATTTTAGCGGCTTTTATTCTCTCGTTCAATAATTGAGTAATTGCAATAGCTTGATTTTGCGTAATTTTATTATTCATTATCTTCGCATGCGTAGCGTCCAATGAACGATTAATGGATTCCAGCTCAATTTTCAAATCTTGCATTTCCTCAATCTTTTGCAGAAATGCATTATTAGTTTTTTCTTCGAATCCGCGCTTTATCATCATTGTCTCTTTTTGGCTGATTTCTGAAGCCGGTCGGTCATAACAGCATCAGGGCCAACGGGAGTCGTTGTCCTGGCTGCCATCCATTCCTTTAACTCCTTACGACTAAATACGAGCCTACGGCCTCCATACCTTTGGCGGGGGATCTGATCCAACATTGAAAGCTTGTATATAGCAGACCTGGAAAGACCTGTTATCTGGCAGGCTTCAGGCAGAAGGCACCTATCATCGATCTCCTCAGGTGTCGGGAGGGATTTAATTTCATTGATTGCCTCAATGAGGCAGTTCCTAACGGCCGTCGTTAGTTCCTCGTACGAAAGTTGAATAATCGTCTGTGCCATAATTCATATTTTAAAATGTTTATTCCTTAAAATATGACATGGCATAAAAAAAGGTGGTAAAAATAAAATTCCTACCACCTCAACTAATTAAGTATCAGATATAAAAAATTTTAAAAAAGTATTCCTACTTTTTCCTACCAAAATTTATACTTTTTTTAATATTTGCCGATTCCACTCGTTAATAAATACAACATCGTTAAATGAGGTTGCAATTTCAAAAATGGCTTTCTGAAATTTTTCCCGTTTATGATCATCCATGTTATTTATAAACGAGATCATTTTTATTTTTTCACGCTTAATTATTCTATATTCCTGATAAAAGTACAGACTTTTTATTCCGGGATAAAGTCTTTCGGCAATTTCTATTATTTCATTTTTCCCTTTAAATGTTAGGATATCTTCTTTGGCCATAGCAGGTACTTCAATATAATTTTCTTTAAAACAGTGATAATATGCATAATATACGGGCTTAGGTTTGGAATCTCTTTTCTTTTTAATGTCAGGTTTCGGCTCAGTTTGATTCTTTGATTCTAAATCAATTTTCCTTTCCAATTCCAATGCTATCCCTTCCCCTCTTTCCGCAAAGGCCTCTAACAACTCTTTATTTTTCCCCTTTATCCAATATTTCACTTCTTTAATTCGTCGCTCATAATTCAGATATCGTTCATAATCATACGGATCAAAATAAGGCATTATTTCAATTATTACCGGCTGCGATAATTCATCAGAAGACATTGCAGAATTTGTCGAGATAATTCTCCCTGGCTTTACGAGGCGTTCATGTATCTCATAAAGGTCGTATTTAAGTGTCCTTAGGAAATTTTTCTTATCTGATTCGTGTTTATGATAATGGAAATCCAAAAAGGGGATTATCTGATTGTCTCTGATTTTATTGAATAGCATGTTAAAAAAAAGAAATTTATGCTTTTCTGAATCGGTTAGGCTTTTATCAATATCTTTATCCAAATTCAATGGAACCATAAAATCGTTTACGTTTTCTGCCTGGTTCATTAAATATTTTGATCTGAAGTATTTAACTAAAATTTCTTTCATGTCATATGATTTTTAAATATTAGTGATTCCTTTTTTTTCGAAGTTTGTTAATAATGCAGCATTCTTAGCCCTCTCATCTGTTTCGAAGGATGCCAGGTAATTCTCTGTGGTGCGGAGGTCACTATGGCCCAACGATTCGCTTATAAAGGCAATATTTGCCCCTGATCTCTTTAACACGGTCGCGTAACTATGCCGGGCCGTGTATGTCGAAATTGGTAAATCAAATTTTAGAGCTGTACTTATTGCAGCCATTTTTTTGTTTACCGATCTGATTACATTCTGAATAATACGTTTTTCATCTATTGGTGTTAATCCCTTGGAGAGAAAAGGAAATATATAATTATCCGGCTTCCGGTCAGGATTTCCCCACTTGTTTATTATAACTTGCATTTCAGGGAGTAGGGTAGCGGAAATTTCTTTTTGGTTCTTTGTCGTTCTCCGTGTCTTTTGTCTTGTGAAATGTATTTCTCCACCAGCAATATTTTTGTATTTCAATTTCAGCATATCATTAAAATTACATCCGTTGGTCAGGTAGCTAAAGAACCAAAGATCCCTGCACTTCTTTTCATTATCTGTTAACAATGGATAATCCAATACAGATTTTATCTGTGATAGTGTTAATGCAAGTTTCCTTCCGGTTCCTGTCTTAATCTCATACTTACCTCGTCCGAAAGGATAACTGGCCTCTGTGATTATTTTATTCTGTTTTGCTTCATTCATTAAGGACCGGAGACATCCAATGTAAAATTTAACGGTTACCAGGCTCTTATCTTCGTTCAAAAGATGCGTTTCGTATCTCTTAATCCAATCCAGAGTAATATCTGAGAACATCAGGTCCTTAGTTGTGAACTTCTGAATGCTGTTTATCGCGCATTGATAAGATGAGGCAGTTCCTATTTGTCCATATTTAGTTAATTCTGCAATTTTATTATCAAAGGCAGCGATAATGCTGTTTTTCCTTCCTTTACTCAATCTTTTATTCAGAGCTTCAAGAGAGAATCCCTCTTCTTTTACCATTTCCTGTATTATCTTTTTGATATTATCAAATCCTGCCAGAATGAGTTTTTTCAATTCCACAAGATCCCTGCGCTTAACCTCTCCATGCAGAGCGGAATAATCTTTTTCTGCTATATCGATACAGGGGTAATAAACCTGTTTGCTCAGGTACGTTATCCGGTATTTAATAGGGTAATAACCAACTTGTTTTTCTCGCCTGGTATCGAGTATGATGCAGAGAGTTATTTTATCAATAGGATATCTCTCCAATGGTGTTAAATCCAGATCCTTTATTTTTTTCATTTCATATGCAAATTTTAACCTGTACATATTATTTGCATATAAAGATAGAATATAATTGAATAATAAAGAAAAGAAAGAATACAAAGATATCAACAAATTAACTGAATATCAGGATAATTAAAACATAATTGAATAATGATAAAAAATAGTGAAAAACAGGCTTTTTTTGGTTTGGGACCAGAGGGTCGTCAGTTCGAATCTGACCACCCCGACAAACACAAAAAGGCCCGGCACCGCAAGGTGACCGGGTTTTTAAATGCCTGAAGGAGCATTGAAAACTTGTTTTCAAAAGCGACTGAGAGGCAATTAAAACCGACCACAGGGAGGTCTTTTTGTGTTTGTAAACTCCTCACCAGATCATGAAATAATCCTGCCACCCCGATAATTGAATATCAAGGAGTTAAATTATGTTTAACTCCTTTTTTATTTGCTTATTTTCACAACATTTGCACACGGGTTTATTTCATCCCATACTCTGAATCAATATTGTTAATAATTATTTTCCTGCAAAGAGTATTTATTTCTCCGAAATTGCATCTGAGAGGTGGCACTATATCATAACAGCCCGTTCAGGCTTGTAGCAAGACTTGACTTTCACTTTCACAATTTGCCACCTCTTTTATAACATAATTTGATAAAACTAAATATGTTCTGAATTAACGTTATTCTTGCGGGTGCTGTTATATTTACAAGCGTATTTGGTTCACTTTAAAAAGATAATGCTTAAAATGGTGTTTAAATAAGAAAAAACAAGATTTCCCAAAAAACGACTTCACCAAGTCAACCAGGTTAAACAATCTTCTCCATGGCAATATTACACTACCCCCATTCCTGACATTTTTGGGTATATAAAACAGTAAGCCCCCGGATGATTTCCGTGGGCTGTTAATAAGTTAAAGTTATCAACGGTTAATTAATCTTTCAAACAGCGAACAGAGAAGCCAAGTTGCTTTTTACGGTCGTTTCTAGTGAAATTGCTGAAATCGTAGTCCAGAAAACGATACCATGCATAAATCGGTCTGCTCTCCGTAGCTGACCACCAGGAACCGTAACTTCCAAGGTATTTGAATGCCCCAACATAGTCACGGTGACCTCCTGGAAGGGCTGTAAAACCGCTTTCGTTGGTTGCACCAGAATTAGGACTTTGCCAATGGATTGTACCTATTTCCTTTAATTTGCCGCCAGCAACACTTTCACCTCCCAAATAGTCTGTCAATAGGGTCCATTCGGAATCGAGGGGTACATGCCAACCTGTGGGACATAATTTACGTGAATCTTGAACAGTATACCAGTTGTAAATCTTACCATATGTTGTACTATTACTTGGTGTATTGTCATAATCACAATATGCCCCAGTTGTAAGAGTGCTCCATGTTGTGCCATTAGTGACTTTTGTTATGGGGTCGCCATTGCTGTAGTGAGTTACTCTCAGGTTTTCAACCATCCAAACTTGGTTGCCAATTTGTATTATTTTATACACATTACCTTCTATGTCGGTTATTGTTCCATTTGTTGTAAACCTTATTTCATTTCCATAAGCTGTACCTGCACTGTTGGTGGCATAAGCTCTAACATAATAAGTTGTGCCTGCTGTTAGCCCAGCTATTGCGCTTACAAAACTACCTGCTCCAGCACCATCAAGAGTTTTATTGTCGGCTAACGTAGGCGTATTGTTTGTGCTCCAGCATACTCCACGTGATATTATTGTTTCTCCTCCATCATTGGATATATTTCCTCCAGAGGTTGCAGTAGTCTGCGTTATGGTAGAGATATCATTAGTTGTTAAAATTGGAAGTGTAGCCGTATCTTTCTTACAGGAATGGATTAATAAGATTGATAGAATTAATAGGATTACTCCCGAAATTCTGACTGTATTTTTCATATGGGATCATTATATATTTAACTTTCTCAGAATAGGTACCTTATTAAACAGGGATCCGGAATATCATTTATTGCTTTCATAAGTGTTGAATATTTAACTATCAATAAGTATATAAAAAGGACGTGGACCTAAATCTTACCGCTTAGTAGGTACCGCTAAGCACCCCTCTCACAATAAGCAAAGCCCACGTCTGACGTGAGCGTATTGCCTATTATTCTTGTGAGAGATTTTTATTAGCGGTTTAACTAAGCAAGAACAACAGCTACGCTGCTAATATCTATTTATCTTCCTACTTGATGTCTGTTTCGTGCTTAAATTATTTGTTAGTATAAAATTATGAAATTTAAATCAATTAGCATAAATTTGTTGTTGTTGCATTGAACGTGTGAAAACTATAATATATAAAGATCCCAGGCGACACTTTCCATTCCTACCTGCCCGACAGGTTTGTATTGCAGACATTGACTTTCACAAACAGGTGTCGCCTTCTTTGAAGTTCTTTGATGTGTCAGAGTGATATTTTGAACCGGCGGTACATTCTTTTACTCCAATTAGCACAAGGAGTACTATACCCTGCTTGTAGAAATCCAGCGAGATCACATGTGCTGCCTTTTATTGACTTTTATTAAAATAATTTTACATGAACAATTAAATTTT
>Ga0315547_1001758_pt1 | contig 16250 bp, 16 predicted proteins | sample SalMarSW160240MG_2_FD_202542 | JGI IMG/M metagenome (GOLD analysis project Ga0315547, IMG submission 202542) | Salt marsh sediment microbial communities from the Plum Island Ecosystem LTER, Massachusetts, United States - Salt Marsh Sediment SW1601-240 ... | reverse complement strand
TGGTCCAATTAAAGGACTGAACACGCGAACAGCAAGTTGTAGTATAGATGGAAGTATTGGGCCATAACCAAGCCCCAAACCAGCTAAAGCAACATTACCAACTGTATAACCATAGGGGGCGCCATGACCGTTTATTATTACAAAATTACTATTCTCCTGTTCTTCGCCCCCCGTGACATGTTTTTCACCTATGAAGTATTTTAACTGAAATCTCGACAACAACAAAAGGTTCAACAAATTAGCTTTCTTTAACTTATTAATTGCTACATTACTTAGGCCTTTTCTCATAGCTTCAAAATAAGTACTTCTTGTTGTTTCAAAACCCATTGGTTCTAAAACTTCCTTTTGTATACCATCATAAGTAATTTTGCTGAATCCTGTTAGCCATTTTACTGGTTCATCATAGCCCTCAGTATCATGTTCTGTACTACCTAAAAGTTCTGCTAATCTCATAGGAAAGCGAGGTTTTGCAAAATCTACGCCACAGCCTGTCTGGACTGTAGCACGATTCTTCCAGTTCCCCAAACCGTCAATAATTCCGTCATAAAAAATTGTCCTAGTAATCAAAGCGCTAGCATCTTGTGCATCCCACCCAGTAATACGACCTACGACATTCTCCTGAGAAGGATAGCTGGTAAAAACGTCATCCTGCCTAATGCCCCAACCACGGATCGGATCAATATCTCCATAGACTACATCAGTTGCAGTACCTGCCTTGGCGATATCATTATCATATATATATTGTGGTATAACAGTAGCACCACCAACTAATGTAATATAAACAGGATTATTTCTATAATATTCTCTTAGATGTCCTAGCTCCTTTGGATTTTTAACTGGCAGATCAGCAAGCTTTGCAAGCAACCTGTTCAACGGGAGATGAATATTATTAATAATGTGCTCATTAGAAGAAGCTTGTAGCTTTTTATTGCCTCCACCATAGTGCTCTCTACCAGTATAGGGTCCTGCACAGGTTTCAGCCTTCTCAGTAAAAACATCATCATCCGCAACGAAAGCAAACTCTTGTTTTCCAAATATAACCCCCTTGCGGTAGGCTGTTAAATACGGAGCAACAGAAGAAAGCCCATTCATCATAGGATAAAGAGGATCACTAAGTTTTTCAATAGTCACAGTTGCTTTAACCTCGCCCTCTTTTCTAACGACCCATGAGGGAATTACTTTGATGGTGTGCTCTGTTCCGCCCATATTGTAGAGAACATTTTCAGCATAGAATCTATCGATGATCATGTTGCCATTTGTGTCATATACAGATGGTGACTGGGAAGTATCACCACCCAGTATTCCTTTAATTTTGAACGAAATTTGATCCCCAAATAAGTCGACATCTTCATGATTGAGATTGACCCCTTCGAATTTAACAAGGGCGTATTTATATCCTTCAGGAATGGTAAAACTTCCGATTTCAAACTCTATATCTCCTTTTGATTTCGAAACTGTTTTTAGAGTAGTGCCTATTTGCATAGTGGAAATTGTTGGGAGCTTGACAGGACCAAAAGAGTAAGAAGCGCTGTCTAAAACTTCAGGCGTCCTAGCATCAATTGGATTAGTCAAAGTGATATAATTTATTTCGCCGAATTTCTCTCTTACCAGATTTATCGATGCATTAACAATTTCATCAACATTATTGAATCTTAGAACTTTGCCGAATCCTTTAACATCCCCACAAACAATAGATTTTTTAACACCAAGTTCATCGAGAGTCTGATTAACGCGGTTATCTAATTTATCAACAACTACGATAGGTATACTTAGATAAGAGGCCAAAGGAGTAGCAATTACTCCAAGATTATAACCAGATTGATTATTTTTGATTATAAGAACTGCATCACTGCTTTCCCAGAATTCTTCTACAATGGATAAAGAAATATCTTTAGCAGAGGAAGAGTCTGCAATAAATAAATCAGCAAATAGTCCAACCTGTTCTTCAGTTCTTTTAATAGCTCTTGAGGGATTTGTATAATTTTTAACATAAAGTGGTACCACACTTTGCTCTACATTGACATCATAATGAATTGCCAATGGCGTCAAAATTAATGCATAAAATGGATTACTATCCGGCACCGATATTGCACTTGGCAAAACAGAAAAACTACTGGAAACATCGTAAAAATCCTCTATAGTGATCTTTGTTTTTGTTTCCTCATGGGGGTTCCAGAGGTAAACCCCAATAGATGCAATAAGTAGTATCACTACCCCAGATATTGCTACCCATTTATCATTTATTTTCATTCTTTCGCCCTCAATACTATTATATCTTTTACTTCATTTCTAATTAACGTTATAATAATAACAAATTATTATGATAAAAGTTATCAGACTATTTACAGTGTTATAATGATAAAATAAAGTTTTTATTGTTAATATAACAACAAAAATTAAATGTTCTAAAAATGGAAATAAAATTTATATTTTCATTTAATCGTTATTATATTAAAAAAATGTATAAAAATACTCGGTTGATTTTTCTAAATTCCCCTTATGTTTTTGTTGATAAAGCTTGATTTGATTGTGTTAGATAACTAACAATTACGAGTACAACAATTGCAATAGCTATCGCCCATATCGCTGAAAGAAAACCAAACGTTGGAAGGATTTCAAACTGGAATAAAAATATCGATGCCTCGCCAATCAATATACTTGCAATACACCCATATTTTGTTGCTTTTTTCCAATAAAGAGCAGCAATTGTTGTTGGACATAACACAGCAAGACCAGAAAATGTTGTTGATACCAATGTTCCCATGATTCCTGCTTTTGGATCATAATTACCAACTACAAACCAAATAGCAAACAACGAAAGTACAACAACTAAAACCCTACCGAATGTTATTTCAGATATGCGTTTCTTTTTATAAGGAATATCTCGTGAAAGCATCGTTGAAAGTGAAAGCAGTTGAGAATCAGCCGTTGACATCAATGCTGCTAATGCTCCCACCATAACAAATGCATACACCAGGGGTGGCGCATATCTTGCAACCATCATCGGAAGTACCATATCTTGCTGAGTAACTGTAATATCTGCTCCATGCGCCCAGACACCAATAAGAACTGGAAATAGAAACAGAAACGACACTATGATGGGATAAAGCATCATCGATCGTTTTAACGATTTTTGATCTTTTGCCGTATAAAATCTTGAGAAGATTTGTGGAAACATTGGGTCAGCAAATATCCACAACAACATAAAAGAAAACCAAATCTGCGGCATGAAGAAGTCCCCCCCTCCAGGCCGAGTAAACAATTCAGGACTGGCATTATATGCCAACGTATTTGCCTGTTCAAATCCACCAAGACTTATAGCAACAAAAACAACAGCAAGTGTCATTGCTACAATCATGATTACTCCTTGAATGACATCAGTCCATCCAGATCCTCGCATCCCGCCAAATAACACATACACCATGACTACAATCATGGTAATAATGGCACCTATTTGCCAAACGCCCACAGCACCTGTTACACTTTCAATAAGATATCCTGCTCCTATTGCCTGTGTTGCAAGATAAGGGATGGTAAACACGACCATTGCACCCATAAAGAGCAAACGAAGGGTCATACTGTTAAATCGATCTCCAATGAGCTCTGGAGGCGTAATATAGCCTTTTTCCTTCCCCAATTGCCATACTTTCCTACCAATGACATAGAACATAATTGCCATGATGGCAGTTCCAAAGGCCATGATGCCATATTGGCCAAACCCACTTTGGTATGCCTTTCCAGCAAAGCCGAGAAAGGTAAACGCGGAGAAATTGGTTGCAGCTAAGGTAAAAAATAACAAAATAGGACCAAATGTTCGATTTGCCAAGAAATAATCTTCTGGAGTCTTCTTTGTTTTTTTATGGGCATAAATACCAAGAGCAATAAGAACAGCAAAATAGATTACAACAAGAAGAAGGAAGGTTATCACTTTTCATCCCTCCAAACAAACTTACAAAATACATAGAATGCAAGGGAGGTGAATAGCGTGAGAATCAATAGATACCATACCCAAAGCGGTAGTCCAATGATTAGCGGTTTAGCTTGTCCCCATCCCCAGAAATCTAATGATAATAAAAATATTACAATAAATAATAGATACCATAGTACATTGCTTTTTTTGGGAAACCAGAATGGCAGATTCATCTTTATTTCCTCCACAATCCACCATTTCCTGGTTTTAGTGGCTGGAAATGGTAAAACAATGCCCCGGTTATTGCCTTCACAGTGAATTAGAATGTGATAATTAAGGTTTGCTACTTTTGTCGTTTTAAGATATGGGAATATCGCGACGTTCAAAATACAGCATTGCAAGAATTAAGCAAATGATGCTAATAACAATGAGTACAACAATGCCAGCGCCATCTACTTCGCCTGCCTTTAAAATGCCATAAGGATTGTAGTAATGAGTGAGCGAAATGTATCCCATAGATTCATAATCTGGAACCATGAGACTTATTGATTCAAAGATAAACATCCCGACAACAATAGATATCATGATAATGCTAGCTTTCATTTTTTCATCAATAATTACTGATACCAATAAGCCAATGCTCATAATCGCAAGAAAATATGGTATAGAAGCTGCATGAGTCATAACTAGATAAACAGGATTAATTTCTTCATTAATTGCTAATGTTATCCCATAAATTGTTACCAAAGTAGCAATGTTGATTATTAAGATCATTGGGATTAGTCCTAAATATTTTTCAAAAACAATCTGCTTACGAGATACTGGGTTTGACATAAATAAGTCTATAGTTTTTCCTTCAATTTCTTTTGAGATTAATGACGCTGATATAAATCCAACCAAAATGCCAAGGATAAGAATCCAAAATATTTGATACAATTCAATATTTAGAAATCCGATATAAGAGCCCATATCTTCAGCACCCCTAAAAAAAGAAAACCCTTCTGCAAATCCAGATTCCATCATTTCAATCATGTAATCTTTAAATGCAGGATACATACCAGAATACATAGCAACGATTCCCATGAAAAGCAAAGTTACAATAAGTGCTATTTTACGGTACTCCTTCATAGTTTGAAGAGCGATTTTGAATGGGAACATGTTACGTTGCCTCCTCCTCATAGTAATGAATAAATATGTCCTCTAAACTAAATTTGTTAATCTCTAAATCAATAATAGTATAGTTTGCCAGTTTTTTTATCCAATAATCGACATGATCCGTTGCAACAAATTCAATCCATCCATCCTTAATTTTCATATCTTCTGGCCCTTCAAATGTTTCCGGTTTTTCTTGTATTTTTACTTTTATAACTTTTCCAAGTTTCTTCTTTAAAGTTTCAATATCTTCAAGAGCAACCAATGTTCCATCTCGAATAATGCCTACTCTATCACAGATTTTATCAACTTCGCTTAACACATGTGAGGAAAAAAATATTGTTCGCCCTCTATCTTTTTCCTTACGTAAAAATTCGTAAAAACTTTGCTGAAGCAGTGGGTCAAGTCCAGATGTTGGTTCATCCATTATTACAAGCTCAGGATCGTCCATAAAGGCTTGGATAATTCCTAACTTCTGTTTCATTCCTTTTGAATAACCCTTGATCTTCCGTTCAAGCGGAACTTCAAAGATTTTTAGAAGCTCTTCAAGCAATGATGCGTTGGTATTTCTTAATGACATAAAATAATTTAAAAACTGTTTTCCAGTTAAATGATTATAAAGATTCAAATCACCCGGCACATATCCAACATTTCTTCTGATATCTACGATAGCATTTCTAATATTCTTTCCAAAAATGTATGCATTTCCAGCCGTAGGCCGCAAATACCCAAGCAGTGTCCGTATGGCTGTAGTCTTACCTGCACCATTTGGCCCAAGAAATCCAAAGATTTCACCTTTTTTAACTGAAAAAGTCAGGTCTTCAACGCCTTTAATTTTCCTATAATATTTTGTTAGATTTTTTATCTCAATGGCATCTCCAATTGGTTCTGAGGTCGTTTTTGTTTGGCCCGTAGGAATTGAGGCTATGCCCTTTTTGCCACATTTTGGGCATATAACCTGAAGTCTTTCCCCAGGATTGCCTTTGAATGACATTTGCGTTCTACAATGTGGACAAACAAACAGTTTTGTGACCATCCTCGTAAAACCCCGTGACTTGGCTACACGAATAGAATGAGACTTATTTAATACTGTTGAAGAATTTAAAAAACATAGAGATAAATGGTAGCAAGTTTTTCTAGGTATCAATCATGCCCTTTACATTTGTGAGTAAGACCCTTATATCAAAAGGTTTTGTAATGTAATCATGAACATGCGCCTCAAGCCCTTTCATTTCATCATAATCTGGAGTACCTTTTGCTGTTACAATGGATATAGAAACATCGTCTGCAAATCCCTTTTTGATAATTTCTCTGATGGTGTCCCATCCACTCATAAATGGCATCATGATATCCATTAAAATAACGCCTTTAAATCCCCGCTCCAACTCATTGATGCAGTCGCTCCCGCTATCAACGGTAAGCACTTCGTATCCTGCGTTCTCAAAAATTTTTCGGATGGTTATGAGAATATCGGGATCATCGTCTACAACCATGAGTTTCTTTTTCATTTCTTTTTCTCCGCTATGATGTATTAATTATCTACCTATAAGATATACTTTAATACATTTAATATATATAGTTATCGCGGTAAAATGACAAAATGAAAAAGTTACAGTTCAACTAGGACATTGCTCAGTTCGCCTATTTGCTCAGGAGCCAATTCCTCGACCCGTTTGTCAAGATAGGGGATGTCTTTGTCTAATCGTTCATAGATTTTATTCAGCGTAGTTTTGATTTTCTTTCGTCGATGATTAAACAGTTTATTTGTCAGGTCAAAAAAGAACGATTCATTAACAACGGAAAACGGTGGGGAACTTCTTGGTGTTAGTCGAATTATGCAAGAATCAACTTTTGGTTGAGGATAAAACAAGGTTTTAGAAACAATCTCAAGAAGTTCACACTTAGCCATATAATACGTACTTACTGACAAACGAGAGTAATCTTTTGTTCCCGGCTTTGCAACCATCCGGTCGGCAAACTCTTTTTGATAAATGAGTACAGCCATGCCAAACCTATTTTCCAAAAATTTAAATGTAATTGGCGACGAGATCTGAAATGGGAGGTTAGAAACAATTTTATTGAATGTTGGTAGTGTTGTAAAATCGATTTTCAATGCATCAGCATGAATCAGTTCAACGTTTCGAGGCACTACCTTATGGAGATGCTCTACAAGTTGTTTATCGATTTCAATAGCGATTACTTTCCGTGCCTTTTCAGCTAATTCGGTAGTAAGAATGCCTTTGCCAGGGCCAATCTCTAATACCACATCATCCTTTGTTATTTGAGCATAAGCTACTTCTCGCTCTACAACATGATGGTCAATTAAGAAATTCTGCCCCAGTTTTTTGATCATATTCAGTAACGATTCCGTGTAACTGGAGGACGAGTAAACAAGCGATATTTCTGATCTGGGTCTGTCAACTCAAGTTCAATTCGTTTAGCGATCAATTTATCGGGCGATCGAAGAAAATCGATACGCTCGCACATTTCTTTAAAATTGGTAAATGGTTTTTTCCGCCGTTCATCCAGTATATCGTGCATCATTTTTTTGCCAAGGCCTGGCAGCAACTCCAAAACATGAAATCGAGTTGAAATTGCAGGACACTCGTTAAAGAACTTGATAAATCGTTCTTTTGTGTTTCGTACCATATCAAGGATAATGTAAGGCATCTCCCCATGTGCAGTTGAAGTTAATGATTCATAGTTCACTCTACCTTTAATTTTGGCGATTTTTTTTCGTTTTTCCCCATCTTTACCAACATAAATACGTTCACCGATAACAAAGGTTGCATCGTTTTTTGGTACTAATTCTAAGAGGGTAAATTGATTTTCACCGATGCCATAAACTACAGGGTACCGTTTGTGTGCGGGAACATCTCCTCTCCCTTTTGACAAATAATCTAATACGTAAACATAGTCCTCCACGATTCTAACCCCCAATTATTCAATGTAATGTTTTTTTACAATTTCCAATATCTTTTTTGTTTCATTCTCACCTAGCGTGATCCTCTCTTTAGCAAAGATTGTTTTTACATCATCTTCTGTTTGTGGCAATAGATCAGCAATCTTGATGGCATGATGACGCTCAACACTATCTAATCCTTCCAGCTCTTTGATTAGCTCGTTAGTTTTTTTGACAGAGAGCTTTACAAATTTTTGGGCATGCTCAAGTGCAATGCGCTGTTCATAGATCATCTCCTTTCGTTCTTTATTTGCCTTTTTCAACATTTGTTTAACTTCGGCAAGTGGAATCGGCTTAGGTTCTGCATCTTCTGATGTCACTACTTCACTCTCCTCAAATGTTCAGGTCTGGCAATCAATGATTTATGTTTTTTACCATCATTGATACCAACAAGATAGGACCTACCTTGCATTCTCTCAATCTTTCCGGTATGGCCGTGGAATCTGATATGGGGCATCCCTCCATGAACTGAAGGATCGAGAACAATGTTGACGGATTCTCCTTCTTTAAACTGTTGCAACGCTCGTGTTATTGAAGAGATTCCTCTATCTCTTGGTTTCTTTTTGAGTATGTTTCTGCTTTTACTTCTTATTCCTTTTGATCGTTTTACCATTTTTATTCCCCCTTAATTTCGATTACGTCCAATGCCGTTACGTTACAGGGAATGCCGATTAGTTCGCTGAGATTCGGCTTTGTTCTTCCATCATCGCCAGAAATCAGCTCTTTTATATAGGTTCCAGATTCTGCTTCTAACGTTAAGCTAGCCATAGCATCATCTATGGATTTGATACTGCAGCTATATATCTGCTTCTCTCTAACCATATTGGCCCGTCGATGAGCCACTCTCGATGGCGTCTGTTGCCCTATCGTTTTACCCTGTAATGCTTGAATGGCCTTTTTAAGTTTTTCGCTATTAATTGTTTTTCCACTCATAAATTCAATACGATATATCTTGCGAAATGATGCATTTTTGATTCTTGCTATTTCGCTTCTATCAGAAAAACGAAGATCGTTCACTTCAATTATGTCTTTATTTTTGGTATTGATCTGGTCTTCTATTTGAGATAAATCTATAAACCTGTACTTTGGATTTTTAATCTCTAATACAAAGGGACGGCCGTTGCCAAGCATGCGAACATCAATATCTTCTCTTCCACACCCATGAAACGATTCATCTGTTCCACCAGTTTGCTCTAAAAACAATTGTGCAGTCAATTCTTCAACACTGTTTTCGTACAATTTTCCAGTATAATTACAATGCTTACAGCCTTTTCCGCGACAAATCTTGCAAAACCATTTTGTTTGAGGTAAATCTCTTGTGTATTTGTTATATCGGCCATAGATAAAAAGAGAAGCAATCTGTAAAGTCACAATATCAAACGCCGTATCAATAACTGCCATAATTGTTGGTTTCTCAAAATCAACCTCCATCTGAAGTTGCTCTTCCAATGCTTTACCGATTTCTCTGTTTAACTCGGCTTTAATGGATTCAACATAATCAGATCCAGCAAAATCCCATAGCTCCTGCTCTCTTTGAAGAATATCTTCATCCACCTTTGAACCCACTAGAAAAGTATCAAATTCATAATCAGTCAATGCATCTGAAATCAAATCAACAAAATGTAGGATTTCATCCAAAAGACCAGCACATAACCAGCAATCCTTCACTTTGATTTTTCTATCATGTTTTAGATGTTTTCTTAATATTGTGCCTCGCTCTTGATTTGTCATTCCTTGTTCAATATGTGCAAAAATTCTACCTAAGCAGTGATCGCACAGCTCGTATGCTGATAATATTTTTTCTGTGCATTCAAGAATCTCCTTGTCATGAAGTGTATTAACCATTGGAGAGGCTTAATAACAGATAGTATTTTAATATTGGCATAAAAAGTTACATCCAAAGTTTATAGATAACTAGAATAAGAGAGATGAGGGGAATGGTGAATAAAAACGGAATGTTAACCACACCAATGATATGGGAAATCAAAATGACAAATAATAGCGCCACAACAAGAGTTATAAGATCTCTATATTTTATTCTCACCACTAATACTTTATCATGTTTATTTTTCCATTTATAAACTATCTTATTTTAGCAACGTTTTTTAATAAATTATCATATACACGATAAAACCTAGGGAGATAAACATATATGGTTGAAGTTTCTCCGTTTAAAGGAATCACGTATAACAAAGAAAAAATAGAAAACATCGATGACGTGATGTCGCCGCCATATGACATTATATCGCCAGAAATGCAAACAGCGTTGTATGAAAAACATCAGTATAATTTTGTAAGACTTATTCTTGGAATGCAAAATGCGGATGATACCACGGTAAATAACCGGTACACCAGAGCAAAAAAAGAATTTGACTCATGGATAAAACAGGAAATCTTAAGCAGGTCAGATAAAACAGTGATATTTCCATATAAGATTGATTACACAATTAACGATCGGCAAAAAACCATGAATGGTTTTTTTGTTCTACTTAAATTGGATCCAGATTACAAGTTAGTCAAAGCACATGAACGAACCCTCTCTAAACCAAAGGCCGACAGGCTAAATCTTATGAGAGCGTGCCACGCAAATCTCGAACCCATCCAATTGTTATATGTCGATAAAAAGGACGTAATTCGAAAGAAAATTGATGAATCGCTTGACGAAGCCGAAATGCAAATAAAAGGGTATGATGGTTTTTTACATAAGCTTTGGAGACTAGATGATGAAAACGTCATCTCCATGATTGTTGATCAATTGAAAGATCGGATTTTGTTTATCGCCGATGGACACCACCGATATCAAACAGCAATCAATTATGCCAACGAATTAAAAGAAAAAACAGGCAATCATGATGCACCATTCAACTACCGAATGGTCATTCTTGCCAATATGTTTGATGAGGGATTAAGCATTCTCCCAACCCATCGATTTATTAAAAAAACAGACATCAATGTTGGGAGTTTAGTAGAAAAACTCAAGGAATATTTTACTGTCGAAGAGAAGCCTGTCGATCCTGCAAAAGAAAGCTATGAAGCTGTTAGTGAAAAAATTAAAGATGATTTAAAAACAGAAAATGAACACAAGTTTGTCATGTATCTAAAAGGGAAATATTATATATTGACATTAAACGATGAGAAGGTGATGGATAAATTTGCGGCTGATCGATCGAAAACGTGGAGAACACTTGATGTATCTATTTTGCACAAAATCGTTCTTGAGCAGCTCATGGGAATAAACGAACAAAATCTTGAAGATCATGTCAAATATACTCGTGTTGACGAAGAAGCAATAAAGTTTGTTGATGAGGGCAAATATGATTTCTCATTCTTAATGAATGCTACAAAGATCGAAGAGTTGAAAGCAATTGCAGATGCTGGTGAACATATGCCACAGAAATCAACTTATTTCTTGCCAAAGATGTTGTCTGGCCTTGTTATGTATAAGATGGATTAGTAGGTATAATCTTTTTTGTCTTTAAAAATTATATTTTTAACAAAATTTTAACAAAGTAGTTTGCCATATTGGCATTTTTGCAAGAAAGTTATAAATACTATTAAAGACAAATATTAACATGGTATAGCTTAACTATATCACGGATGGTCTATAATTATAAAAGAGATGAATAAAAATGTCTGATAATGTCCTGTTGAATTCAAATTTTTTAAAACGAAAGGTGGCGGATAAGTAAATGCCTGCAATAGTCGTGATGCTCATGGGTTTTGGAGCAGGTTTATTGCTCATGACTATTGTAAATTTATATAAATGGGTTTTACAAGTATTGAGTAACTAACTGAATCAAAACTTTATAAATAAAAAATAAAAAGAGAGATAGATAGTGTTTCTATCTCGTGTCTATTTTGGGATTTTTGGAATAACTTTTTCTATTTCTTTGGTCTTTCCTGCATCCCAAATGGCTCTAATCGCCAATATGCCGGCTGCTGGTGCAACAAATATTGCAAGCATTCCTGCAATACTTGTGAAGTATGGTCCGATGATGTTAACCTCTGCAAACCAGTTAGTGCTTCCTGCCGTACCAATTCCAACTAACAATAATGCACCTAGCAAAAATGTTGGTACTTTTTCTGGTGTAATATTTCCAACGGCGAAGAATGTCAAGGCACCGACTACGAATCCTAAAATCGCTAGTAATAATGTTACGTAGCCCGAGGTGTCAGTCCAAAAATTGGCTCCTGTTATTAGACCTACAATCACTGCTATTAATATTCCTATTAGGAACAACCAGCTTCCTACTTTTTTTAGTAATTCTTCCATCTTTCGCTCCTCTCTTTTATGTTAGATTGTAGAATAAAAACATCATATTCATATATAAATGTTTAGTGTAATAGGACATGTAGATGAATATGTAGATAATTAAGCTCATTCCCCTTAAGAGTTGATTCGATTAAGGAGTGTGATTTTACCAAATTGTGCATTTTTCCATCTTGGTAGTTTTACCAGGTATGTTTATATACTACTATTGATAAATCTTAACATGCTATATACTATCAATACTCCATTAGATTGAAGCGAAACAACAGCGTGGAGGGGGGCCGGAGAGCTTTTTGATTCACCTCTTCTTGTATCTCGGCCCTCTTTCTACTCCCTTAGCTTGCTCAGCATTCTAAACTAAAATTATATCTTATAGAATACCATTACTGTTTAAGGTGATGAGTAGTTGATGATGTTGAAAACAAAATTACTAGAACGTCTTAAACAGATCGATATCAAAAACACTCAAGAATATCATGTTGCGTTACTTCCTGACTTTTTTGTTGATCATTTTGTCACACTAAAAAAATTTGACGATACTTGCTCTGCCATGAAAGAAATAGTTCAACAAGGTGGAGGTAATCTGCCTGAGATTGCACAGATAATTCATCAAGGTGGCAATGCCGCAAATACTGCACTAGCGCTCGCACGGCTTGGTACGTCCGCACATTTGATTTGCCGAACCAATGAATTTGGTTTACACTTGTTAAAATATTTTTTAGGAAAAGAAGGTGTCGATCTTTCTGGAGTAAAGACGGATGGAAAGCTTGCTATAACCACTGCATTGGAATTTGGTGAAGAGCATACTAATATCATGCTTAGCAACGCAGGATCTGTATCAGATTTTTCATTTGAACTTCTTAATGAATGCGATAAGAAAACTATTGCAGATGCAGACATGGCATGTGTAATGAATTGGAATCTTAACAAAGAGGGAACCACGCTTGCCCAAAAGGTATTTAGTTTTGCAAAGCAACATGACACCAAAACATTTTTTGATACTGGTGATCCATCTCCAAGAAAAGAAGAAATCATGTCATTGATGAAAAATGTGTTTACAAGTGGAGATTTGGATATTCTTGGATTAAACAAGAACGAACTTTTCCACTATAGTAAGATCAAAACAAGTTCTGATGAGGATCTTATCAATGCTGCACGTTCTTTGAAACAGCAGATATCTTCCCGCATTGATCTGCATACCGAACGGTTTGCCTGCACGATTAATGAAAGTTGTAAAACTGTCCAAACTTTGAAGATATCTAAGATATACCGCTCGACGGGGGCTGGAGATGCATGGAATGCTGGAGATATCTTTGCAGAACTCTTAGATTTTAATGACGACGAGCGGTTGCTCTTTGCAAATGCTGTTGCTGGATATTATGTATCATCGGCTAAACCTGTTCATCCAACTGTTGAGGACATTATACAGTTTATATCCAACGAAATGCAAGATTAAAGTGTTTTAGCTCTAGGAAAACTTTAAGTTATCAATCTCGATGTTATATTTTGGTGGGATATGAAGACGATCATGGTTGTAGACGATGAAGCTAGTATTCTTGATGAAGTAAAGTCCTGTCTTGAAGAAGATGAGTTTGAAGTGATCACTGCTTCAAATAGTCGGAAGGCACTAGAGCTAATGAATGAAGATGAAGAAGATTTTGGATTGATTCTTATAGACACTTCAATGCCAGGTAGCAAGAAACCTGCCTTTTTTTCCATGAAACCAAAATCAAAGAGCAATATCGATACAAGCAAAGAGGAGGATTTTTTACAAAAACCATTTACAAGGGAAGAACTGCTTGATTTTGTAAAAAGTAAGACGAAATGAATATATTTATTCCGGCTCAACAGCTTTTTTAATTGCTTTAAAGTCTTCAAGTAGCGTGCTTTTTGTTTCTGGATTGTAGGTTGCAACTGCTGGATGATACAATGGAACGATAGTTATCTTACCAAACAATGTATTAATTCGAAATATCTTCCCATGAATTTTACTAATCTTATCATATGGCAAACCAAACTTTTCAAAAAGATATGAAGCAGCAAAGTTTCCAAGTGGGGCAATGAGCCTTGGTTGTATAAGTTCTATTTGATTGTTTAAATGTTCAGTGCATGCTTTTATTTCAGATTTTAACGGGTTTCTATTCTGTGGCGGTCTACATTTTAGAATATTAGCAATATATACTTCGTCTCTTTGTAATCCTATTGACGCAAGCAGTTCATCAAGAATCTTACCTGCTTTTCCAACAAAAGGTAGCCCTTGATGATCTTCGTGATAACCCGGTGCTTCACCAACAAACAATATTGTTGCATCTGCTGAGCCGCCACCGACAACTGCATTATGTCTTGTTTTCCACAGAGCACAGTTTCTACAATCTTCTACAGCATTGGCAATTCGCTTCATATCTTCTTCTTTAGGCATAAGCGAACCTCAATTCATGTTCACCTTTATATTTCTTAATGTTATTCCAAAGTTGGATAATATGCAGAGCAAAGAAAAAAACAATCTAATTTTCATCCGACTGTTGCCAGGTGAAGAGCTACAGGAGCAACTAAAAAAAGTGTGCAAGAAACATGACATAAAAATCGCAGTGATTCTTTCAGGCATCGGGCAGTTAAAAAATTTTCAGTTAGGATATTTCAAAGAGAAAGGAGATTATTCTCCTGAAACATTTGATAAACCATATGAGCTATTGTCATTAACTGGAAATATCTGCCTGCAAGGTAGAGAATATCTGCTTCACCTCCATGCAGTTCTTGGTGATGAAAATAAGCAAGTAGTCGGTGGGCACCTCATAAAAGGAACAGTAGAAATTACCAATGAAATTGTCTTATTAAAAACATCATTGAAAGTAAAAAGGAAACTTGAAGAGGCTACTGGTCTCAAAGGTATTTATTTTGAATAAAATATTTTACAATGGTCCAGTAATTCTCTTTATTAAAAAAGCATAGTTAAATTACTTTCAGAGTATATTTCTTCTAATGCCAAATATAGATTTTATGAGAACAATAACAGGTATAATTTCTAATCTTCCTATCCACATGCTAAGAATTAGCATTGTTTTTGCAATAGGATCCATACTGATGCTGGTTATTCCTGTAGTAAGTCCAACATTTCCTTGAGCCGAGCAGACTTCAAAGATAGCATTACCAAGAGGTTGATCTGGGAAACGGTTGGTTATCACAACGATTCCTACTGTAAGAAGAATTACCCAAATAAATGAAATAATGGCTGCTTCATTGATTAAATCCATGGTCATTTCTTTCGATAATGGCTTCCCTCCAAGCTTATGAACAAACACTCGTCTTGGTGTTGAGATTGCACGTTTTATTCGCCACCCTGCCCCCTTATAGAGCAATATTGCCCGGAAAAGTTTGATACCTCCAGCTGTTGATCCTGCAGCCCCACCAATAATCATGGCAAATGCTAGAATTAATTTTGTTGATTCGGCCCAAGATGATAAATCACCTGCCGTAGCAAAACCTGTACACGTTAATGCCGATACAAATTGAAAACCCGATTCTTTTAGCGATTCAAGACCATTTGAATACCCGCCTAAATTGATAAGTGTTAACACCGTAACACCAAGTGCTAGCAATACAATCATTGCTCTTAACTGTGCATCAGCAAAGAATTTCTTTATTTTCCCTTTTAGTAAATCATAGTGTGCAACAAAGGCAATAGCACCAAACACCATGAGAACAACCATAACAATTCTCGTTGGCGTTCCAAAACTAGCTAAGCTATCACTAGTAACTGAAAACCCACCGGTTGCTATCCCAGTCATAGCATGATTTATTGATTCCCAGGGCCCCATTCCAGACGGGTCAAACCATCCAACAATCCACAATACTAGGACTCCAATGATAGTATATAAGATGAATATCCACCAAATGGTCCTTACTGTAGAAACGATTGAGGGATGAGTCTTTTGTTCACGTGCTTCTCCTTTATATAA
>Ga0315547_1001756_pt1 | contig 16259 bp, 8 predicted proteins | sample SalMarSW160240MG_2_FD_202542 | JGI IMG/M metagenome (GOLD analysis project Ga0315547, IMG submission 202542) | Salt marsh sediment microbial communities from the Plum Island Ecosystem LTER, Massachusetts, United States - Salt Marsh Sediment SW1601-240 ... | reverse complement strand
TTTACATACCGCATCAATAGCCATCTCTATGCTATTCCCGTAATTCATGTCGTACCTCATAAACAGGCTTTCATCCTCAACCATCAGGAACAGCAGATCACCATTGGCGGCCATGATCGCCGATTTGCCAGAAGTGTCGGCATATGATCCGAAAAGGATGTGTGTTCGCGAGAGGTTAAACACTGCAGTAACATTGGAAAACTCAACCATGTTAATGTTAAACTCATCGCTGGATCTATCGGTTGAGCAACTGAGCTGTATGAACAGTGATATGAAACCGAAAAGAGACAGGGTAAAGGGTATTCTCTTCATGATCTCAGGTTTAATGGTGTTTTACTGAAAAGGCAAACTCATGTTATAGAGGGCATTCAAAAGCATTGAACAAGAGCTGATCTCCACCACGAGTAATAAATATCCTCCAGGTCTTCCGGGGAGGGGAATGGATAGAACCGGAAACTCTTCTGGTCGCCGATGAAAAAACCATCTTGTATGGTGCGGTATGACATTTCCCCCCTGTAGTAACGCAACACGGTCTTTGTGGGTCTTTCCGGGTATTCCTTTAGACGCAGCAAACAATCACGCAGGTGATCGGGATTGGGATAGGGAAGATTCTCAATTGGAGATGTCGGATCGAATGCCAGTTTGTTGAGTGTTAATTCTGCAAAAAAGAGCTTTGGTGTCGATACCGGCTTGGATGTATCAGTAAGGAATTTTATGAATTCCGGTGGTGACAGCCGGCTGGCAACACGGGTGGTTATCGGATTGAATTGCTGGTACAAATGAACCAGTGGCCGTTTTTTATCCACGTATTCGACAGGTTTCAGTTCCAGAACCTTACCATCGTCAGTGACCAGGTAGAGATTAAGAAGCGCTTCCAGGGGCACGTTTTCAAGTACACGGTATATGGATAGAAAAACAGACCGTTTAGGCTCTCCATTTTCATAGGGAACCAGTTTCTCTCTGACATAGTCCATGGGCAGATCCATTTTCCCGGGATCCAACTGGAAAAAAATTGCCTGGCCCCGTATTCTTTTTTTTGTACCAACTGCGAGGTAGTTTCCAAATTCTGCCGGTGGAAGATGAGAAGCTACCAGGGATTCAGGAATGGCGGATAGATAAAAATATTCTTGCATGGTATATCCCTTTAGGTTTGACAAATGCGTTTTTCCGAAGGAAAGCAATACGGAATGGGTATCTAAATAAAAGTACGAAAAAAATAGGAAAAGAAAAAACTATAGGAAGGGTTATAATTATGGAATAAGTTACAGATAGAAATAACATATTATATGACACTTAAAGAGCTGTATTTTTTGTAATTTAGTAAAAGCTTGTCAACTAATAACCTCTGACAGGTGATTTTAGTTGTTGATGTGTTCAAAGAAATTGGTTTGAGCTGTCTTTCGGATAAAGAAAAAACGACCTCTTTCGAGGCCGCTTTACATGTTTTCACAACGGAATAATCCTTATTGTGAGTTGCTTCAAATTGTACTTTCAAATTTATCAAAATAATTCTAAATAAAAAAAAATATGAAAAAAATATTAGGACTTGATTTGGGAACGACCAGTATTGGCTGGGCTTACGTTCATGAAGCTGAAACTGAAGGCGAAAAGTCATCTATTCAAAAGCTTGGTGTAAGGGTGATACCCATATCAACAGATGAAGAAACTGATTTTCAAAAGGGGAAATCGATCTCAATAAATGCTGAACGCACATTAATGCGAGGAATGCGAAGGAACCTTCAACGATATAAACAACGCAGGGCTGCCCTGATTGAGATTCTTAAAAAGAATAGACTAATCAATGACAATACCATATTAGCAGAAACCGGGAATTATTCTACGTATGAAACATACAGGTTACGTGCAAAAGCAGCGAAAGAAAAAGTTGAAAAAGAGGATCTGGCAAAGATTCTTCAAATGATAAATAAAAAGCGTGGTTATAAAAGCAGCCGTAAAGCTAATAAAGAAGAGGAGGGAAACCTTATAGACGGAATGTCTGTTGCTAAGCAGCTTTATGAAGGGAATTTAACCCCCGGACAATATGTTTATAATTTATTGAAAGAAGGCAAAAGATATATCCCTGATTTCTACCGGTCAGATCTGGTAAATGAATTTGAAAAAATCTGGAACTTTCAGAAACAGTTCTATCCTGATATTTTAACGGATGATTTCAAGAAACAATTAGAGGGGAAAGGAAAACAGGCCACCTCAAAAACCTTTTTAGGTAAGTATAAAATCTTCACAGCCGAAAACAAAGGAAAGCGGGACGAAATAAAACTGAAAGCATACAAATGGAGAAATAATGCGATCGGCAAACAGTTATCTATTGAAGAAGTAGCTTATGTTATTACAGAAATCAATAACAATCTAAAAAACTCCAGTGGGTATTTGGGGGCAATCAGCGACAGGAGTAAAGAGCTATACTTCAATAATGAAACTGTCGGGCAGAATCAGTATAGACAATTAACCAGAAACCCACATGTACCACTAAAGAATCAGGTATTTTACCGGCAGGATTACATGGATGAATTTGAGAAAATCTGGGAAATCCAAGCCGGATATCATCCCGAATTAACTCTGGAACTTAAATCACAGATACGGGATGTAATTATTTTTTTTCAGAGAAGGCTTAAATCACAAAAGCATCTTATCAGCGAGTGTGAATTTGAAAAACATCACAAAACCATACCAAAATCTTCCCTACTTTTTCAGGAGTTTAAGATCTGGCAGATACTAAATAACCTTGAACTGAAGAATTTTGAAACACGTGAAAGATTTGTTCCAAATCAGGAACAAAAGGAGCAATTATTTAAAGAATTGAATCTGAAAGATTCACTTAAAAAAGACCAGGTTTTAAAATTACTAACCGGAAATTCAAAAAACTACGGTCTGAATTATCAGGAGGTTGAAGGGAATCGTACCAATGTTGCACTTTTTGCTGCATATCAACAAATACTTGATCTGGAAGGGTATGAGATGGATTTTGCAAAAATGGAAGCATCAGAAATTCTTGATGCTGTAAACTCAGTATTTAATGATATTGGAATAAATACCAAAATCCTCAATTTTGACTCATCAATGGAAGGATCCGGGCTATCTGAACAATCTGCCTATCAACTTTGGCATCTTCTCTATTCCTTCGAAGATGATAACTCAGAATACGGGAATGAAAAACTTCTAATTAAGTTACAGGAAAAGTTTGGCTTCAAACCAGAGCATGCCAGACTTATAGTAAATATACCTTTACAATCAGATTATGGTAGCCTGAGTGCAAGAGCTATACGAAAAATCCTGCCACATCTGAAAGACGGAAATACATATGATGTTGCTTGTGCCAAAGCAGGTTATAAGCACTCATCATCAAAAACAGCAGAAGAACAAGCCAGCAGGATACTAAAAGATAAATTGGATATTCTTCCAAAGAACAGTTTTCGAAACCCTGTTGTTGAAAAGATACTGAACCAGATGGTAAACCTTATAAATGCTGTTATCGAAGATAAGGATCTTGGCAAACCTGACGAAATCCGAATTGAACTTGCCAGGGAGCTGAAGAAAAGCGCTCAAGAGAGAGAGGATATGACAAAATCAATTAATGCGGCAAAAACCGATCATGAAAAGATATCTAAACTTCTCCAGGATGAATTTGGAATAAAAAAAGTTACAAGAAATGATATTATCAGGTACAAATTGTACAGGGAACTTGAAACTGTTGGCTACAAGACTATTTATACTGGAACATATATTCCACGTGAAAAATTATTCTCAAAAGAGTTTGATATTGAACACATTATTCCTCAAGCCAGACTATTTGATGATTCTTTTTCTAACAAAACTCTTTCTTCAAAACAAATAAACATTGAAAAGAGTAATGAAACCGCTTATGATTACTTAAAGGAGAAACTTAGTGAGAAGTATTTTAACCATTATCTGTCAAGAATTGAAGAGTTGATTAAAAAAGGTAAAATCAGCAGGGCAAAGTACAATAAATTGTTGATGAAAGGATCAGAGATTCCCGATGGTTTTATTGATAGGGACCTGCGAGATAGCCAGTACATAGCAAAGAAAGCAAAGCAGTTGTTGGAAGAGGTAGTCAGAGATGTCACAACCACAACAGGAAGTATTACCGACAGGTTAAGGCAGGACTGGCAATTAGTTGATGTAATGAAGGAATTAAACCTGCCCAAATACAGGGAGCTTGGATTAACAGAAACCATTGAAGGGAAAAACGGTAAGATGGAGGAGCGTATTAAGGATTGGTCAAAACGAAATGACCACCGACACCATGCTATGGATGCCTTGACGGTGGCGTTCACTAAAAGGAGTCATGTACAATATCTGAATAATTTAAATGCCAGAAGCGATAAAAGCAGTAGCATATACGGCATTGAACAAAAAAATCTCTATCGAGATGGAAATGGCAAATTGAAATTCAAACCACCTATACCCCTGGCGGATTTCAGGTCCGAAACAAAAAAACACCTTGAATCCCTGCTCGTTTCCTATAAAGCAAAAAATAAAGTAGTTACCCGGAATATAAATAAAACAAAGAGAAAAGTTAAAAACAGTTTTAACGAACAGGTCTCTATGACTCCCCGCGGGCAATTGCATAAGGAAACAATCTACGGCAGGATCCGTCAATATATTACCAGTGAGGAAAAAGTCGGAACGAAATTTAATCTGGATACTATTCAGAAAGTTGCTGTTAAAAAATACCGTGATGCCCTTTTAAGACGCCTGGTTGAAAATGATTCCAGTCCAAAAAAGGCTTTTGGAGGAAAGAACAGCCCATCAAAAAATCCTGTGTATATCGATGATTTACAAACTAAACAGGTGCCTGAAAAGGTAAAACTGGTCTGGCTTGAGGATATTTATACCATCAGAAAAGATATTACCCCCGATCTTAAGGTAGATAAGGTAATTGACAAAGGAATTCAGAATATCCTGCAAAAAAGGCTGGAAGAGTATGACAATGACACTAAAAAAGCATTTTCAAATCTTGATCAGGAGCCTATCTGGTTAAATGAAGAAAAGGGAATAAGCATTAAAAGGGTTACGATATCCGGGATTGTAAACGCAGAGCCACTTCATGATAAAAAGGATCATCTTGGAAATCCCATACTTGATGAACATGGGAATCCAATGCCGATTGATTTTGTCAGTACCGGGAACAACCACCATGTAGCTATCTTTCGAGATGAAAATGGAAATCTGCAGGATGAAGTGGTTACCTTTTTTGAGGCGGTCCGTAGGGTAAATATGGGATTACCCATCATTAATAAGCACCATCAACAAGGCTGGGAGTTCTTATTCACGATGAAACAGAATGAGTATTTTATTTTTCCTTCAGATGATTTCGATCCAAATGAAATAGATTTATTGGATGTTGAAAATGCAGCTTCAATTAGTCGCCATCTATACCGATTACAGAAACTCTCAAAAGTCGAATATGTTAAAAGTGCTGTACGAGATTATGTTTTCAGACACCATCTTGAAACGCAAATAATTGATAAAAATGAAACAAAGGGCTCAACATATATTACATTGAAAAGTCTACCACTATTAGGGAAAATTATTAAAGTTCGATTAAATCATCTTGGTCATATTGTTAAAGTGGGCGAGTAATAGATGAATAAACATGATAAAACGCACCCTATATTTTGGGAATCCCTGTTACCTGAAAAAGAAGCTGGAACAATTGGTTGTAGAATATCCGGATGAAGAAAGGGAAGGTAAAACCCTGCCTGTTGAAGATATAGGTGTTGTAGTACTGGATAATCTACAAATTACCATTACCCAGGGATTAATTACGGCACTGTCAGAAAATAACGTGGCTATTATAAATTGCAATTCAAGGCACCTGCCCTTTTCATTAATGCTGCCTACGGCCGTACACCATGCTTATACAGAAAAACTGAGGTTCCAGTTGGAAGCATCGGTGCCACTGAAAAAGAACCTCTGGCAGCAAACGGTTATAGCCAAGATAAACAACCAGGCTGCACTGGTTGAAAAATTGGGGCTTAATGCAGCTAGGTTGCACTATCTTACAGGGATTGTAAAAAGTGACGATTCCGAAAACTGTGAAGGACGTGCAGCTTCATATTACTGGAAAGTTTTGTTTTATGATAATGAGACTTTCAAACGTCACAGGTTCGGCGAACCACCCAATAACCTCCTCAACTATGGTTATGCCATATTGCGTGCTGTTGTTGCACGATCCTTGGTGGCAAGCGGACTGCTTACGGCAATGGGAATCCACCACAGGAATAAGTATAATCCATATTGCCTGGCAGATGATATAATGGAACCCTACCGTCCGTTTGTGGATGAACTGGTAATACAAATTGCCGGAGAAAATGATGAATTAGAAGACCTGACTCCGGAAATAAAAAAGTGCTTATTGGAGATACCGGCACTTGATATCCTTATTGAGGGGCAAAGTAGTCCCTTGATGGTAGGGATGCAACGTACGACAGCCTCACTGATGCACTGTTTTGAAGGGGAATCAAGGAAACTGGTCTACCCTGAGTTTAAATAAATGAGCGAAATTAACCGCTTAAACCAATATAGAGTAGTGTGGGTATTTGTATTCTTTGATCTGCCAACCGACACGAAAAAAGACAGGCGTAATTATGCCCGCTTTCGTAAGAACCTGATGCAAGATGGTTTTACCATGCTCCAGTATTCTATATATACACGCCATTCAAGCAGCAGGGAAAATGCAGCAGTACATTTAACAAGAGTCAAATCGTTTTTACCGCCAAAAGGGGAAATAATATTATTTACTCTTACCGATAAACAGTTTGAGATGATGGAGTTTTTCAGAGGAGAATCGGAAACGGAACGACCGGATACTCCTCAACAACTTGAATTGTTCTGAAACAAAAAAACCGTCCGGAAATTATTCCCGGACGGCAACACAGCATCGGATTTTTCATCCTGTTTTTGATCTATACCACTGCATAACAGCCACTTTTGGGCGGTAAGCTGTGTCAAAGATCGTAAAATCACAATTTGAAAGCAATTCACAACACCTTACCAAAAGCCCTATCGTTTGCATAGGCTGTGTCAAAGATCGTAAAATCACAATTTGAAAGCAATTCACAACTTAACCGCCGTTGCTGCCAAAGAACCCTTTGCTGTGTCAAAGATCGTAAAATCACAATTTGAAAGCAATTCACAACAGGAACAACTCCGGCATCATGAGGGGGAGCTGTGTCAAAGATCGTAAAATCACAATTTGAAAGCAATTCACAACCAATCGTAAAAAACGTACAAGCGAGTGGTAGCTGTGTCAAAGATCGTAAAATCACAATTTGAAAGCAATTCACAACCACTTACAGGCTTTTTCCCATGCCCTTGGAGCTGTGTCAAAGATCGTAAAATCACAATTTGAAAGCAATTCACAACCCGTCCCACACTTACCGCAGAATTCAGTTTGCTGTGTCAAAGATCGTAAAATCACAATTTGAAAGCAATTCACAACAATAGATGGATGATTTTCTATTGTGTCCCGGCTGTGTCAAAGATCGTAAAATCACAATTTGAAAGCAATTCACAACAAGCACATAAAACTTCCAGGAATATACATCGCTGTGTCAAAGATCGTAAAATCACAATTTGAAAGCAATTCACAACTGTATTGTGATCGTGAATTGCTTTCCTCTGGGCTGTGTCAAAGATCGTAAAATCACAATTTGAAAGCAATTCACAACACCACCGAGGTAATGCCCCACAACGGAATTGCTGTGTCAAAGATCGTAAAATCACAATTTGAAAGCAATTCACAACAAGCAACCGGCAAAGCGCGTGGCAGTGTTGGCTGTGTCAAAGATCGTAAAATCACAATTTGAAAGCAATTCACAACACTCGCTCAGGAACATGAAACAGAACATTAGCTGTGTCAAAGATCGTAAAATCACAATTTGAAAGCAATTCACAACACTTGTTAATACGCTAAGTATTGCAAGAATGCTGTGTCAAAGATCGTAAAATCACAATTTGAAAGCAATTCACAACGAAGCCATGAAAACAATCATTAATCGAGTTGCTGTGTCAAAGATCGTAAAATCACAATTTGAAAGCAATTCACAACCTACTTATTCATATTCATTCTCCAGGCGGGGAGCTGTGTCAAAGATCGTAAAATCACAATTTGAAAGCAATTCACAACCTGCTGGTGTGTCAACGATAGTCAAAAGCTGTGTCAAAGATCGTAAAATCACAATTTGAAAGCAATTCACAACCAGAATCCAACGCCCCGCTGCATACTTCATGCTGTGTCAAAGATCGTAAAATCACAATTTGAAAGCAATTCACAACCCGTTGGTCAAAGAACCTGCTTGTGAAAAAGCTGTGTCAAAGATCGTAAAATCACAATTTGAAAGCAATTCACAACTAATGGTGGAAATGTAGGAATAGGGACAACGCTGTGTCAAAGATCGTAAAATCACAATTTGAAAGCAATTCACAACATAACCACCGCAGTTACCGTCCTGAAAGTGAGCTGTGTCAAAGATCGTAAAATCACAATTTGAAAGCAATTCACAACAAGAAGCGAGCAGGGAACCATTAAGGAAATGCTGTGTCAAAGATCGTAAAATCACAATTTGAAAGCAATTCACAACTGGAAAGGAACACTGACCGTGCGAAAAACAGCTGTGTCAAAGATCGTAAAATCACAATTTGAAAGCAATTCACAACTGGTCGAACAGCTTCTCTAACATCTCCCCAGCTGTGTCAAAGATCGTAAAATCACAATTTGAAAGCAATTCACAACTTCAGTTCAAAGGCAACCTTCCGAACATCTGCTGTGTCAAAGATCGTAAAATCACAATTTGAAAGCAATTCACAACTGTTCCTTCTGTTTTCAGTTCCAGAATGAAGCTGTGTCAAAGATCGTAAAATCACAATTTGAAAGCAATTCACAACATCGAAGATATTACAACCGTCCCGATAGGTGCTGTGTCAAAGATCGTAAAATCACAATTTGAAAGCAATTCACAACTGACAGCAGAAAGAATATTACAGGAATATAGCTGTGTCAAAGATCGTAAAATCACAATTTGAAAGCAATTCACAACTCTCGACCATTCGCACACTGACACCTTGACGCTGTGTCAAAGATCGTAAAATCACAATTTGAAAGCAATTCACAACGGTAGGCCGGGAGCGAAGAGGCCGTTTGCATGCTGTGTCAAAGATCGTAAAATCACAATTTGAAAGCAATTCACAACGGTTTCAACTTTTTGGTTCAAATCTCAAAAGCTGTGTCAAAGATCGTAAAATCACAATTTGAAAGCAATTCACAACTTTCATGCCATCGATCATAGAAATTTTCTCGCTGTGTCAAAGATCGTAAAATCACAATTTGAAAGCAATTCACAACCTAATGTCACTATTCCATTTTGACTGAATAGCTGTGTCAAAGATCGTAAAATCACAATTTGAAAGCAATTCACAACTTTCATGCCATCGATCATAGAAATTTTCTCGCTGTGTCAAAGATCGTAAAATCACAATTTGAAAGCAATTCACAACCGTTATGTGTGGTGGTCTGGAAACCAATGTGCTGTGTCAAAGATCGTAAAATCACAATTTGAAAGCAATTCACAACGCACTACAGAATCACAATCTGTCGGACATAGCTGTGTCAAAGATCGTAAAATCACAATTTGAAAGCAATTCACAACCCGGTTCCACTTCAACGTTTCCCTGAGTGGGCTGTGTCAAAGATCGTAAAATCACAATTTGAAAGCAATTCACAACCACGAGACCAATTACCTCTATGCCTGGATAGCTGTGTCAAAGATCGTAAAATCACAATTTGAAAGCAATTCACAACACCGGGGTGCCAGCGGTCTGTAATGCAAATGCTGTGTCAAAGATCGTAAAATCACAATTTGAAAGCAATTCACAACTGACAACCGAAGACTTACTACAAAGCATAGGCTGTGTCAAAGATCGTAAAATCACAATTTGAAAGCAATTCACAACCTTTCCAAAGCAGGAAGCTGGTTGACTGTCGCTGTGTCAAAGATCGTAAAATCACAATTTGAAAGCAATTCACAACAACAGTTCGGGTGTATATCAATCCAATGATGCTGTGTCAAAGATCGTAAAATCACAATTTGAAAGCAATTCACAACTTCTATCATTCGTCAAAAAAAAACGTACATGCTGTGTCAAAGATCGTAAAATCACAATTTGAAAGCAATTCACAACACCGGTAAACTTTTTGCCACTTCCGGACTCGCTGTGTCAAAGATCGTAAAATCACAATTTGAAAGCAATTCACAACGTACCACTCTGAACGGTTACACCCCACCCAGCTGTGTCAAAGATCGTAAAATCACAATTTGAAAGCAATTCACAACTTCAGCGCCCCAACCTATTTGTTTTGAAAAGCTGTGTCAAAGATCGTAAAATCACAATTTGAAAGCAATTCACAACTACTGTCCGTAACCATTCCTTGAATTCAACGCTGTGTCAAAGATCGTAAAATCACAATTTGAAAGCAATTCACAACTATGACGGGGGGAGTACCATTTAATGAGCTGCTGTGTCAAAGATCGTAAAATCACAATTTGAAAGCAATTCACAACAGAATGTCTTGGTGGTAAATTGGTCGATGGGCTGTGTCAAAGATCGTAAAATCACAATTTGAAAGCAATTCACAACATTTTCTTTAGCTTTATCCGTAAGCCTGGGGCTGTGTCAAAGATCGTAAAATCACAATTTGAAAGCAATTCACAACTCACAGGCTGTTGGTAATGGTGGGAATGAGGCTGTGTCAAAGATCGTAAAATCACAATTTGAAAGCAATTCACAACAAACACCAGAAGAACTTTTATTTGAACTTGGCTGTGTCAAAGATCGTAAAATCACAATTTGAAAGCAATTCACAACGGAAGCCTGTTAATATACCGCTTGGGTTATGCTGTGTCAAAGATCGTAAAATCACAATTTGAAAGCAATTCACAACTGAGTTTTGGCGACTGGAAAATCCCAATGGGCTGTGTCAAAGATCGTAAAATCACAATTTGAAAGCAATTCACAACTTAAGACCGGAGAAGGTTACACCACCGACCGCTGTGTCAAAGATCGTAAAATCACAATTTGAAAGCAATTCACAACACCAACTGCTTCCGGTCAATGTTCATCGACGCTGTGTCAAAGATCGTAAAATCACAATTTGAAAGCAATTCACAACAAAAGATACAGGAACTCAATCTAACCTGGAGCTGTGTCAAAGATCGTAAAATCACAATTTACTCATGCATTGTTTATTCTCAAAGGTATTCGTGAGCTCGTCTCGGTAAACCTCGGCTCGGTTGAAAGCAATTCCTAACACTTAAATTCTTTGCTGATTCCGTACTGTGGATCTATGTTCTGATATCGCATTGAATGCAAAAAAAACATGTAAATTTTGTAAAAGAATGCAAAAAATACATGTAAAAATCGTATTTGATTCCCTTGAAGAAAGGGAAGGCAAACTGTTTGCTTTTGAATTCAAAAGGAATCTAAATTCCAACTATCGTTTTCCAGGAACATTTCTTGAGAATTATCCGAATCACGAAAAATTAATTATCAATCCGGATAATTGTGATGGATTTCTTGGGATTGACCAGAACCACTTATAGTTTGTCAATTTCTGAATATGGGAAAGGTATGGTAAAAAGAACTCACCGGGTGAACTCGAGTCACCCGGTGAGGAAATATTTTTAACATATAGGATCAGTTGGTCTTACTCGCAAACCACATCCTGGAGCGAGCTATTCCAGCAATGCCAGAGCGCATCCTGATAATGGGCATAATCCTTTACCCGTCCTTCTTTGGTGGTTTTGCTCCACTCAATTTCAACCAGGTTCTGTGTGGATGCGATATAAATGTCATAAAACCGGTCCAATGGCACCTCATTGGTCCGGCCATAGCTGATATAGGATCCGTTTTCATCTGCACCCGGTGTGATAATCATGTACTTAATATCAGCAGAATCATCCGTTTCGCTCCGGGTCCAGTCGATCTGAAGGTAAGCTATCGGGTTATCCGGGCTGCCGTTCAGTATCCATTGACCTACGGTCCGTAACAGGTCGTGGCTGCCGGAATACCAGAGGAAATCAGTAAAAACATCCTCTTTTGATATATACATTTCCCACAACACCGCATCCGCAGTGAGGAAGCCATGCAGTTCAGCTTTGTGAGATACGCCGCCTGCCATGAAGTTATAGGACCATACCCATTCGTTGTTTCCTTCATAAATTCCTTCGTGGTTAAACGCTTCGTAAAATGATGCTACGGGAACAATCAGGTTCACAGTAAGTACAGCATTCCAGACCAGGACATTCGATGCAGCCCATCCCCAGTTGGTTGCAACCAGACCTTTTGTATCCGCCGTTGCATCCATGCTTTTTTTATTGATAAAATCAGAAAGATCCAAGATAAAGGTGGATACGGGGGGGAGATCAGGAGCGTCCGGGTCATTGTCTTTTTCACAACTATTGAATACCAGGGGGAAAATAAGGATTGGCAAGGTTATATACGTTAACCATTTTTTCTTTTTCATCATCATCATCTTGTTTCTTTTTAAGTTAAACATCAATTGTAAAAATGTAATGCAGTGTACGAAATCGGGGAGTTTTTGTTACCTTCCCATGATGAACAAACGGTAATCCGTGAGAAAAATTTCATGGATCACCATTTTTGCGACATCTGGGGCAAAAGCTTTTTTCACTTGCAAAAAATATTTATTTTTGGCGATGATTCACGGAACCTGGGGAAAATGAGAATTTTATCATCCCGTGAAAGTAAATTGAAATAAATCAACTGATCACATAAATCAAATAAAGGAGAAATCATTATGTTGAGTAACCTATTCTGGATTGTCCCTGTTGCTTCGATCCTTGCCCTCATTTTTGCCTGGTTCTTTTTCAAGCAGGTAATGAAAGAGAGTGAAGGAACGGATTTGATGAAAAAGATTGCATCTCATGTACGAAAAGGAGCGATGGCTTATCTGAAGCAACAGTATAAGGTGGTTGGCAGCTTTTTTCTTGTATTAACCATCCTGTTCGCTGTTCTTGCCTATGGTTTCAACCTGCAGAACACGTGGGTTCCGTTTGCTTTTCTTACCGGAGGATTCTTCTCAGGGCTGGCTGGATTTTTCGGGATGAAGACCGCAACCTATGCTTCTGCCCGTACGGCTAATGCAGCAAAAGAATCTCTGAATCGTGGGTTGAGGGTTGCGTTCCGTAGTGGAGCAGTTATGGGGCTTGTTGTCGTTGGCCTCGGACTGCTGGATATTTCCCTCTGGTTCATCATCCTGAACCAGTTCATTGATCTGGAGCAGACCCAGAAGATGATGATCATTACCACCACCATGCTTACCTTTGGTATGGGAGCATCAACACAGGCTCTGTTTGCCAGGGTGGGAGGTGGTATTTTCACCAAAGCCGCTGATGTAGGTGCTGACCTGGTTGGAAAAGTTGAAGCAGGAATACCGGAGGATGATCCCAGAAATCCAGCAACCATTGCAGACAATGTGGGTGATAATGTTGGTGACGTTGCCGGTATGGGAGCCGACCTGTATGAATCCTATTGTGGCTCCATTTTGGCTACTGCTGCTCTCGGCTCGGCAGCTTTTATGAGCAATGAAGTGGAGCAGTTCAAAGCGATACTGGCTCCCATGTTGATCGCTGCCGTAGGCATTGTTCTGTCAATTTTGGGCATCTTTCTGGTAAAGACCAAAGAAGGTGCAACACAGAAAAACCTGCTGAAGTCATTAGCCAGGGGAGTAAATTCCAGTTCAATCCTGATTATCGTGTTTTCGTTCCTTATCCTGCAATTGTTGAAAATTGGTGAACCGGTTTCATTTCTTGGGCTGAATCTCTATTCTGTGGGTGTATTTGGTGCTATTGTGGTGGGGCTGATCGTTGGTATTGTGATCGGGAAAGCAACTGAATATTTTACCTCCGAAGAGTATAGTCCCACACGCAAGATTGCTAAAAGCTCCGATACCGGCCCGGCAACGGTGATCATTTCAGGAATCGGAGTTGGAATGACCTCCACAGTGGTTCCTGTTCTCGCTATTGCTACAGGCATTATCCTTGCCTTTCTCTTTTCATCGGGATTCGATTTTTCAAACATGGGTGAGGGATTATACGGTATTGGAATAGCCGCTGTTGGCATGCTTTCCACGCTGGGAATTACACTCGCCACCGATGCCTATGGACCCATTGCTGATAATGCCGGGGGGAATGCGGAGATGAGTGAACTGGGACCCGAAGTGCGAAAAAGAACGGATGCCCTTGATTCGCTCGGGAATACCACTGCCGCTACCGGAAAAGGATTTGCCATAGGATCGGCTGCCCTTACAGCACTTGCCCTGCTGGCTTCCTACATTGAAGAGTTGAAAATCGGGATCAAACGCCTGTTTGAGAAATCGGGATGGACCGAATATATTTTCCCCGATCATACCAGCATTACTTCTCCTGAAGAACTGGACCATATTTCACTGGGTGAATACATGAATTTTTTCGAGGTACACCTGATGAACCCCAGGGTATTGATCGGTATTTTCCTCGGTGCCATGATGGCTTTCATGTTTTCCGGACTAACCATGAATGCTGTCGGGAGAGCTGCGGCACGAATGGTTGAGGAGGTAAGACGACAATTCAAGGAGATCAAAGGGATACTGGAAGGGAAAGCGGAGCCCGATTATGCACGGTGTGTTGCCATTTCAACGAAGGGCGCTCAAATCGAAATGATACTTCCTTCCTTGCTGGCTATTGCCGTTCCAATCGTCGTTGGATTGATCTTCGGTGTGGCAGGAACCATTGGCCTGCTGATTGGCGGACTCAGTTCCGGTTTCGTTCTGGCAATATTTATGGCCAATTCGGGTGGTGCCTGGGACAACGCGAAAAAATATATCGAAAAAGGAAACCTGGGTGGTAAGGGATCGGATGCTCACAAAGCGGCTGTTATCGGAGATACTGTCGGAGATCCCTTTAAAGATACATCCGGACCGAGCCTGAACATACTGATCAAACTGATGAGCATGGTTTCAATCGTGATGGCTGGCGTAACCGTTGCATTTCATTTGCTTTAGTTAACCTTCAAACTTCTTTAACTCCAGGTCTTTACCATCAAAAACAGCATAGGTGAAGTGCGTCAGCCAGTCCCCAAGATAGATTACCCGGCTCTTTTCATTCATTGGAAAATCAAGCGGGATATGGCGGTGCCCGAAGATGAAGAAATGAATCTCCTCTCTGGTTAACAGCTCCCTGGCAAACCGGATCATGGATTCATTCTCTTCTCCCCTGAATTCCGGGAGTATCCTGGATGACCTGCTGCTATGAGACCATTTGTGGGCAAACCAGATGGTGAAATTGGGATGAAGCTTGGAAAAGAACCATTGAAAGGCAGGGCTAAGATAGATTTTTCTTAATATCAGGTAGGTTTTATCTTCAGGATCCAGCCCATCACCGTGGCTCAGGTAGAATGTGTAACCGTTCAGGGTTGTTCGTAACGGTTTATAGTGTACGATCACACCGGTTTCCTTTGGTAAATAATCGTATATGGAGATGTCATGGTTGCCGGTGAAAAAATGAACAGGTATACCCGAATCGGTGATTTCTGCTATCTTTCCCAATAACCGGGTGAACCCCCGGGGAACTACCTTTTTGTATTCATACCAGTAGTCGAAAATATCTCCAAGCAGATAAATCGCTGATGCATCATACCGGACGGTATCCAACCATTTAACCAGCCGCTTCTCTCTTACAAGGCTATCGTCGTGGTTCGGGTACCCCAGGTGAGCATCGGAAGCAAAGTATGTTTTTTTGGATTCCTGCATCTAATAAAGATTAGCCTAAGCGATTTGACTTTTTCCCCTTTCCGGATAACTTGCATGTTAATCAAATAACTGTGCCAGTTTTATTTTTAGTGTCCTGCCCGTAAAATCTTTTCCTATGATATCTCCTTCCCTGTCCAGAAGAAAGTTAGCAGGCAGTTTCTGAATATTAAGCCGATTAATAACCGGGGAGTTCGGATAGTTCAGGTCACTGACATTGATCCATGGTAACTCATCAAAATGGATGGCTCTCCTCCAGGCTTCTTTATCGTTGTCGAACGATACCTGGTAGATCTCAAATCCCCTGGAATGGTACTGGTTATATACTCTTTTTAATTCTGCATTTTCGCTGATGCTTGCTTCATCCCAGGAAGCCCAGAAACTGAGCAAGACATAGTTACCACGGAGGGAAGAG
>Ga0315547_1001751_pt1 | contig 16287 bp, 11 predicted proteins | sample SalMarSW160240MG_2_FD_202542 | JGI IMG/M metagenome (GOLD analysis project Ga0315547, IMG submission 202542) | Salt marsh sediment microbial communities from the Plum Island Ecosystem LTER, Massachusetts, United States - Salt Marsh Sediment SW1601-240 ... | reverse complement strand
CGCCGTTTACATACCATGTGTACGCGACGCTGCCCGTATCAGGCGGGACCGAGGCGGTTACGGTCATCGAGCTTCCCAGATCGAGAGTGTCGGTGTGGCCGCACAAGGTAACCGCGATGGGGTCGAGGATCTCCGGTGTGATCTCTGCCGCGACGCCACCGTCGGGGGTGTTGATCTCGGTGAACTCGAATTGCCCGGAGGTCGTCTGGTCATTGACGATGCGAATGATCTCCACGGCGCCAGCCACCGTGATGTCGTTGTCCAGAAGCTGAAGCTCCAGAGTGTAGTACCCCTTGGGAATATTCCCTTGTGAGCAGACCGCAGTACCTGGAGTAGAAATCGTGAAGTCCAAATCGATCGCTGATCCTGCAGCCGGGGTCAGCCGGGCCTGCAGGGACGGATCTTGCGTCTCCGCGTCCGGCCAGAGCAGGCTCAAGTCAAGAGTTCCGTAACCGTCCATCTCGACAACCACGATGTTCACCGTGCTGGTCTGCCCCGCATCCACAGCCACGCTGCCCTGTCCCCTGCCGATGATTGTGCCGATGTCGTTCAAGGCGTCCACGGTCACGGTCCAGGTGCCGAGGCTCAAGTTCGGGATCGTAACCGAAGAGGCAGCTGTGTTTTCGTCAAAGCTACCCCCGTTTCCATCGGCCCCCGATACGGTGTAACCCGCCGGGGTCATGCTGATCGGCGGCAGCAAGGTTTTCACCCCGGCAATGTTGATGGTCACCGTCAATTCGCCGGTTTCTCCGCCTGTACCCATAGCTCCGTCAAGGTTCTGCAGCGGGTTGGAGCAACCGCTCGAGCCTAAAGACAGAACAGCGATTGCGGCTAGCAGTAAGAACACTGTTTTGATCGTTCGATAGGTTTGTTGCAAGTAAGCACCTCCCAGTTTTTGTTGTACTGCCACGCGCCCGAGAGCACGCTCGGAGGGTGCTGTATGCGCTAGGCAGCTTTGAGTCCTTGGTTTTCGTAAAGTTAGTATGCAAAGTACTGACTTTTAGCTTGTTACTTTTGGTCTACTTTTTGTTTCTTTCTCGTTTTCTTTACCTGGCCCAGGCCAGGTACCAACCAATTACTGGTTGAGCCGGGTCGTCCCTTGCGCAATAACCTTTACGCAATCTATGTGCCAAAACCAAATAAAAGAAAAAAAATTGTAATTACTTATATTTTCAACAGTTATAGGAGGGGATAAAAATATAGAATTCAGTCGCGTGTGCAGGGAACTTACGGGATTGTAACTCTTTTACAGAATCATATACGAAATGGTACGATCTCGAGTATTTGTGGGGATCAGCGGTTCTGGCTCCAATTGGGGTGGGTTATCCCGTACTGCTTGATCTTGTAGTTCAGCACCCGGCTGGATACGTTCAGCAGCTTGGCCGCCTCTTTCTGTACGAAATCGGTGCGCTCCAGGGCTTGGAACAGGAAGCTTTTCTTCAGCTAGTCAAGATCCACCCCTTCTTCCGGAAGGATCAGTTGGCCGTTCCCGTCGGGATTTCGTATGTAGGGCCGCTGGGCAAAGATCAGCTTCAGGTCCTCCCGGGTGATCCTATCGCCGTCCGCCAGGACCACGGCCCTTTCGATGATGTTCTCCAGCTCCTGGATATTCCCGGGCCAGTGATAGCCGATCAGCATTTTGACCGCCTCCGGTTCCATGCCTTTGATCCTGTGATTCAGCTCTCTGGATTACTTCTTCAGAAAGAACTGGGTCAGCAGCTTGAGATCATCTCCCCGTTCCCTCAAAGGGGGTAGGTGGATCGTGACCACGTTCAGCCGGTAATACAGGTCCTCCCGGAACAGTCTCTTTTCCATCTGCTCGAGCAGGTCCTTGTTGGTCGCTGATATAATCCGCACGTCCGTCTTCACGGATTCGCTGGAACCCAGACGCTCGAACTCCTTCTCCTGAAGCACCCGCAGCACCTTGGCCTGGGCGTACAGACGTGTACCGCACCTCGCGGGGGAAGGCTTCAATGTCGTTATGATAAAAGAAACGGTTCCCTGTAGTTGGCAGGCCGGTGACAGAAAAGTAGTATGGTCGATTAAGGAAAGCATACTGATTACCCTAACTACCGGAGATGGCTGAACAATTCCGGCTTGCAAGGCTGGTGCGGTTGATTTGACGGTTACGACATTATAAACGGATTGTTGAATCACATTCTGTTACACGTTGCGGTAATTTTTTGCGGATTATCTTACCAGCAGTCGTTCAAACTACGGACTGGCCGCCAAGAAAGGATTCCGTTCCAATTTGTCAAAGCTTCTCCTTCTGGTAGGTGTTTGCTATTTTGGTCAACGTCTCTAAAACCGTCTCATCGAGGTTAGGTGTTGGAATTCTAGCGATCCAGGAGAACACACACGCTATACGCTGAACCCAGGCGCTTCTCTGGTTATCTTTGGCAGTTTGTGAGAATAGGCCGATAAAGACAGGATATGGATCACGGGTCTCAATACGTGAATATAACGCCGCGGTTCAGCGGCGGCGCGGCAACGCCGTCCGCTGCAACCGGTTGATAGCTAAAAGTAGTCTATTTCGGAATTTCACTCATTGAGATGCCCAGTGCGCTGGCGACCCCCTCGCCATAAGCCGGGTCGGCCTTCATGCAGTTGCTGATGTGGCGGATCTTGATCTCTTGGGGAGCATCCCCCATAGCGCGAGCAGTATTTTCGAATAGCACCTTCTGTTGTTCTGGGCTCATCATCCGGAACAGAGCACCGGGCTGAGAGTAATAGTCGTCATCATCTTCGCGATGGCTCCAATGGTCGGCAGCTCCGTCAAGACCGAGCGGTGGTTCGCGGAATTCGGATTGCTCCTGCCACTGGCCATAGCTGTTTGGCTCGTAGCCGAGGGTGCCGCCGTAGTTGCCATCCACTCGCATAGTGCCATCACGATGGTAGCCATGAACCGGACATCGAGCTTGGTTGACTGGGATCTGGTTATGGTTGACACCAAGGCGATACCGCTGGGCATCTCCGTAGGAAAAAAGTCGTCCCTGCAGCATTTTATCGGGCGAGAAACCGATGCCAGGAACGATGTTGGCGGGATTGAAGGCCGACTGTTCGACCTCAGCGAAATAGTTTTCGGGGTTCTTGTTTAGTTCGAGCACCCCTACGTCCATGAGCGGATACTCCTTGTGCGGCCAGACTTTGGTCAGGTCGAACGGATTGAAGGGAAACTTGGAAGCATCTTTCTCCTGCACAATCTGGATCTTCACGTTCCATTTGGGAAAGTCGCCCTTCTCGATGCTCTCAAACAGATCGCGCTGGTGGCTCTCACGATCCTTGGCGATGATGGCTTCAGCCTCCTCGTCGGTGAGATTTTTGATTCCTTGTTGCGTTTTCAAATGGAACTTAACCCAGAACCGTTCGTTCGTTGCGTTGATCAGGCTAAAGGTATGGCTGCCGTAGCCGTTCATGTGGCGATAGGAGTACGGGATGCCTCGCTCGCTCATGGTAATGGTGACTTGGTGCAACGCCTCGGGTAGCGAGGTCCAGAAGTCCCAGTTGTTTCGGGCACTACGCAGGTTGGTCTTAGGGTCCCGCTTTATAGCGTGATTGAGATCCGGGAATTTGAGTGGATCACGTAGAAAAAACACCGGCGTGTTGTTACCCACCAGATCCCAGTTTCCTTCTTCGGTGTAGAACTTGATCGCAAAGCCGCGGATGTCGCGCTCGGCGTCGGCAGCGCCGCGTTCGCCCGCCACCGTGGAGAAGCGGATAAAAAGGTCTGTCTTTTTCCCGACCTCGGAAAAGATATTCGCTTTGGTGTACTTGGTGATGTCATGCGTAACGGTAAAGGTACCGTAGGCGCCGGAGCCTTTTGCGTGCATGCGACGTTCTGGAATCACTTCTCGGTCGAAGTGCGCAAGCTTCTCCAAAAACCAGGTGTCCTGCAGCAGCATTGGACCACGCTTTCCAGCAGTTATTACATTCTGGTTGTCGGGAACGGGCGCACCTACGTTGTTTGTCAGTTTCTTTTTCTCATCTTTCATGCCGTCTCTCCTCTTGGGTTTTGATATGGTTCAGCTAACATAACATATGCAGTAGTTTTCTCGCTAGAAATGAAATTTTATGCCTTCTTCTGAATCATTGCAATAAAATATTTATAAAACATAAATTTTACTGCTGCAGAGCGCGCTAAGTATTTCTCCCGTGATAGTTATGTAGAAACTCATGAACATTAGCGTGGAGTTCAGTGAACAATTTTAGGTCTCTTTTCTTGGGTAAATGCTGTATTCCAGAGAAGCAGGTACCATATTCATCAGGCTGTCGTAGCAGCCCTCTACACGACCAGGTATAACCTGAAGAGGATTTGATCCCTCGTTAGATTTCTTTAAAAAAACGGGCCGGTTGTGGCGTTGCCACTCATTTTATCCCGCCCGTTGTTTTGCAATCCACCCTCGATATGCTTTATACTGAAATCAACCGATGCTTATAGAGGCGGGTTCGCGGGCCCGACCGACACGGAAAAAAGGAACGCCGACAATGTACAGGAGCAAGGTACAGACGATCCTCATCGCATTGCTTCTCCTCTTGATGGGGAGGGTATTTAGTGCTTTCGGGAGTGAGGTCGATTCGCCCTTAAGGCCGGCAAGCCCTCAGATCCTGGGACAAGGGGGCTGCGTCGTAGCTACGGCGAGCGGCTACGACGCCCTGTTTTCCAATCCGGCGGGATTTGCCTCTTCCGAGGGCTCTTTCACCTACTACACCTCTTCCTTTTGGTTGTACGCCAATCCGCTGCAGGCTTTTCTGGCACTCGTGGATCCCGCTTCTTCCGCCCTACAGACCTTTATGGAGGATCAGATCACAGCGGGGGGATTCGGCTTCGGAAATGCCGACGGGCTCGGTTATGTGGGAAGAGGTTTCGGGCTGGGAGGCGTGATCACCATCGATACCTACGCTTGGGGCGCGACAACCGGCGCGGTAGAGGGAGACCTGGCGGTCACTCTGGCCTTTATCGGCGGCTATGCCTATCCCTTCAAAATCAAAGACGCGATAATGAAAATCGGTGCTGATATCCGCCCGATGATACGGATCCTTGCTCCCGTGGACCATCCGACCATGCTGGATTTCATCAACGCCCTGCAGTCCGATACGAACCCCCTGGCGACCTTAAACTCGGTAGACGCACTGCACGGAACCGCTATAGGCATCGATTTTGGAGTGATCGTGGAATCGGGAGGCTTGAGGTGGGGTCTGTCTGTCCGGGACTTTCTAGGCACGCGCTTTAGATATATACAGGATCCTTTCGGAGACATGCTGGTTTCCCTGAGGGAAACCGGCAGATTTCCTACCGGCGGAGTTTCCGTGGATGGCTACGTTGTTCCCATGGACATCAGCTCCGGGTTCGCCTATGACTTTGATTTCGGGAACTCGCGGGCCGTGACCGATCTGGTTGTCCACTGGTCCTTGAGTGATATCGTCACTGTAGTCATGGAAGAGCGTCCACCGGCCAGCGTGATGCACGCCGGGGCGGAGCTCGAGTTATACAATAGATGGAAGCTGCGGGCCGGTTTCAATCAGGGCTACCTGACCTTCGGGACGGGGATACAGGTCTGGCTTCTCGATTTCAACCTGGCCTTCTTCACCCGGGAAATGGGAGTCCTGGCCACCAATCGGGCCAACCCCGGGATGACCCTGGAAGTGGCCTTCCGTCGCCAGGGGAAAAAGCGGGATCGGAAATCTGCTGAGCCGGACCTGCCTCAATGAAAATCCCGGCTATCCGTAGAAGCGGGTAAACGGGAAAGCTTGGGCTTCCAGCAGGAATCCACGATCAGGTGCAACACCCCATCCTTGGACTGCAGGCTGCCGCTTACCCCCAGCACGGAGCTGGACAGGATGACCTTGCGGTACTTTTCAAAGATGCTCGACCAGACAACGAGGTTAACGAAGCCGCTCTCGTCCTCCAGGGTCATGAACACCACTCCCCCGGCGGTCATCGGCCTCTGGCGACAGATCACCAGACCCACGCAGGAAACCGGATCCCCATCCTGCTTCTCCGCCAAGCCCCGGGCATCGGGCAGACCCTGGCGTTTCAGCTCCTCCCGGAACGGTTCCAGAGGATGGCCCTGGACGCTGTGTCCCGTGCTCAGGTAATCCCAGCCTATTGACTCCAATTGGTTTAGTACCGAAAAACCCGGCATGATCTCCCCTCCTTTCAACAACAACTCGGATAACCGCTGATTCTGCCGATCCGCCGGTGGCGGGGGTACACCCCGCTCCCCTGCCCTGCGCCAACGCCCCGCCCCGGAAACCTCCCACAAGGCCTGCCGCCGATTCCCGGCAAGGGCGCCCAGGGCTCCGCATTGGGAAAGCGCGGCAAGAGCTCCTTCGCCGATCCCCGTGCGAAGGGCAAAGTCCTGGACCGTCATCCCGTCGCTTCTGCTGCGGGCGTCCCTGATCCGCTGCCAATCCTCCTCCCCCAGGCCTTTGACGAAGCGAAGACCCATACGTACAGCAAACCGAGCGGGGGCTTTGGGAACTTCGGTCGGGTCAGGGCCTGCCCCGCAGGCTTCCGTCTCCAGAGCCTCCAGGGTGCACTGCCAGTCGCTGGCCAGCACATCGATGGGCCGCACCTCCACACCCCGGCGGCGGGCGTCCTCCACGATCGTGGAAGGGGTGTAGAAGCCCATGGGCCAGGCGTTGAGCAGGGCACAGGTAAACTCCGCCGGATAGTGGCACTTCATCCAGGCGGTGCAGTAGGCGATCAGGGCAAAGCTGGCCGCATGGCTTTCCGGAAAGCCGTACTCCCCGAAGCCGAGGATCTGTTGATACACCCGTTCGGCAAACTCCTGGGCAATGCCCTTGGCGATCATCCTGCGGATCAGCTTTTCCCTGTGCCGTTCAATACGGCCGGAACTGCGCCAGGCCGCCATGTCCCGGCGCAGCTGATCCGCCTCGCCGGGGGAGTAGTCTGCCGCCACCATGGCCAGACGCATCACCTGCTCCTGAAACAACGGGACGCCTAAAGTTTTCTTGAGCACGGGGATCAGCGAGGGGTGGGGATACTCCACCGGCTCCTCCCCTTTGCGCCGCTTGAGATAGGGATGAACCATACCGCCGACGATGGGACCGGGCCGGACGATACTTATCTCGACAACCAGATCGTAGTAGCTTCTCGGCTTGAGGCGGGGAAGCATGGCCATCTGGGCCCGGCTTTCAATTTGAAATACCCCCACCGTATCCGCCCTGCCGATCATGTCGAAGACCTCCGGATCATTTGCCGGTACTTCAGCCATGGAAAGGTCGACGCCCCGATGCTCCTTCAAAAGGCGGAAACAGTAATCCAGTTGGGTCAGGGCGCCCAGACCGAGAAGATCGACCTTGAACAGGTTCATGTCTTCCACATCCCGCTTGTCCCATTGGATCACGGTGCGTTCCGGCATGGTGGCGTTTTCCACGGGAACAAAGGTGATCACAGGATCGCTTCCCAACAGGAACCCCCCTGGATGTATGGAAAGATGCCGGGGGAAATCCAGGATCTGCTCGGAAAGCTCGGCCAGCCGCCGATGCACCGGGTTGGACAGGTCCAGTCCTGTCTGCTCCAAAGCAGGACGCAGCTCTCTGCCGTAATGGGGCAGCAGTTTGGCTACCCGATCCAGGGTAGTTGCGGGCAGGCCCAGGGCTTTGCCCACATCCCGAACCGCCGAGCGCAGACGGTAGCGGATAAAATTCGCCACCATGGCCGCCCGCTCCCGGCCGTAGGTGTCGTAGACGTACTGGATCACCTCTTCCCGCCTGCGGTGCTCGATATCAAGATCGATATCCGGCGGTTCGTTCCTCTCGCGGGAGATGAACCGTTCGAAGAGCAGCTCCATCCGCACCGGATCCACCGCAGTCACTCCCAGGCAGTAGCACACCGCCGAGTTCGCTGCAGAGCCCCGTCCCTGGCAGAGGATGCCCCGGCGGCGGCAGAATTGGACGATCTGGTACATAGTCAGGAAGTAGCCGCAGTAATCCAGCTCCTCGATCAAGGTCAGCTCTTTCTCCAGCTGGTGGCGGACCTTGGATGGGATGGTCACCCCGTAGCGCTGCTCCGCTCCCTGAAAGGTGAGATGGCGCAGCCACTGCCCCGAGGTTTTACCGTCGGGAAGATTCTCCGAGGGGTAGCGGTACTGGATCTGGTCTAAAGAAAAGCTGCAGCGTCCTGCGATTTCCAGGCTCCGCCGGAGGATTCCCGGATCTACCTCGAGCAGATCCTTATACAGGGCTCGAAGCTCCGCTGCACTCTTCAAGGCATGCTGATCGTTGGGCCTGAGGCGCCGACCCGCCTGGTCCAGGGTATTGTTGCTCCGGATGCAGGTCAGCACATCCTGAAGGTTTTTCCGGGCTACCTCGTGGTAGAGCACCTCCGTAGCGGCTACCATGGGCAGTCTGAAGCGCGATGCGGCCTGCAGCAGCCTTGCCTCCGCCGATGCCTCCTCCGCCCTTCGGTGCCGGGGCAGCAGAAGGTAGAGCCGATCGGAAAAAGCGTCAATCAGGTCGGCGGCGGCCTTTCCTTGTCCGTCCCAGATAGCGATTAGACCTGCAGCCTGTTCACAGATCTCCTCCCAGTTCACCAGGCAGCTTCCCTTGGGGCAGCGGAGCCGCCCGGCGCTGATGATCCGGCAGAGGTTGGCGTATCCGGTGCGGTTCTGGGCCAGGAGCAGGATCGTCCCGGAACCGGCCCGCTTCACTGTGATTTCCGATCCAATGATCAGCTTCACCCCCAGCTTTTTAGCTTCCAGATGAGCCCGGACCACTCCGTACAGACCGTCCCGATCGGTCAGCGCCAGTGCGGGAAGTTCGAGCCGGCCCGCCATGGCCACGAGTTCCTCCGGTGTGCTGGCTCCCTCCAAGAATGAGTAGTTGCTCTTGCACCACAGGGGCGCATAGCTTTGCCGTGCAGGCTCGGAGTGTCCCACCGTTGCTACTCCAACACCCCGATCTGCAGCCACTGCTTACCCAGCCTGTCGAAATACAGCCAAAGGATCTCGCCATTGCTTGTTTCAGCGTAGAAATAGTCTCTTCGCTGTTCTTCGGACCACCAGCGGCTGGACAGCGGATAGGGACCCCACAGCTTGGGAACATGAAGATGGGGGGGCGTGCGGGGATGAGCAAAGATCCTCCGCACCGCTCGCCGCCTGTCTTCGTTCTGTTCTTCCGTCCCGCTCTTCTCCCCAGCCAACCGCAGCCGATCCAGATCCTCCCAGCTGTAGCTCAGTTCGGGCAGATGCTCATCCTCCAGCCGAGCCCGCTGAACACAGCTGTTGCCGAAGGTTGCCCGCAGACGGGAAAAAACCTTGTCCACTTCTTGAAAGGACTCCGTCGAGGAGCTTGGAAAGAGCTCGGTTTGAATATTCCGCTCCGGGACTGTCAACGCGGCAATCCTGACCGCCTCTGCGGCACCGGGAAGCCGGCGGTTGTCCAGGCGCAGGGCGATCAGTTCCAGCAGCAGTCCTGAATCCGCCGACGGCCTGGAAGGCAGGATCGGTTCGAGAGCAAGCTCCTCATCCTCGAGAACAAAGCTGATCCGGAGCTCTCTGATCAGCCGATGTCGGCTTTGTACACTCCCTGTCAACGCATCCAGGGACCTCTGCAAAAACTTCAGCAGGCGGACACTCGAGGCTTCGGGACAGGGCAGCTTATGAAAATATTCCGGCTCCCGCTCTTCCTCTGTGGGCTGGAGGGGAAGATCCAGGGCACCTGCGGCGAATTCATACAACCGCTCCACCTCCGGCCCGAAGCGCTTGCGAAGCCCTCCCGCAGGAAGATCGAGGAAGGAGCCCACGGTGCGGACAGCGAGCATCTCGAGCCGTTCCAACACTTCGGCAGGGAACGACAGGATATCGATCCCCGCCTTCAGAGCGGCTGCCCGCTCGTCCCGGGCGTGGGTGAAGATGACCTGATCCCGGGCGCTCTTCGCCGCTGCATAACAGCCAAAGCGGCTGAAGCCCACGGCAACCGTGGCCTGATAGCCCATTTCCAGCAATGAATTCCGAACTTTCCCGCACCAGGCCTCCATGTTTTGAAACAGGGATGAAAGCCCGCCGGCATCCAGCCAGAAGACCCCGGCTTCAGAATCATGGGCTTCCACCCGCGGACTGAGGCGTCGCAAAGCGGCGGCGATGGAGGCGATCTGAGCCCTGATCTCGCTGTCAGGAATGGTGTCCGCCCTCAGCTCGAGGGTGAAGCTCAGTCCCGCTGCATAGCGTAACCCCGGCAGTATGCCGTACTCCTTGGCCTGGACATTGGCGGTGAGCACTCTTCCGTAGGGGCTGTCCTTAGAGACAACCGCAGCGGGAAGATCCCGCCACTGAGGATGCTTCTTGAGTAAAAGCTGCAGAGGCAGATCCGCTGCATTAACACAGGCCAGGGGGGCCATCTAGCTGCTCCACGTGCTCCCAGACCGGAGCTCTTTTTTTGTCCTTGATAATGTGCAAGCTAAAGCGAAAACGGCCTGAATCGACACGCTTGCGCAGGATCCGGCTGTACAGGGAAACCAGCGAACCCAGGGAAGGAGCACCTGCAGGCTTGGCGGTCAAAAAAAGCACTGTCGATCCATGACGGTGGGCCAGCTGGGCAAGTCGGGCCGCTTGAGCTGCGGGCAGCTGGAAATCTGTATGCAAATCAACCACGAGAAGCCTGAAGGCTCCGGTGCGCAGCAGCCAATCCGCGGCACGGCCTGCAGAACGGGCGCCCGGCACCCGGACAACGGGTAAGGAGGAAAGGTCGACTCCGTTGGCCGCCATATCGGGAGGGAAGAAGGTGTCCGCCGTGGCCGAGATCCAGACCGCCGGAGCCATCCGAGTTTGGGCTTCCAAAATCAAGGAACAGCTCAGGCTGAGACAGGCTGAAGGCCGGTAGGAGCTAAGCTCGACCAGGCGCCCCCCAAGGGCGTTCAGACCGAATCCTGCGTTTTCGCTGCGAGAGAAACGATCCTGCTCCAGATCTGCAGCTCGGATCAGCCGGGTGAAGACCGCTACTCCGTCGGGCTGGTATTCGAGGGTTGCTACTGTCTCTTCAGGAAGAGATGTCATAAAGTACTAAACAAATTTATAGTACTTTATGACAGATCTGTCAAGAGAAATCGTCAGTTTCAGTCTATTTCAGCGTTGGATGCGCAGCTGTCCCGCTAACACAAAGGGGAAGGATGCCTTTTTCAACACCCTCAGGGATGTTCCCGCATCAACATTCCCCTCCAACGTATACTGCAGCGCCTCCCCCCCCAGAATCATCTGATATACAGAACGTCCCACAGTGGTAAAATCGAGCTCGATGGGGATGGTCAGTTCGGCAATGTCGTTTTCGCCGAGGCGCACCTTTTTACGCCGCATCCCGGATGCCCAGTCCCTTCCATCCACTTGAAACCGGTACTCGAGAGATTCTATGAAGATCTTGAAATTGTTCCGATTCCTCATTTCCAGTTCGAGGTCAAGGGATGCCCCGGATGGGGAGATCGTGTTCAGATGCATACTCCGAACTTGAAGTCCGGGAAAACGCAGGATCGGTACAGATCCTTCCTTGCTTACCGGGATACGTACCCTGCCGAGCACCGGCAAATCGAAGGAAAATCCGGAGGTAAGCTGGTAGGCCGCTTCCGCCCGGTCTTCCAACTCCCGGATCGTCCTGACCAGCTCCTCGAATCCCAACTCCACCGGCAGTGCTACGATGGAACGACCCCGGGCCGCAACAGTAGCTTTCTCTTCTACCTCTCCGCTGACAAAGGGAGTGCCCTCGATCTGCAGCTCGTAATCGAAACCGGATAGAGATATCCCGATTGGATTGGGGTTTAGGATCTCCACATCGAAACGAAGGGTGAGGCCCGAGAAAGACAGGACTTCCAGCTCGGCGGCAGCGATCCGCACTTTCGGCCTGTGGATTGCATCGACCGCATCCCGCAGGGATTCACAGCCGCTCAGCAACAGCGCGGACACAGCCATCAGAATGAGTAGGTTCATCCTGATCTCTACAGGGCCAGTACGGCCCGCTCCTCTTTGAGATAATCGCTCAGAGGCACTCCCATATACTTCACCTCGATCCCCATCTGTTCAAGGGCCGGAGAAACACCGTACCGATCGGCGCAGGCCTTGCAGGCTTCCAGCACTACCCCCGCTTCTTTCATCTGTTTGATTTTCCCCTGAAGCTCCTCGTCCCGGCTGAGCAGTTCTGCCGAAGGTCCCCAAACGACCAGGATCACTTCTTCCCACCAACCTTTGAGTTTGGCATTGAGTGTATACATGAACACCATCTTCAGGGCTACCTCGCGGTCTCCGCTGGTCCAAAGCACCACAAGAGATTTCTTGTCTGCATTCATCCCACTCTCCTATCCTAGATTAATCTTATAAGCGGCGGTCCCCAAGGAGGGGCCCCGGAGGCGCCCCCTGGCAAGGGAATTGTATCATCTTCCGGGCAGCAGGAAAACAAACTGCGGATCGAAACTCCCTGTACGCCCGCCCTCAGCCCCTATTCCCCGGATAGGAGCCTCGCTTGAGCCTTGGCGCCGGCCAGGCGCAGATACAGCCACTCGGCCAGCACCGAGCCGATGTAGGCCACCGCTGCAATGAGCACCCCCGGCAAACGTACAGTGTAACCCAGGACCACGAGGATCACTCCCAAAACGGCCAGATTCACCACCACCGACCGGGTAATCGCGGGAGTCTTCCGCGAACTGACCAGAACGCCTCGCTGCCAGGAGATGAAGGAACCGATTGCCGGCAGCAGAGCCAGAACAAGCATCGGCAAACGAGTCATCCGCGTCAGTCTTGCGGACAACCCTACAACCCTTTGGAACCAGATCTGCGCCAGGGGGGTGACGGCAAATATCGAAAAGAGCACAAGCATGATCAGCCCGAGCATGCGGGCAAAACGCTGCAGCATCCACAGATTCCTTCGGTCTTGGAGAAGTGCAATCACCGCTTCCTGGTAGGACATTGCGATCGAACGGCCGAGAAAACTGACGCTGAGAATGACGGGCCAAACCGCCAGCGAGTCGAGGGCTGCGGGAAGTCGTGACAGGGCCACCGTCAGCACCGGCCGGGCGGCCAGAAGGATCAGGGAGGTCAAGGCCAGCGGAACGTAGAACCGGATAAGCTCCGGCCAGGACAGGGGGTCGACTTCTCGAGAAGGCTCCTGCAGCTGGTTCTTCACCACAGGGCGAGCGAACAGGTAGGCCGCCGCCGCAGCAGCAGTGATCCCGCCAGCCAGAGCCACCGAACCCACGAACACCCCTGGAAAACGGTTCAGCGAAAACCCCAGGATCAGAAGCCCCGCGGTCACGGCCAGACGCAGAGCGATGGTGATCGGCACCACGCCGGTTCTGTGGTGTCGTATCAGTACTCCCTGCCAGAGACGTCGGTATCCCACACCGGCGGTCCAGGGAGTGACCACCAGAAACGCACCCCGGCCGAGTTCTGCAAGCTCTTCCGGCACCCCGATCACCCGCAAGAGGATCAAGTCGTACAGGGGTGTAAGTGCGATCAACAGGTGCAGTGCCGTCAAAGCGGCGATCAGCAGGTGAGAAAAGCGCAGCAGACGACGGTAGGACAGGCCTCCTCTGGACAGGGCGGTGCCGGCGGTGAGCAGCATGATGATCGGACTTTCAATGATCATGGCAACCGAGGAGACCACCCCGTAGGCGGCAAGGTTGATCTCAGGCTCGGGCATGCGGGCCACAAACGCCGCGATCAACGGCTGCTCTACAGCCATCATGAACCACATGGCGGCCAGGGGAATCCAGAACCAGAAAATACGGCGGTAGCTCAGATCGACTTCACCGGCGAGGGCTGTATCTGCCATAAGGCACAAGAATAGCTGCCAAGGCAGGAGAGTGTCCAGCGACGACGGAATTCATTGTCCATTTTGTGCAATTTGCATAATCGTTGATTCTGCATATTCCTATAATTTCCAACTGCACAAAGAATTATTTGAAATTACAGTGTATCGCTATGCATTCTGCATAACTCAAAGGCAGGTACTCCCCGGCGGTCTATCTCATCTAACTCTTTATTTAGTATACATTTGCAGAAAACAAGGAAATTTGGCACGGTCCTTGCTTTACATGTGTAGACCATAGATGAGGAGGTCGTAATGAACAATTGGCTTAAGAAGGTCTCCATAAAACTTTTAGCGATCTGTGTAATGGCTGCCGCATTGGCCGTCATCGGTGCATGTACCATGCCTACGGGGTCGGCCAAATCTACCGAATCAACGTATGAAGATGATCTGGCGTTGTTTATTCAAGATGTTGGAGATATCGCTCCAATTCCCGCCGATCCAAGTGCCATCGATATCTATACATATGCGATCACGGTTGAGGTACTATCTGACATCTACGGCATTTTAGAAACCGATGTTGTCGATGTTGTAACAAACGAGATTGCCGATATAGAGATTCGCGATTGTGTCCTTGGTGTGTTGGACGGTTCTGTCACGCTTGCAGATCTTATGGTCGCTGATACGGGAATGTATCAGGACGAAGAGGAACAGATTGTAGTCGGTCTTCCTTTTGAGGAAGAGATTCCTCTCGATTCTCCCATCCAGACCAATGGAAGCCCTGAAATCGTAGATGACGGTGAGAGGGTTGGGATGGAGTTTGATGCTCCGGAAGACTACTTCATCATTCCCGCCGATCCTACGAATGACCTTACACATCATGGAACGATCGAAGCCTGGCTCAAACCTAATACAAATGTCAGTTGGGCGGGAATTATCCACAAGGGAACCGAGCCTGATTTTTCGGACGAAGGATACAGCCTCCAGTATGACGGCCGAAGCGGCAATAAACCGCTTATGCTGGCAATGACCAGCGAAGCGGGTCAGACGATCTTGGTTCAAACCCAGCACATTCTGACTGAGGGATTATGGTCCTACGTTGTTGCCACCTGGGATGAGGATGAGGTTCACATCTATGTAAATGGTGTAGACGTTGTTGATATAATCACCGTGGGATTCACGAGTACCCCAACCACTATTGCAGAGAATTATCCGTTTAAGAGCTCCGATGGCGGCGTGGTTGTTGGAACGCAGATTCCCGGCGATTCTTACAGGTTTGATGGAGTGATGTCAGATATCAAAATCTATGACCGCTACATGGAACAGTCCGAAGTCGTGGATAATTACAGCGGTTAGATAAATCGCACCCTCCTTCGGGAGGGCTTTATCAAAGGGGACCTACTCGAGGGTCCCCTTTTTTTGTTTCTGCCTTCTGCTCAAAGTGGACTGATTGACGCCCAGAAGCTGGGCGGCCAGACTCTGGTTTCCGTGGGTTTTCTTCAGCGCCTCGGCGATCAGAAAGTCCTCTACCTCCTGCAACGTTGGAAACATTCCGCTGTAGCTGATCCGAGGGTGAAGGGACGAAGCTGTGGATAGATTTGCACTAACGTTTCCCCTCCGCTTGTCCAGGTAATTCTTGATCGGTGCCAAGGGAAAAGCATCCCCCTTTTGAGTGCTCAAGGTGTCGAAGAGCAGCGATTGCACCTCCCGGACGTTCCCCGGGAATAGGTAGGTCTCGAGAAGAATATAGAGCTCTTTGGGTACGGTTGGCTTGCTCTTCTTCAATTCCGCGGCCGCCCGATCGAGAAAATGATCGACCAGAAGCGGCAGGTCTTCGAACCGTTCCCGCAGGGGTGGAACCTCGACGTGATGGGAGATCAGTCGGAAAAACAGATCCTTGCGAAAGGCTCCCTGCTCCTGCTTGTCCTGAAGATCGGCATTGGTAGCCGCCACAACTCGAGCAGTTGACAACCGCACCTGATCGGTTCCCAACGGGTAGTACTCCCCCTCCTGAAGAAGACGCAGCAGCTTGACCTGGGAGTTTTGCGTCAAATCCCCTATCTCATCGAGAAACAGGGTCCCGTCGGAGGCCTTCTCCACCAATCCCTTCCGCTCACTGTCCGCGCCGGTGTAAGCCCCGCGGGTGTGTCCGAACAAAGTATCCGAAAACATCGTGTCATCAAGGCCCGAGACATTCACAGGTACGAACGGCCCCTTGCGCAGACTGGCGGAATGAATCACCTTGGCGATGAGTTCCTTCCCCGTACCGCTCTCACCGGTAACGAGGATCGGTTTGGGACTGGCGGCAACAGCTTCAATATAACCGAAGATGGACTTCATGGATTCGCTGTCCGTAATGATCTCGGCAAACGCATCCGGATTCATCAGCTTCCCGGATTTGATCCCCCGACTCAGGCTGCCTACTTCTCTCTGTAATTCGGCGATCTCCAGGGCATGGCGAACGCTGGCCCACAGCCGATTTCTCTCAACCGGCTTGGTCAGATAGTCAAAGGCACCGAGCTTCATGCAGTCCAC
>Ga0315547_1001750_pt1 | contig 16291 bp, 15 predicted proteins | sample SalMarSW160240MG_2_FD_202542 | JGI IMG/M metagenome (GOLD analysis project Ga0315547, IMG submission 202542) | Salt marsh sediment microbial communities from the Plum Island Ecosystem LTER, Massachusetts, United States - Salt Marsh Sediment SW1601-240 ... | reverse complement strand
TCTCACCTCGGTACCCATGAAGTCGCTGCGCTTCCAGGCGCCGGATTTGAGCGAGGCGTTGGCCTGGGGGATGTGGCGGGCCAGGGCGAGGAGGAGGGCAATGGTGTGTTCGGCGGCGGAGATGGTGTTGCCGGTGGGGGCGTTAACCACCACGATGCCCCGCCGGGTGGCTTCTTCAATATCAACGTTGTCCACGCCGACACCCGCCCGCCCGATAATCTGCAGCTTTTTGCCGGCGGCTATTACCTCGGCGGTGACCTTGGTCTGGCTGCGCACCATCAGGGCTTCATAGTCGCCGATTATGGATATTAACTCTTCGGTTTTTAGCCCGGTTTTAACATCCACCTCGGCGTGCTGGTGTAGAATTTCTATCCCTTCTTCGGAGATGGGGTCGGCGATTAAGACTTTCATAGTTAGCTACTCCCGAATCCTGCCTGGGGCAGTACCTTCTTTATGGCAGCTATTACCTCTTTAATATCATCCTCGGTGGCCCAGCCCAGGTGACCGATGCGGAATATCTGCCCGTCCAGTTTCTGCTGCCCGCCAGCCAGTACCACATCGTGCTCCTCACGCAGAATCTTGAGCATCTTTTTGGTGTCCAGACCACCCGAGGCGGCGACGGAGGTAACGGTGTTAGAGGCATGGCTTTCTTCGGCAAAGGGGGACAGCCCTAGTGATTTTACGCCCTCCCGGGCGGCTTTACCCATCCGGGCGTGGCGGGCGAAGACATTGGCCATACCCTCTTTAAGTATCATATCCAGCGCTACATCCAGGGCAAAGAATACCGAGACGACCGGTGTCCAGGGTGTTTGCGCCTTTTCCTGCAGATAGCTCTTGGCCTTGGCAAAATCCCAGTAAAAGCGGGGCATCTTGGCCTTCTGGTTGGCCTGCCACCCCTCCTGGCTGACACTGACCATAGTCAGTCCCGGCGGAACCATCCAGCCTTTCTGGGAGCCGGTGACGGTAACATCGCAGTGCCACTTGTCTACCGGCAGGTCGATTGAACCCAGACTGCTGATGGCATCAACCACCAGCAGTTTACCAGCCTCCTTGACTACCGAGCTTATAGAAGCCAGGTCGTTGGTAACGCCGGTGGAGGTTTCATTGTGGGTGACCAGCACCGCTTTTATCTCCGGGTCGGCCTTGAGCGCCTTGCGTATGGCGTCAGGATCGGCGGCTTTGCCCCATTCAAAGTTGAGGGGGATTACCTCGGCGCCGAATTCTTTAGCAATAGCGGCGAAGCGGTCGCCGAAGACGCCGATGGATACCGAAAGCACCTTATCCCCGGGGGACATGGTGTTAACCGCTGCCGCCTCCAGGCCCCCGGTGCCGGAACCAGAGAGCAGAAAAAGGTCATTCTTGGTCTGGAATAGCTGCTTTAGTTTGGCGGTGACATTATTAAGTACTCTAGCGAACTCCGGCCCGCGGTGATTTACCATCTGAAGGCCCATCGCCTGCAGCACTTCTTCGGGGCAGGGGGTAGGTCCAGGAACGCGTAGTTGTTTCATTTTTCTCCTCTGCGGTCTGTATTATTTAACATTCAATATTAGCATGTAGGATGGGGATAAATCAATTCTGCCTTGTTGCCAAATCAATGTGTTTGTAGTAATATCTGTTCGGTTGAGCATGATCCATTTCAATAAAAGTTTTGAGTAAGGAGTTTCAAAATGGCCAAGGAAATTATTCTTTACAATCTGAGGGACGATGTCAAGGAGGAAGACTATGTAAAGTGGTGTGAAGACTACAAAGGGCCCTTGTTGATCGGGCTGCCCGGATCGAAAAGTTTTACGCTCCTCAAAATGATGGGAGGAGTACAGGGGAACGGCCAAAAAGGCAACCCGCCAAATCCAACAAAGTCTCCGTTCACTTACATTGGCATTTTGGATGCAAACAGCCTCGAGGAATGGGAAAAGGCTAGGGAGAGCAAAGCCTTTAAGGATGAATTTTTCCCCCAATGGTTCTCCAAATGGGCGGCTGATTTTTATATACTTGGGGGTATTGAAGTTTATTATGGGGAAAGCGATTAAGGTAGCTTTTCCAACTCTCTTACCTTTAGTGCATGGGGCTGTTCAATTGAATAATCTTTAAGATGCTTTTATTGGGCAGCTTGGGGAGATCTTTCAGCCATAACGGTAATGGATATGACAGCCTGAAAAAGTATTGGGAAAGGAGTGCTTATGAATTTAGAGCACCTGTTAACTGATGAGGACCGCCAGATCCGGGAGACGGTAAGAGAGTTTACCAAGAAAGAAATCATTCCCAACGCCAAGAAATTGGAAGCGGACTATAGCCTGGTTGAGAAAGTCCATCAAAAGCTTGTTGACATGGGGATTCAATCGGCGGGTTACCCTGCCGAGTATGGCGGGGGAGATGGCACCAATACCGCCCTGGGAATTATCTGTGAAGAGTTGGCCAAAGGTGATGGTGGCATAAGCCTGTCCGCAGGTATCAATTGGGGCATTATTCTTAAGCCGGCAATAGTAGCCCAAAACAAGACCGTTATGGACAGGTTCATTCCGAGTTTTTGCAGCGGCAAGTTAACCTATGCCTGCCTCTCCATGACCGACGAAGCCGGAGGCGCAGATTCCGAGAACCCTCTCCTTGCCGGCGCCGGGATTAAGACGATAGCCAAGCTTGAAGGCGATGAATATGTAGTAAACGGGAACAAGTCCTGGCCGACTCACGGCGGGATTGCGGAATGCTATTTAACCGTCTGCACCACTGACCCCGGTGCGGGAGATGAAGGTGTTGCCCTGATTTATGTTCCCAAGGATACCCCGGGGCTGACATTTGGAAAACCGGAAAAGAAGATGCTGTTCAAGACATCAATAAATAGCTCGGTACATTATGACAATGTTCGGGTGCCTAAGGAGTATCGACTTGCCGGTCCCGGTATGGATGCCAATTTCTACCATTTCTTGGAGTCGGGGACCGGGTGGCATTCGGCAACGATGGCCCTGGGTATTGCCGAGCGTGCTTTTGAGATTGCGCTGGATTATACCGGGACTCGCACGGGCGGATTTAAGCCGGTAAGGCAGCACAGCATGGTGGCCGGTATTCTTGCTGATATGGCGATTGGCCTGGACATGATGAGGGCCAGTATTTACAACCTTAGTTGCATGATGGACCATCTTGACATATATGGTCCGCCGTGGTCACCGGCGTTCATATCCAAAGCAGCCGCCACCAGGGTCTTTGCTGGAGACACGGCGGTGGAAATAGTGAACAAAGGCGCTGAACTATTAGGCTCAATGGCGATTTCCGATGATTTCCCTTATGAGAAGTGCCTCAGGGATGCCAAGGTGACTCAGCTCTGGCTGGGGGGACAACAAATCTGCCGCTATCGCGTTGCCAGGGGTTATTATGATTTGAAGAATTGGGCTTAAGTCATTGTTTAACCAAAATTGTATATTAAAGGAGGAAACAGATGTTAGACCAGACCAGCCAATGGTATAAACTGCAGTACCCGGAGTGTTTCGTTAATGAAGAACTGCGGATGATGCAGAATATCCTTGCCGACTTTGTCGACAAGGAGATTATGCCCGTCCGGGACAAGATTGACGATGATGTAACCCATGAAGAGGTGATTACCCCCATCCTGAAGAAGCTGCAGGTAGGCCTGGGCTACCAGAAGAACAAGATACCCCAAGACTACGGCGGCAACCAGCAGCTTTCCATGGTCGGGGATGCCCTGATACAGGAGCAGCTGTCACGTGCTGACTATGGCATAAGCCTCCACTGCGCCTGCACCGACTGGGGGTTGGTACCAGCTCTGCTAGCCTATTTATCACCATCGCCAACAGGTAATACCTGGGGGAAGGCGGTGTTCAGTGAGTTTGCCCCCAAGTTCACCGGTGATGAGCTGGCGGTAGCCTGCATGAATTTTAGTGAAGAAGAATCCGCCTGTGATATCGAGAACCCGATGAATGAAGGCCGGACGGTAAAGGTGAGGGCGGAGCTTAAGGGCAACGAGTGGGTGATAAACGGCAGCAAGATGTGGGCCTCCAACGCCGGCATTGCCGACCTCAACTGTGTTGTCTGCAATATGGACCCCAATAAGGGAATAGACGGCTTTACTCTGGTATATGTTCCCGAGCCCTGGGATGGGGTCTCCCACGGTAAATTCGAGGTCAAGTGCGGGGCTAACGCCGACAGGAACACCCCCACCTATTTCGACAACGTCCGGGTACCCAAGGAGTGGGGAATACAGGGGCCTGAAGCCTGGTTCCTTTTCACCAGTGCCGTTTCCGCCCCCATGTCCTTAAATGCCGCCAACGCCGTCGGCACCCTGCAGGGGGCTTTCGACGTTCTGGTTGACTACACCGAGGGTAGGGTGGCGGGTGGTAAACCGGTCAGCCGCCACCTGCACGCGGCGATGATAATGGGCGAGATGGCGGCGTTTCTATCCGTGGCCAGAGCCGCTGTTCTGGAGACGGCCCACCAGTATGACAATATGGATATCTACGGTATGTGGAACACGGAGAGCATGTTTGCTAAAGGGCATGCCATCCACGCCTATATCACCCGCACCGCGCCCGACCTGGTCTCAAGGGGCTTAGAGCTGATGGGCTCCTTCGGCCTGGTCCGGGAAAACGGCTACGAGAAGTACTACCGTGATGCGGTAGTGGTGAAAATAGTCCTGGGTGGCTCACACCTGGGTTACTTTGAGACCTGCAAGCAGTTCTACGACCTGGACTATTCTTCATTCGGCTCGGGCAAGCTCAAGAAATAGCTTTGAGGTAGTCCTGTTTTGGTGACTAAACCCCCCTGAGGCAAGTGGCCCAGGGGGGTCGCCTTTTAATCCTCTTTGATACCGGCCAGATTCTTGGCCAGCTTTTTCTTCGACTCAATATCGGCGTTGCGCAGGATAGTCATCCGGTGGGTCTCCGGTGAGCCGGCGCCGTGAATGTTGGAGACAATGTCTCTGCTTTCAAAGGCCAGTTTCTCGATGAGCCGGAAGATACGCACCCGGTTCTCTGTGGATACGCCGTCAACGCCCTTGAGGTACTTGGTCAGCAGGGGGCCGATATCCAGGTTGGCGAAGTCCTTGTCCGAGGGTAGGTCGGTGGTCATACCGCCGGCAATTTCTATCATCAGACGGATTACCTCGTGTAGCTCCTTGCCCTCATAGAGTTTGGAGGTATTGGATAGCACCGGGTCGACAGTGTAAATGCCGGAAGGGGTCTCGGTTGACTCCACCGAGGCGGCGATGGAGCAACCATAGATGGCTTCGGTGACCTTGAGCATCTCGGCTAACTTGTTCCGTATGTGGGATATCTTGGGCAGGCCGTTGTAGTCGGCGGCGGTGGCAGCAGCGCCGACGAGCACATCACCAACACCGCACTTACAGCCGCCGTGGGAGTGGCGGTGGTAGTTGCCGAAGTTCCGTACCATGTTGCCGGCATACTCGTGTTCCCCGCAGAGGAACACGTGCTCCCAGGGCACGAAGACATCTTTGAAGATGATCATGGGCGAGAACTTGCTGAACTCGGCGTTGCCCAGGTCGCAGCCCTGGAGGGGTTGGGCTTCCATTGTGCCCCGTCCGTAGACGTGGATCAGGCCTTCGGCATCATTAGGAACGGCAAAGCAGACGGCGTAGTCCTTATCCGCCTCGCGCATTTCCCTGGTGGGCACAATCAGCCCCCAGTGTGCGCACATGGAGCCGGTCTGGTGTATTTTAGCGCCCCTGACCGTGATACCATCCTTGTTCCGGTCGACCACGTGCAGGTACATGTCTGGGTCTTTCTGCTGGGAAGGCCGCAGCGAACGGTCGCCCTTGACGTCGGTGACCCCGCTGAAGACCACAAGGTCGTCCTTCTGGACGAACTTAACGAACTCCTGCAGCCGGGGCCAGTACTCCGTGCCGTGTTTCTGGTCGCAGTTATAGGCCTCTATGCCGATGGCGTTTATAGCGTCCATGCCGGTACAGCGCATGTAGCAACCGCCAGTCCTCTGGGACAGGAATTTAAGCATTCTTACCTTGGTTAACAGGTCGTCCGGGCTTGTATAAAAGGTGACGAAGCGGCTGACCTCTTCGCCGGTAAGGTTAGATTTGGTTACCAGGAGTTTTTTACCCTCCGGGTCGTTTTCCATCTTGTAGGTCAGGGCCACCGCGGCGGCCATGTGTTTTATCAGCGGGTGCTGGTAAGCGTTTTCTACCTTTTCTCCTAAAATATAGGTGGTGGGGTGTAGATCTTTCAGCGATTCATAGTATTGTTCTGCTGTCTTCAATGCCATTAGTCCTTTGCATCCTCCTTGAGATAAGTCCGTTTAAACCGTAGCCAGACTCGTTAAGTTTAGCATGTAGCCAGACCGGTTGTAAAATTTTGGGCGCTGGAAAACCAGGTTGGTCAGTTTGACTTAAGCCCCGACAATTGTGTAATATTGCAATTGCCGTTATGAAGCTGTATGAGTTCGAAGGCAACGATTTGCTCCGCCGTGAGGGTATACCTGTCCCTGATTATACCCTGGCAGCTACTCCCGAGGAGGCGCGGGAAGGAGCCGAGGCGCTGGGGCTGCCGGTGGTGGTAAAGGCCCAGGTGCTGACCGGGGGCCGGTGGCTGGCGGGAGGAGTACAAACCGCCTATTCTCTGGAGCAGGTTGAGGAAGCGGCCCGCCGCATACTGGGTGCGTCAATCAGGGGCTGGCCGGTACAACAGGTAATGATTACCCCGAAGGTGGACAGTGTCCGGGAGTTCTATCTGGCCGTCACCATAGATGAATATCATGGCACCCCGGTGGCTGTCCTAAGTGCTGCCGGCGGCGTCTCGGTTAACCAGATAGCTCTGGAACGTCCTGAAGAGATCGCTTCCAGGTATGTTTCCGTTATCAAGGGACTCCTCCCCTCCGAGGCCAGGCGAATGTGCCGGGGGGTGGGCTTAAGGGGTGCCGAGGTGAGCCGGGTAGCCAACATGCTCAGCGCGCTGTACAGCGTTTTCCGTAATTACGATGCCTTGATTGCCGAAATCAACCCCCTGGCCCGAACCTCAAAGGGAGATTACCTGGCTCTGGATGCTAAAGTTGAAATTGATGACGATAGTCTGTACCGCCACCCCGAGCTTACTTTAAGTCTGGATAGCCGCATTCCTAACGTCCTGGAGCGTAAAGGACGCGAGATTGGGGTTACCTATGTTGAGCTTGACGGGGATATAGCCATCATCGCCAGCGGCGCCGGTTTGGGCATGGCCAGTATGGATATCATCAGCCGCCAGATGCGCCCGGCCAACTTCCTGGAAACGGGAGGGGCTATTACCGCTGAGCTTATGTACAATGTTATGGACCTGGTTTTGCAAAAGGAAGGAATAAGGGCGGTGTTTATCAATGTCTACGGGGGAATCAACCCCATCCATGAGGGGGCCCAGGGGGTTGTTGATTATATGAAGGAACACCATGTCACCGTACCGGTGGTGGCTAAAGCCCTGGGTAATCACCAGGAGGAGACCTGGGAGATTTTCCGGAATAATGGTGTCCATGTGGTCAGTGACGTGTCTACGGAGAAGGGTGTGGAGCAACTCGCCCGCCTGCTGGAGGGTGGTAAATGAGCATTTTGCTGAATGGGGAGACCAAGGTTCTGGTGCAGGGAATTACCGGCCGGATAGGGCGAGTCCAGACCAAGTGGATGCTGGAGTACGGCACCAAAATAGTTGCCGGCGTTACCCCGGGCAAAGGTGGTCAGGAGGTGGAGGGTGTGCCGGTTTATGATACTGTCGCCGAGGCCGTTGCTGAGCGGGGTGCCGAGGCCTCGGTGTTTTTTATCCCGCCGAGAGCGTTCAAGGAAGCCGCCCGGCAGACCATTGACGCCGGCATCAGCCTGATTGTAGTTATTACCGAGCACATACCGGTCCATGATGCCATGGAAATCAAGGAGTATGTCAGTGGACGTGAGGTGCGGATTATCGGCCCCACCACCCCCGGCATTATTACTGTCGGTGAAGCCAAGATGGGGATAATGCCGGGTAATATGTTTACCCCTGGCCGCATCGGCGTGATTTCCCGAAGCGGTACCCTATCCTATGAGATCAGTATCAACCTGGCCACTGCCGGCCTTGGCCAGAGTACCGTGGTCGGTATGGGGGCTGACTCGGTGGTGTTTACCAGTATACCTGAGTTGCTGAGGCTTTTTGAAAAGGACCCGGACACCGACCTGGTGGTGATTGTCGGCGAGGTGGGTGGTGTCCAGGAAGAGAATGCGGCTCAGTTTATCGACCGCTGGATGACCAAACCAGTGGTGACCTATATTGCCGGCCACAACGTCCCCGAAGGAAAAAGAATGGGGCATGCCGGTGCCATCATTCAAGGCGAGCATGGCATGGGAATCCCCCAGAGTAAAATGGCCGCTCTCAGAGAGGTAGGCGTGGACGTTGCCATGTACCCCGCAGAAGTGGTGGAGCTGGTTAAATGGCACCTGACACCCTCTTAAACAGCCTTGCTTCAAATACATGACTCCCAGGTTAACCTATTTTTGGCTTTAAAGCCATTTGGGATATTAGATGAACAAAAAGAGCAAAGGGTTAATTCCTCCCGGCCTGGCTTATGTAGCCGATAACATTATCTCCAGGCAAAACCTGCTGGGTGCCCCCAGGGGTATCGGGGCCAAGTGGGCTAAAGAGCTTAACCTGCCTGGGGAAGCCGAGACCATATTCTTTGCCGGCTGCGGCTATCAGTATAACACTAGCCTGCAGTCCCTTATGTCCTTAATAAGAAAGCTGGATAAAAGCCCCATCGGCGCTGAGCTGCCCATGGGCCTGGCCGGTTTTCAGAAAAAGCTGGGTATTGACCCGGCCCAGGTATACCGCCGGCTGGTGGCTAAAGACAGTGACGCCGCCGCCCAACCTTTGAGGGATGCCGTCAGGGTGCTAAAAGATCTCAGGGTCGAGTTTGGCTATCTGGCTGAGGATGAGCCGTGCTGCGGGGGAATCCTGCACTATATCGGGCTGGAGAAAGAGTTTGCCCGGAATGCTCAAAATTTATATGAGAAGCTGAAAGCCCGCGGCGTGAAAAGAATTATTGGTATCGTCCCTTCCTGTACCCATACCCTGGCTGAGTTGATTCCCAAACATATCCCGGGATATGACCTGGAGGTAAAGCATTTTTTGCAGGTGGTGCTGGAGGGGATTGAGGATAGGGATCTGTACTTTCCCCGTGAGGTTAAGGTTACCTATCATGACCCCTGCCAGCTTTCCCGCTATATGGGGCTTATAGAGGAACCGCGCCAGATACTTAAGTCTATTAAGGGCATTGAGCTGGTGGAGACCGACTGGACTCACGGGGAGTGGGCGACCTGCTGTGGGGGTGGGGGCGGCTTTGAGGTCGTCTTCCCCGAGTTAAGCCAGATTCTGGCGGTTAACCGGGCTAAGGAATTAGTTGAAACCGGCGCCCATATTATTGTTACCCACTGCCCCGGCTGCGTTATGCAGCTGGAAGAGGGGCTTAAAGCTATGAAAGTTAAAGATGTGGAAGTCCTTGACCTGGCCCAGGTAGTGGCTATGGCGATGGGGGTGTAAAGCCGAATGTCTGTCTTTGGCGACTATAAGAAAGAGATAATGGACGCCGCCCATAATGAGAGGATAAGGCTGGCGCTGTCTCGCTCTATCAAGCGATATCGGGCTAATGTTGATAATGCCCTAAAAAAATTCCCCCAGACCGTCAAGCTGGCGGAAGAGGTCAGGGAGATAAAGGAAAAAGCCATCGGCCAGATGGACAAGCTGGCGGAGCAGGCCTGTGAAGCCATCGAGGCCAACCACGGTAAAGCCTATATCGCTAAAACCGCTGATGACGCCCTGAATATTATCGGGGGGCTGGTGGGCAGCGGTAAACTCATCGTCAAAGCCAAGAGCATGACCTCCGAGGAGATAGGCTTAAGAGAGCACCTGGAGGAGGGGGGCAACGAGGTCTACGAAACCGACCTGGGTGAGTTTATTGTTCAGAAGCTGGGTTCAAGGCCGATGCACATCCTGGCGCCGGCGGTTCACGTGCCCAAGGAAGACGTCGCCCGGCTTTTGTCTCAGATTACCGGAGAGGAATTGCCGGCGGATATCGAATTACTGGTGGCCACCGCCCGGAAGTTACTCAGGGAGAAGTTCTTTAAGGCGGACATTGGTATTAGCGGCTCTAATGTGGTTGCTGCCGAGACCGGTTCGCTGTTTCTTATAGAAAATGAAGGCAATATTCGCCTCGCCACCAGCGCCCCGCCGGTCCATATCGCCCTGGTTGGCATGGAGAAACTGGTGCCCACCCTGTCCGAAGCCTGGAAGGTTGCCGAGGTCACCTGGCGATATGCCAACTATACTATTCCCCAGTATATAAGCGTCGTCTCCGGGCCGAGCTGCACCGGCGATATTGAGAAGGTGATAACCTACGGCGCCCACGGCCCCGGGGAGTTCCACGTTATCTTTCTGGACGGGGGCAGGACTGAGTTAGCCCGGTACCCGGTGTTGCGCCAGGTGCTCTACTGCCTGAGGTGCGGCGGTTGCCTCTACGAGTGTCCCGTCTTCGGGGTAACGGCGGGCCACTTCGGAGACAAGTATTTTGCCGGGATCGGCGCGGTCTGGGCGGCCATGATAAACGGCGACAGGGAAAAGGCGGCGGCACTGGCCTATACCTGCCTGACCTGCGGCCGGTGCAAGGTAAGGTGCCCGGTGGGGATTGACGTGCCGGAAATGGTGGTTGAGCTGAGGAAGTTACTGGTGGAGGGGGCCTAAGATGTGGTCAAGGGTGAAGCCATGATGGAGACGGAGGGGTTGGCCAAAGCCATCGTGGAAAAAGAGACGGAAAAGATACTGGGTTTTCACATCATAGGGCCTTGTGCCCCGGTGCTGATTCAGGAGGTGGAGAACGCCATGACCTCGGGTGGGCACAGCGGCGAGATAGACCAGGGCCTTCATATCCATCCCGCCCTTACCGAGTTGATACCAACGGTGCTTAATAATCTTGAGGAGCCTTAACTTTATACAGAAGGAATGGGGTTGGATTGGAACGGGTGACCTTTGGGCAGTGGGCTGGAGAGTCCTCTACCTTTTAGTGGCACAAATTACTGGACAGACACCTCAACCGGTTGGTTAGGACTATTGGAAGACATAGGTTGCGCCGACACCGTTAAGGATGAACTGCTCAGGCATCTCCTGGGCAAACTGGTTAATAGCCTTCCACCCGGTGCAATGCATAGGTATGACGAAATCGGGACCTATCCTTTTCATCTCATTGATGGTTGGCTCAATGATTGGCTCGAAGATTGGCCCGGTGAGATGAAACCCGCCCAAAACGGCGTGAACCTTGTCCGTTCTGGTCACCTTCTGGGCATGTTTGACCGTATTGATGATGCCGGCATGAGAACAGCCGCCAATGACTACCAGTCCTTTCCCCTTTAATTTAACCGCTACACCCTGGTCATCGCGAAAAGGGTCAACAACCCATTGGCCATCAATCTTGGCTTCCGACCAGGGAAAACCTTTCTCAAAATCGGTTACCCGCTCGACTTCTCCTGAAACGAGAACCAGCCCCGAGGCTAACATAGAAGCGTCCCTGGCTTCACGGAGCACCGCTCCGGTTTCCTTAAGGGCGGTTTTATCTAAGACGGGAAAGTCGGTCAGGCGCCCGGAATCAGGTGTATTGAGGGCGCGCTCAAGAAAAGCGTCGGGGTGAAGGACAAGGGGTATTCCTTTTTTGGCAACGTTTAGAAATTCCACCAGAGCTCCAAAATGGTCTAAATGACCATGGCTGAGAACCACTGACTCAACCTTGCTCAAGTCTACCCCCAAAACATCTACATTATGAAAGAAGCAGGTCGCTGATATCCCGGTATCGATTAGAACCACGTGTTCCTCTGAGCCTGAAGACACTTTGAGGAGACAGGAGAATCCGTGTTCGGCAAGAAGTGTCTTCGGGGGGTTAAGCTGTAACGCCGGTCTCTTAACGACCTCTGTGCTCTGCAAGAATACATCGGTGTAATTGTCTACTAAGACCGTAACCTCCACTTTATCTGCTTCTCGCAGATTCAAGTTCTTCGCCATGTAGCACCTCCGTCCAATTATTCCTGACTAAACCCTTGATTTGCTTGAATAAAAAGGGGCACAGCTAAAGAGACTGTGCCCCTGAAGTTCTTGCAGTCCTTAAGCAGGCTGTTTGCGCTTCGGGGCTGGTTTTACACCTCGGCCCCGACCAAAGTCAATCGTTCTTTATAGTATGATTGTGTAAATAAGTCAGGTATTGGTCCGTTGCCCCCTAAAACTGCGCTTCCACAGCTTCTGTACCAGTCCTACCAGTCCATTGGGCAGGTATACTATAGTTATCACCAGCACCAAGCCGAAAATGAGCATGTAGTGGTAGGGGAACTCGGTTATTAGAAATTCTTCCAGGTAGGCAAAAATAGCGGCACCTATCACCGGGCCGTAAATCTGTCCCATGCCGCCAAAGATGGCCATCATAACCGGCATAAAAGAGAGGAGAGGATTAAAGGCAATTCTGGGGTCAACATAGGCCCACCTGGTGGCCATGATGGCCCCGACGGCCCCCATGAAGAGAGCGCTGATGGCAAAGGTGATAACCTTTACCATAGTCACGTTAATGCCCCGGTGAGCGGCTGCCTCCTGACTGTGGCCAATACTCTGCAGGGCTAAGCCCCATCTGGAATGTTTGATAAAGTAGGTGGTGAGCATTAAGGCCACAAAAATGGCCAGCATGATGTAATAGACCTGGTCGTGGTCTACTCTGATCACCCACCGACCGACGGTGTTGGTTATGTTAGTCTCGTACCAGAGGAGAAAATTCTTGATGAGCTCACTGATGCCGAAGGTGAATATGATGAAATACATGCCCCTCAGCCTCAGCGTCAAAAGACCCATGCAGAGGGCCAGTATAAAGCTGATTAGGGCCCCAACGGCGATAACAACCGGCAGGGGCAGCACTTTCCCCAGTATCGCCATAGTATATACGCCGATTCCGAAGAAGGCGGCCGATGCCAGCGAGATATAGCGAGTAGGGCCGGAGAAGATGGTCCAGCTAACCGTAAGAATGACATACATCAGAATGGCGGTCAGCAGTATGACAAGATAATCCTGGCCATAGAAGGGTAAAGTAGCCAGCAGGACTAATAAGATGAGAATAATTAACCCCGGTACCAGGAACCTTCTAGAGTTAAATCTGCTTAAATCCATTTCCCTACTTCCCCATAATGCCGGTCGGTTTCACCAGCAGCAAGATTATAAAGATGACGTAGTAGGCCACCAGGGATAGGCCCGGGTCAAAATGGGTCACCAGGCTGCCGATAAGACCCAGTATAAAACCGCCGATTAAACTGCCGGTGATACTGCCCAATCCCCCCAGGACAACCACGATGACGGCGATTATGGTATACTCCATGCCCATTGTTGGTTGCATCTGGTAAAGCATGCTAATAAGTACCCCGGCAAAACCAGCCATCAGGGCACCAAGGCCAAAACATATAGCTAACACCTGTTTAATGTTTACCCCGCTGAGTCCGGCTGTGGTCGGTTCTTGGGCGGCGGCCCTGATGGCCTTCCCCAGCCGGGCGCGCGTTAGAAAAATATAGAAGCCCAAGCTTATGACAACGGCGAATAAAAGGGCTATTAAACGATTGGTGGTAAATACAGCCCCAAAGATATTGACCGAATACACTAAATAGGAATATCCCCTGATGTTGGCCTTCCATATTAGTAAGGCTATATTCTGAATGATAAAGAGGAGACCAAAAGAGGCTAACAGAGAATTACCCTCAAAGGCATCCATTGATTCTGACGTGTCTCTGAGGTGTTGAAAGAGCGTCCGGTGGATTAGAAAAGCAATTATAAACAGAAAAGGACCGCAAATGACCAGAGAAATCAGCGGGCTGATGCCAAAGAGTGTATAGAGGGAATAGGTGATGAAAGCGCCGAGCATAATAAACTCGCCATGAGAGACGTTCAGCACTCGCCCAACACCGTACTGGAGGCTTAAGCCCACGGCAATCAGGGCGTAGATGCCACCCATTATTAAACCGCCAATTAATATATCCAGGATTGTTGTGAACATAGCAGCTCCCCGGTTTTGGTAGCCAAAGGCACAGGCCATCTAAAAGACACAAAACAAATCCTCAGGGGAGGGTAACCACCCTTGAGAGTGGTTACCCTCGCACCCTTTAGATAACCCGCTTAACCTACTATTGTTGCTTACTTACGCTTAAACTAGTGTTGGCCTATGGAGTGGGCCACGGTGGCTTGGGGTATTCGACTGGGGCGGTGGCCAGTTCCTTGGCCGCTACGATTTGAAACTCCCCGTTCTGCCACTGGCCAACATGGCCGGGCACCTGCATGTTAAGCTGCTTTTCGTAATATACCGGGCCAATCACGGTGTCAAAGGTCTCGGAGGCTATATAGTCTCTTACCTTTACCCGGTCAAGGGTTCCTGCCCCCTCAATGGCCTGCTGCAGGACCTGGACTGCCGAGTAGCAGTAGGCGTTGCCCAACCAGTCAGTGCCTCCAGGGCCTGACCAGGCGGTCATCCTGTCCCAGAACTCCGCGGCTCCGGTATAGGGAACAGAGGGGTGCCAGGCACCGGCGCCCATCATACCCTCCACTGTCTCGGCACCAAACATATCTCTGTAGGGGGAGAAGGCTATGCCGATAGAGCAGAAGAAGAGCTTGGGATTAAAGCCGACCTCAATTGACTGGGCGGTGATGAGGAAGTTTTCATCAGGATAGGCGAAGATAAAGCAGGCATCGGGATTGAGTGACTTAAACTCTTTCAGCATCGGGGTCAGGTCCTTAACCCCTATTGGGAAGCTCTTGTAGGCGAGCACTTCAACCCCGGCTGCGGCTAACTGAGGCACCACACCCTGGGCATACTCAATGCCGTGCAGGTCTTGGAGATGGCCGGCCACCATGGTCTCGACTCCCAGGTCCAGGGCCATCGCTACCATGGCTTCCGCCTTCTCCTTGGGCTGGTTCAGGTGGATAAACAGGTAGGGTATCTCTTCCCACATTTCCCTGAGCTGCAGGGAATCAACCGTGGGCGCGATTACCGGATACTTATATTCGTTTACCGTGGGAGCTATGGCAAACCACATGGCCGTGCTCCAGGGACCAAGGATAAAGTCAACCTTATCGTCCAGAATCAATTTTTCGGTCAGTTTAACCTGGGTCCCCACGTCACTCTTATCGTCGTATCTGATTAGCCTTAGGGGTAGTTTTTTGCCATATTCTTCTACATATATACCACCTTCGGCATTGACCTCTTCAATCCACATGTCATCAGGGGCTACCTGTGTAACCGCTGCGCCTATCGTGTAAGGACCTGACAGGGCAATTGCCTGTCCCAGGACTATTTCATCTTTGGCTGGTGGGGCTGTTGTCGTTGGCGGGGTCGTTGTTGGTGGGGTTGTGGTTGGCGGGGTTGTGGTTGGCGTTGTTGAGGGACAGCCGATAGCGATTAAGCTGATGGCTAACAATAGCGCCAGTGGGATTAATAGTAGCTTCTTGGTCATTATTTCTCCTCCTTCTTAGTTTGGCTGTTACCAAAACTCAATTCACTTATCACCCCCTTAGTGGGAGGACAAGAAATGCCCACCCTTCATTAAATTTAAATACTGTAACTAAGCAGATTTATAGCACTACAGCCAGATTTTGTCAATGTTCTTATTGATAAAATGTCACCAAACCCAACGCAGATAGTCTCTACGGTGAGCAGGAGCAGCCTTGGGGGTTTCTGGAGAAGAAAAGACCGGCAAGAAGCTACCTCCACCAAATCTTGTAGAATCTGATTGACTGTGGTGAAATACCTTGCCTGCGAGACGCGATAAAAAGCGCCAACAAATCAGTTGACGCCAAGGTGGATGTTGGGAAAATGTTGGGAAAAGTCTCCAAAGAAGATGACATAACTGGTGAAATTGAGTGTGAGCCGCACAGGAATCGAACCTGTAACCTGCTGATTAAGAGATTGAAGATGTTTTTCATAGCCCTTGTCAACAAGTGAGTTTCAATATCATCCTATCGGCAACCAGATTGGTCTTCATACCTTATAGTTATATCAACTGCCGCTACGTGCTAGCAAGTATGTTGGCAAAATGTTGGCAAACGATCACGTAAAGACTGCACAATTCATCTTATTGTTGATTAAACAAAAAGACAGAAAGTTATTACCGCATAGCTCCTTTTGTTCATTATCGCCAGACCCTGATGATAGCCCAGAGATTAAGCAACATTCCAGGGTAAACAAAGCGGAGGCCACTTTCCCAAGCGGCCTCCGCTTACCATTCTAACCTTTATCGAGCTCTTCTCACTCGCGATGTTTAACACCGCAT
>Ga0315547_1001749_pt1 | contig 16292 bp, 20 predicted proteins | sample SalMarSW160240MG_2_FD_202542 | JGI IMG/M metagenome (GOLD analysis project Ga0315547, IMG submission 202542) | Salt marsh sediment microbial communities from the Plum Island Ecosystem LTER, Massachusetts, United States - Salt Marsh Sediment SW1601-240 ... | reverse complement strand
AAGGATTTGCCAGAACTGAGGGTCGAGAAGGGCGAGATTATCTTCGAGAGAGTTCCAACCATGATTATTGTGCGGCCCACCCTCAGCAAGACGAGGCATAAGTACTTCACCTTCGTCATAAGCGAGGGCTGCACCTACCTGAAGGAATACTTGGAGGAGCGCCTGAGGTCCGGGGAAAGGATGATGCCTGAAAGCCCACTCATAGCCCACGAACGGCCAAGGGCAACCACCCGGAAGTTCGTGATGACACGGAAGATAACACACCTCATAAGGATGGCCATGAGAAGGGCAGGCGTATACAAGAGACCCTACGTCCTCAGAGCCTACGCCGAAACCCAACTCATCATAGCTGAATCAAAGGGGAAGATGAGCCACCCCTACCTCCAGTTCATGGCAGGCCATAAAGGCGACATCGAAAGCCGATATAGCACCAACAAAGGGATACTTCCCGAAGAGATGGTTGAGGGCATGCGGAAGTCCATTCATGCCTGCGAACCCTTCTTGGGCACCGCAGCTCAGGAGATGGATCAAAGCATGGTAGTCAAGGAAGCGAAGGTAGAGGCTTTGAAAAGTATAGCCAAAAGCCTCCTAGGCATAGACCTTTTGGAGGTCAAGGTTGCGAAAGAGAAGGAACTGGAGAGAGAGCTGAGCCGGGACGAGGAGATAGAACTCTTCGAGAATGAGATGAAGAAGATGAGGGAAAGCGATCCACAAATCATGGTGAGAGAGGAGGAACTAGAGGGTTACCTTGCGGATGGCTGGCAGTTCGTAAGTGTCCTGCCCTCCCAGAGAATACTCGTCAAGAAATGATCCACGCTAGCACCCTTCAAATGCACGCATTTCAATTTGGCCATATGAAAAAGGGCCAAAGTGGGTTTGTTTATTCAAAGTGCCAAAAAAAAGACGGGGTTTTGATTTCTTTGATTTTCCTTTTTCTCATCCTTTTATTTTTTCCACGGTTTTTAGCTCTTCTCGGAATTTTGATAGTAACTTTTATTAATTAGAATAGTTATCGTTTTTATTATCGCGTGTCTTCGCTCCATCTCCTCTGAGCTGGAGTTATGCCCTTTCTCTCCGCGTATATTTCCGGCATCTTAGAAGAAGACCAATCCCCTATCTCCTTCAACTCATAAGGCGTGTAGCCTAAAACCAAATACTTCTCTGCACCACCATAACGAAAAAGGCAGCTAGTCATATTCGGATCCAACCTTTTCAGAATCCGGTCAAAATTCTGTACAGTCATATGCTTCTCAGAATTGAAGTTGAAATAAGCATAAGTGAACACTACACGCAAGGATGGGAAGAACCAGGCTTCCTTATCTTCTGTTAATTCATCAAACTCTCTTAGCCACTCAACAATATGGCGCGTGAACTTGTGTTGTAAAACCTTACGTTTAGTGACAATATATGGCTCGCCTTCCCTTTTGACCTGGACCTCTTGCAGATTGGCTTTGCACTTTCGGCAGAAGTTGCTTTTGTAGCCGTTCTTTGTTTTGCAGCTTGGACAGACTTTGTGGCGTTTCTGTTTCTTCTGAATGTGAAAGGTTACTAGAAGTTCTCTGTCAGTCAATGCCACATCTTTACGTTTTATTCCTAAGACTTCTCCAGCGCGCTTGAACCAAATCCATGAGGTAGCAATCAGAGCCTTGTCTCGTAGCCTAATCAAACGATCTAAATCTTGCCCTAGAGTTGTGCTGATATACTCAGGGATCTCATCAATTCTTCTGATTAGGTTCTCTGCGTCTCGGTCAGTGAAGCCTAAGCTTCTGTCTCTGCGAGCCTTTCTTTCAGGGTTAGTTAGCCAACCTCTACGCATTCAGTCTCTCTCCTTAAGATACTCTAAGACTTCTACGCCAAGCTCGCTGATGTCATATTGATAGTAACCATTCGGGTAACGAATTGGAGAAACAAGCCCCCGATTTCTTAGTCTAAGCAGCATAAATTTTCCATTCTCTTTTCCGAAGATGCGTTTGATTTTGCCATGCCAAATTGGACCTTGGTCTACAATGATCTTCAACAATCTAATATCGCTAGATTTGATTCTTTTCAAAACACATTCTATTTGGCTACTCATCATTTACACACACCCAAAAAACCTAATAAATATCGAAAAGTATGAAAAATCACAATTCTTATACCATATATATTAATTAATAGATAGTACAAAGAAGCCCAAAACAGTTTTTTTTCAGGTAAAATATGTTCTGACTTGAACTTAATGCTATAAGATAAATTGAAACATGGTTCTGCGGAACAAACCCCAAAAACAGCTTCTTTTTTCATGTTGAAATTGTACTTTATAATATTAACTGCATAGGTGTCACACCCCCCATATCCTCTTTTGTACATATTATCCTTAGACGAGGGAGAAGAGAACCCCTTAGGTGTTTGTTCACGTTCCACTACATTATTGTCTCTACAGGTGTGTGTGTTTAATTCACTCAATATTTTATCAGTTCTCCCTTTCCCGAATTTTCTCTCTCCAACTGAGAGCGCACAGCAACACGAATCAGATCTGATATTGATGTGTAGTTTGTTTTAGCCATAACCCGCATTTGACTGTCTAAACTTGGCGGGACCTGTAGAATCCAAAAGACAGGTTTAATGTTTCCTTCCGTTTCTGGTATTTCTTGTTCTAACTGGTTATGCACTGCAGTTCTGATAAATTGCGCTAGAGAATCATATTTTGTTTTGGCGATGTGGTTGCGTGTTTGCTTATCCAAAGTTGGCGAAACTAGCAAAGCCCAAACTGTCGGTTTAGATTTTTTGGTTGATTTCATTTCCGTTATGTCTCCTTCTCCTTTTTTTCATGTTGGGGTCCTAGCCTTAATCTTTAAGACTGTAAGCAATATCACAGAAAATGTTAGAGACATGGCTTGAGCCAAAGTTAATCGGAAGATTGTGTCGAGCGGATCGGAGCTGCTACCCATTAATCTGAGAACCAGTAGAAAGAACATTGGCGTGAAGAGTAGGCTTAAGATTCCAGCGGAACTTAGTTTCAGCATTTTTGGTTATCCCTCCTTCTACGTTCTTGTTCTTGCATCATAACATCAAAGGTCGTGAACACAAAAAGCATGCAGAAAAGCAAAGCTGTAATCATTGGAGATCTAGAGATTGTGGAGGCAGAAACTACGATAACAAATAGAATCTGTACAGATTTTGAAAATTCATATTTTTCTTCTTCTTCATCCTCTTTTTCTTTGTTTTTCATTATTTCTTTCTCTCCTTAGGTCTAACATCGATTAATTCATGGTACTTTTCTTGTGTTGATTTCTCTCGTTTAGAAAAAACCGCTACAAGTATCAGAACAACCATGAAAACTATTCCAATGATAACCGCCTCTGAGGACCCTAAGGGACGGACAGGTTGTAGAGGATAGGGGTTCTGTTGCCATGCTTCAGGTTCAGGACCAAAAACGAAAAGGCTAGTGTAATGTCCTGACCCATAGACACCTGAATCGTCAAAAACTTTTGTTCCTGATGTGAGAACATTAACGGATCCCTCAGTCATGTTACCCCTGAAGCTCAAGCGAAAAAATAGAGTGCGGGCTGTAGTGTTCAGGATTTCAGAGTAACTTCCATATTCCAACCTAGCATAGTTATTGAGGTTCTGAATCATACTGAAGCTGTTTGTTTCATTTTTCCAGAGTAAGATAACATCTTCAAGTTTGATTGTTGCGTTCTCTATTGTCTCTCTTCCGTCAAGGTCATTGACGATACAGGATAACGTGAAGATGTGGTTAGGAGTCACAAAACTTTCTGAGCTAGTGAAATTCCCTATCTGTGGTCGAAATGATGAGCTGACGGTAAGAAGAGGTAGAATCAGCAAGACAGCTTTTGTTTTATTCATGCCTCGTTTTCCTTCCTTTTTTCTCTTTTTCCCGAGAAAACAATACAAGGAGTACGATCAAAGCAACGATTGCCACTATTACGGCAACCATTTTTTTGCGATTAGATTCTACATTGATTGTGTACTCGAATACTTCACTTTTGTCTGGTAAAATAAGCTGATAACCTAAAGTGTAGATTCCACCCTGACGTACTGGATATTTCAATGTAACATTGAGGGTCGAGGATGCTGGAACAACAAGCATTTTTGTTTTCTGCCATTTTTTGGTTGCGTTATTGCTTAGTTGAATCCAGTACTCTAGGACGCATGATTGATTTTCTATTGTAGGGTTTGAGATTGTGACTTTTAGTTTGTAGGTTTCGCTGAAGAATGGTGTGTAAACAAAGGTTTTACTCACATCATATTTGCCTAAAATTAAACCTGTTTCTGAAGGAATATAACCGTCACCACCGCCTCCACCACCACCGCCTCCGCCTTCGGATTCTACGAAGCTCAGGGTTATGTCCTGTGTTCCAGAGTAGCTTGGATGCGTGAATGTGAATATGCTACTTGCCCAGCTCCATGTGCCGTCTCCCCTGTTATATTGGCTTGCGCCAGACTCAAAGAAATCTGGTTCATCTGTTGCCCTCCAGTTGGCGTGATCGTATTTGATTTCTATGGACCCTGACGCTGAAACATCATTCAGGAATATGTCAGCTTCTCCGGAAAGAACAGGTGTTGTTAGGCTGGTGTTGTTTAGGCTTATGAGAATGTAGTTGGCTCCGTCATTGACGTTTAGCCTAGCTATTTTCGTTGTTATCTCTAGGGTTGTGTTTTCGGAGACATCTATAGATGAACTAGCTGTTACATGGGTTCCCCATTTAGTAAGTATTGTGTAGCTGCCTTGTGGAATTGATGTTAGGCTTTTCTGTCCTAAGCTGTCACTAGAATAATCGTTTTCTGTAGCATTGGGAAAAGTTATGTGAAAAGTTACGGTTCTAGGCAAATTTACACCTGAAGAATCTTTAGCTTGCAGCGTCAAACTGTAATAGTCACTGGTTATTGTCAAAGTGTAAATTCCCGAGTCTCCCCAATTATCTGAGGTGTCGTTAGCGTAGAATCTGTAGCCTACAACTAACCCTACTGTGCTGTTCAAAGTCTCAGAAACGTTGGACCATCCACTAGAGGGAGTTCCAGCCCATTCATCAATCCAAGTGGCGTTAACCCAACTTCCAGTTTGATTAGTTCCAAAGATGTAACCGGAAAGCTCCAAGTTAGACCATTCAGCATAGAATAAGACGGGATCGCCAGCTAGGGTAGTGTTTGCTCCTACGTTAGCTACGGTAGGAGAAATAGAATCGGTAAGAGTGAAATCGTATTGGCTTGAAACAGCCCAATTGTCTGAAGTGTCGTTGGCATAGGCTTTTACGCTAATTACGTTACCTATTGTGCTGTTCCAAGTTCCTTCTAATTGACAGGGGTTAGAGGAAAAAGCGGTTGTGGTTTGATTAGCCCATGTTCCAGTATTGTTCCAAGAGTAGATGAAATGGCTTACAGCGTCATTATCGCTGATTGTAACATTTAATTGAACTGAAGCGTCAGCTTGCGTAGTGTTAGCGGTTATACTAGAGAAAGTTGGGGAATTCCCATCAGTAGTGGTCAAAGTCTGGATTGCTGTTGTATTCCAGTTGTTTGAGGTGTCATTCACATACCAGCGATAGCCTACAACCTGACCAACCGTAGAGTTAAGCGTCAGCACATCAGAACCCGAATCGGAGGTTCCAGAAAGGCTAGTCAGGGTTCCGTTGCTCCAAGTTCCAGTATTGTTTGATGAAAAGTAGTAATCGCTTAATCCTGTTTCGTCTGCAAAGTCTATGGTAAAATTGCATGGGTAATTTGCTAAAGTTGTGTTATGAGCTATGTTTGAGTATGTTGGAGCTGTTGTATCGCCTCCTCCTCCAGTCGAGTAAGTGCAGTAAATACTGGTTTTATGGTTAGTATGACTTGGAACAAGAGGGTTGGGAAAAGTACCAGTATAAGCGATAGAATGGGAATGTCCTTGATTTGCATCACCTATGCCATAAGCCACTTGCATGTTACCAGATGGGTTGTTCGCCCAAACAACCAAAACATACTCCGTGTCTGCTGTCAAACTTGGTCCTGATTCTGCAAAATCAAAAGTGTACCAAACAAAACCTGTTGTGGGCGTGATGCTTCTTTGTTCTGTTGACCCTTCTAAACTCAAGTCAGAATGTTTGTAAATTGCACATTTAACATTCCAAGCACTTCCTTGTGAACCACTCTTTCTTAACGCTACCGTCATGTTATCTGCCGTTCCTGCTTCTGTGATAGTGAAGACGGCACCCTTAATCGTATCATCAAGCAGGTCGGTGAGCCCATATATTGTTTCATACCCAAAATTTGGGTCAAGCCTAAACTCCCCCTCCCCCCAAAAACCAATGTTGAAGATTTCGTTCAGCTTGTGGCTGTTAGCCCATTCTTCAACTTCAACCGTTACGATATCGCCAAAACTTTCATAGACATCTGAGTAATCGAAAACTACCGCTTCTTCACTTTCATTCCAGAATTTGACATGATGCTTAGAGGGTTCATCTTGAACATGGGTTTTGTTGATTCCCGATGCCTTCCACACTAAACGGTAAGTATCCGCTTGACCAACGATTCCTTCAACGGTGATTTTAGGTCTGAAGCCTCCATAGAAACTGTATGTAACATTGAATGTGGTTCCTTCATAATCCATGTAAAACCGTTTAACAACAACATGGTAAGATTCAAGGCGTTCCCAACTTACGCTTTGAGGCTCTCCCCTCATTCTCCAGTCGTCAATTTTGAATTCGTACTCTAGCCTCCAGCGTTCATCCTCAACAATCAGAGAACCGTCCTGCCAAATCTCATTATATCCAGCATTTCCTTTCCGAAACTTGAAGACAAAACCATCAGCGTTATCTACTGTAACAAAATCTGAAGTTTCTTTCACTGTAACATCCAACCAATTTGGTAAAGAGGAGTTGCCAAAATTCCCCGATTCTTGAGCTTCTACGGTTAGAATCAAATTTAATGGAGGTAACGCCACAAACAAAGACGCTATCAGAAAGAGGGCTGTTATGTGTTCAGGTTTCATTTTCTTCCCTTCTTTTTGTGAGCTAAAATTTCATGGATCGTTCTCTTATCTTCCACAACATCGTCTAGAGTTCTTTTTCTGCGTCTTCTCAAGATTGAGCCTCCTTTAGTGGCAAATTGCATTCTGAGTTTATGCTTCTCCATCCACTTTGAAAACGGCAACTAATCCACAACGAAGAGCCTGTTTGATGGATGGTAGCCTCTTCGCAATCTCTGCAGTACTTTGCTTTGTTTGCCCTACCTTTTTCTGTTAGTTTTTGCGTCACATCAAAAGCCTCCACGATACCAGCAAAGAAGGCCCTCTTCATCATATGCCAAGAGGTCAAGGGATTCCCAGGTCTCCCTGATTTTCTGTGCGGTTTCAAGGTCCACGTGTGCAGTTTCAGAAAGCAGTTTGTCAAATTCCGTGAAAGTTCCGCGTTTCCATTTTCTGCGAAGAGTCTTAACCAGCCCCTTCATTGAGAGGCGTTTCCTTATGGTTGCTGCAATCATTAGGAAAGCCTCCTTTTCCAGATTGCACATTTTTCACGTAAACAGAAACCAAGTTGGCTAATCGTGGAACATTTGAAGGGTTTGTAACCCTTAGCTTTAGCATCCTTAACAAAATAATGGCTCTTCAATCCGTTACCATAGTCAGGTTGACCCTGAAAGAGAGTTGCAGTTTCTTCAATGCTCTTTCCATTGTTCAGATATTCGCATGCTATGGCTAGCCTCATTTTATGCCCTGTTTCGCTTTCCAGATTTGCGTGTATTGCTGCTTCAATACAGGGTCTAACCTCTCCAGAAGACTTGAAGGTTTTACTGAATCGAGGAATCTTGATTTTGTCTCTTATCTTGACTTCTTTGCAGACTTTTTCCAGAAAACGAGAGTCTAAACCATGCCTCCGGTATTCCTCTAATTTGGGGATTGTTATAGGTTCATGTTTCAAGTTTATTGGTTGACAAACTTTTCCAGTTTCTTCATGTATGCTATAGGGAAGCCTAGCTAACCGTTTAATGTCTCCTAGAGGATTCGGGTCCAAAGTCTCAAACTTTAATCCTTTCAGAAGCTTCTTCTGCAAGCCCTCATACACATTTTTTATGAACTCTTCCCGTTCCGTGTGAATCTGAACCGTGCTCCACAACCATACGTAGAGATGATAGCCTTTCCGTCCCGAAAACGTCACCAGAGACTTCAAACCATAATAATCTTTTAGAATTTGCGCGAATTTGGTGACGTCCTTCCAGGCTTTCTCAGGATTTTCTTTACAGTCATAATCAAAGAAAAGCTTCTCTAAACCAAAGATTGAATTTCTGTCTCGGTAGGGTTGAACGCTCACAAAACAAGGAGACCTTAACGCTTTGCAGTCTCTAGTATAATTTTCAAGTTGTTCTGAGGTGTTGATGAACTCTCGGGTTCTGTGGTTTTTGATGAAGATTTCTCGACCTCCATGAATGCCGAACCACTCAAAAAGAAAACTGGAAGACTGGAGAGACATCATTGTTTATCCCTCTCCTTTTCCAGCACACAATCCAAGTGAACAAGAAAATCATTTTCTATAGTTGTGTTCTCTAGGTTCTTTGGGAGTGGCTTTCCGCAGATTCCGCAGTTAGTGTTTTCTTCTAACTCTGTTTTTTCGTCATTTCGTGGATTTCGTGATTTCGTAACTTTTTCAGACAGACCCTTTTTTCCGTGGAGACCCCTAAGCCTCTCCGTAAGTTGTTTACCTTCTCCCTCATTCAGTAAGGGAGCGCCTTTAGAACCTGTTTTAGATTCATCAAGCATCTTATCTATAATGTTCTCTTTGGTCTCTGTGTCTAGAGTTTGTTCCTCTTCTGGAGAAAGTACCTGTCTGTTTTTTTCACGAAATGACGAAATTGACGAAATTACGAAATTTCCTATTAGCTTCAAGTCTTTAGGAGGTTGAGGGCTCTCGAAATACAACACGCTAAAAGTGTCGTCGTTTCTCTCTATCTGAAAGCCAAAATAGTTTCTCAGCTTCTCATTCAAGCGGTCAAGGCGCTTGCGCCGTTTAAGAAGGTTAAGGCATTTACTGAAGTATGGGTAAGCCTTCTGGTTATCAGGTTCATAAGGAATTTCAGCTAATTTAACTTTCACCACATTGGGAGTGTTCCGTTTATTGTGGATGGTTGCGCTCACGATTTCCTTCAGGTATTCGGGGAGATTCTCAAAGTAGGTCTTGGCTTGATCCACTCTTAAGGAGTCCCACATCTGAGCGAGTGTCTTTATAGAATCCAGATTAATTTCAATATAGTCCGAAAGTAGCTCTTCAGCTTCCGTCAGTATCTCTTCAGGAGAAGTCTTGTCTAATGCAATCTTGTCTAAAAGTAAGGCAGCTGCAGCATGTAACGCAGCGCCCCTGACTCTATGTTCCGCTTCAGTGTGCGCCTCAAAGAAAGATGCAAGGTTATAGTCTTTCAGTTCGAAAGTTGCTTTCTTGATGGTTTCTCTGTAGCCTTTAATCGGTTTGTGAAGCCACTCTATGATCTTTCGGTTTCTAACTAGCTGTTTCAGTTTAGGTAAAGCGTATTCTTCAACTGCCCTGAAAAGTGTGAAAGCGCTCTTCCAGTCTTCCTCTTCTGTGAGGCTCATCTTTTCAGAGCCCTTGATGGTTTTCAGGTTAGAATCAAAGAGAATGATTCCGAAGCGTCTTCCTAAAGCGGGATTGAAGCTTAGATGGTCAAGGAGAGCACGGAATCCTTCAACAACTTGGGCGTTTTTTGCTATTGGATTTCCAAGATAGCTAAAACAGGATTGAGTTTCTACACTAAACCTGAATCCTCCAGCATCCACTAAAGCCCTTCCCTTCTCCATCAAATTGAACATGTAACGGGCAAGCTCTGGACTCGATTGACTTTCCAGCTGATCAAAGGCTGTAGGGAGCTCAGTTCCGTTACAGGTCCCTGGGTAAACCTCATTCGGGCTCTTAGCGTAACCTAAAACGCTTCTTGAAGTTGCTTTATCTATCACTATTCCAGCAACAAAATAGAATGAGGTTTTTCCAGTTCCGGCATTAGTGATTTCCACACTATGGGGAGCATACTTCAAGGCGAGAGGCTTCAAAAGTTTTGCTTTATGAATCGAAATTAAAACAGGGTCCTTCCCCTCTTTAGGACACACTAAACCCTCAACATAAGAACGCCAATCCATCCCCTCCAAAATAGAAGGATCTTTCAATCTCGGAACTGGCTCATAAATTACAGGAACACGCTTCAAAAGGTCAAGAAACTCTTCGTCTTCTTCAGGTTGAACTCCCCAATCCTCACGGATTTTCTTCTCGATTGCCTTCATTGTTTTCTTTGGCATTTCAGAAACTATCTTTGCGAGGTCCTCTCCTTCCACTAGGTGAAGGGCTGCCTCGGGTTTGCTTGGAGAAATGTAGCCGTCCAAGTCTCTCAGGTAAATTGGAGGCGCATAGTTCTGGAGTCTAGCCTCATACAATTTCCATTCAATAGGAACCTTAACCAATTCTCCGTTTTCAACTATGGGAGATTTAGCCTTGGTGAAAAATTGGCTAACCACAAAGAACTGGTGTATCTTTCTTAGGGGAAGAGGGTTACAGTTTGATGTGAAGGTTGTTCCTCCACATTTTAGGCATTGTTCACTATCTTCTGGGACCGTGGCTAGGCATTGGCTACAGCGCTTCAGTTGGATTCACCTCGGTATTCTGAAATGTGATTCTTTTCCGGCGCTCACATATTCCCCTTTGAGTTCTCGAACAACAGAAGCAATTTTCGCAAAGTTAGCCGATCCCAGAAACTCCTTTGGTTTGATTATGACAGCGTCTTTAGACTCTTCGAAAACCAGCAAGTTAGCAAGATCCTGAGGAAAGGCTTTCTTAAATGTCTCTAGACGTTTGTCAGCTTCCACAACCTTCTTAGAATCTTCGATTAATCCTCCCTCTTTCTGGAGACGAAAAACCGTTGCTTTCAATGTTTTATAGCTTTCATCTAGGTCCTCGGTTTCGTCAAGTTCAACTTTCAGAGTTATTCGTTCGCTTTCATAGTTGCCAAGATTATTGGTTCTTGAGTACTCTAACTCTCGATACTTCATTGGTTGGCATCTCCCAGTTTTTTGTTCATCTCTGTGCCTTTTTTGCACACATCTTTCCAACTGCATTGGCTGCAGGGACCGTTTGAAAAAGTTGGATTTCCAAAGTCACAGAGACACCCCGGAGTTGTTGAGTCATTCATCGCGAGAGAGAGCCTCCAGCTTTTCAGAAATTTTTTTGATTCGATTAATGACTTCTGCAAGAACCTTTTTTGGAACAGAAATCGTCTCGTCATTCAAGGCTGGACGCCTCCTTAACACCAAGAGCCTTTTTATCGTCAGAAGAAAGAAAAGACAAGTCTGCTAGGCGTTTGCGTACTGCTTCCCGTATGAAATCGCTGCGATCAATGCCTTTACTAGTCACCACTTGATCTAACAGTTCAATAATTTCGTTTTTTTCTCTGAAGGCAACAAATTTGGTTAAATTTGACATCTGTATCACAACTTTTAAAAGGTGTTTTATACTTAATATAGACTAGTTATAGACTAGTCATTAGAACGACCAATATAGGAGAAAACATTAATGCTAGACAGTGATGAAATTATTGCTTTTGTAAAAAAGAACCAAAAAAAGGAGAGAACTCGCTGGATTGATATTGAAAATGAATTCTGCATTAATCGTAAATGGTCTAAAGGCAAGTTTGTCAATAATTGGAAAGACGCTAAAACTTACTTAGAGAAGAGACCAACAAAAAATTGGAGTCGAGGCATGTATTTTGTCAAAGAGCCTTGGGATAAAGAAGCCACAAAATATGTTTTAACTGAAGAGCTTAAGGATCAAGAATTAAACACGGTAATTATTCCAAATGATGAAATGGAAAAAGCTTTAATCAAACTTGCTGAAAGATACAGGTCCCAATCTATAAACCGATCTAGTTTTTTTAAGGCTAATAAGTTATGGCGTTCTTACAAACATTTATTCTTGAATTTTCATGAAGAGGATTTAAGACGAGAAAGTAAATATTGGAATGTTTTTATTCAACATCCCTCCGGGGTTTCAACACCTGATTTATCAATAGAGGATAAGTTTGCAATTCTGAAAGTTCTTTCAAGGTTAGCAGCTACAAGAAGTCCCATTGAAGATATTGAGAAACGGGGTTTCACAGTAATCCTTAGTTATAACCCTAGTTTAGAAGAAGAATCGGAAGAGGAACGACAAGAAATTTTGAAACGTAAAATTGCAGCTTGGAAAAAAGACAAAGGCATTAAGAAAATGACAAAAGAACATTTAGAAAAGATGAGAGAAGATGAATTAAAAATGAAGAAGCTTTATGTTGAAGGAATTAGAAAATGGTATGAGTCTCTGGTTTGATTTTTGTTGTTCCTTGTTCTAACTTACGCAGAACCTATAATCCTGTAAGATTTTTGTAAGCTATTGGTAAGCTACGACAAGTACGAAACGATTAAAGATGTGGCAGAAGCAATCAACACACCATATCCAACTGTGGTGAGAAGTTGGATTCCTGCGTCTAAACATGTATCTTCTAAAGTTAGAGAGTTCGTGGCGTCACGAACTATAACTAATGAGCATGTGAAACTTCTTTTGAAGTATCCTCATTCTGTCCAGAATCGGCTTTACTACTACAACAACTACAACAGCAGCTATTTCTTTTCCTTCCAGAATTCTACAAGTTCGCTTATGATTTCGTCAAAGCTTCTCTCTTTTCCGTTTGTAGCCATTAATGAGCCTTTGATTTTTTTGAGTTCTTTATGTGTCTCTTCTGAGATATGAATGGTAGTCATGATAACCACGATATTAAAGATAATAAGGATAAAGCTTATAAGCCTTATGTGATAATGATTATCGTGAAGATAACAAAAATAAGGAGAAAGAAAAATTGAGCAAAAAAGAAGACTATGAAACCGTGAAGATACCCAAAGTCACCGCAGACTACATACGAAAACAGGATCACTTCAAACTCTACACTAGCCTAGACGATTGGGTTATGGAGGCTGTCCGGCGTCACCTTGAAGAACTGATAAGGACGGGAATAATGAAATGAGCAAAACAGAAACCGTTGAAGTAACCCTTAATGTTCCGAAGGGTTTAATACAATTCCTGAAAGACATTATACCTTCCACAAGCTATGACAGCGTACAGGAATATCTAGAAGGCTGTATAATCAGCAGAGTCGAAGGAGACATAGACGCAGACATATTCACACCAAAAATGAAGGAAGTAATAAAGCGGTACAAACTTGAAGGAGTTTTTAACTCCTAACTTTCCCCTCTTTTTTTGTTTAAATATTCTAAATTCAAGGAAAAAATATATTTTCTAAGAAAAATTTATATAGTAAATCAGCCAACTCTATAGTAGCCACCAAAACTATAGAGATGGATAACCTGACAGAAAAAAAACGGGGACGCCCAAGAAAAACAAATTCTCCACTAAGACAGTACTGGCGCAAACAGAAAAAGAGGAATCCTAAATGAACAAGCAACTTCTGTCTATCCTCTTGGTTCTTATGCTAGTTTTCTCAGCTCCTATCTTCTTAATTTATGGTTTGACACAGTTTGGAGTGATTCCAACTCCAATGATTCCAGATGCCTATCAGGGACTACACCCAATTTATGACAGCGTCTACTGGAATGGCTACTGGTACGATTCGCTCCATAAGGGACCTAACCCAAACTATGAGGGTAGAATAGCGAGTGTAGCTAAGTTCAAAGAATATGTGAACTTGAACCCTGACGGAACAAACACTTTATTGCCATCCCTTAAGATGTCAGGTGGTCCCGTTCTGATTGATCCAACTTGGCATACGGAACAGTACGTTTGGGAACTAAAGAATGAGCAAGAGTCAACCGACATGGTTGACGTTTATACTGTATATCGTATGCAGAAGGTTATGGCAGAATGGAAAGTTAACGTGTGGATTGACGGCACAGGAAACGAAGCCTTCCCAGACAACAATCACCGATGGTTTGACGCTCAAATCTGGATAGAGCTTATTCCAGAAATCACACCTTACTTTAAGGGTGCTGAAGAAGCGGAACTATATTTTGCTCCGGCTTGGATGGGAGTAAAAAACATTGAATGGTACAGCGGAAAAGAAGACCCAAACAAAATGAAGGATCCAAGACAAGCTGCCTTGAATGAATTGTATCCTGAAGAGGTTGGAGAAAACTTTGGATTATTTGCTCAACGAGGAGAAACCACAACCGTTATTGATGAACCGAAAATTCTTTCTTACCGAAATCAACCGTTAGACCCACAAATTTTCAAGGAATCTTATTGGATACGAATGAATGTTGACCGGATGCAAGCTGACAGTGAAGCTGCTGGAGTAGGAGGATGGGACTGGAGTTACGTTAGCGCACACATAACCTTTGAGGTTCACCTATTTGTTATTGGAGAGTGGCGTGTTGCTCTGGAGAAGGGTGATGTTCCTGATTTGGAGCCTCGCACAGTCAGTTATGGCACTGACCCATTCGCAGATTTGCTTAGAGGCATTGGCGGTTTTATAACCTCTCCGGCTGGAATATTCCTTGCCTTTATGGGATTGGTTCTTGCGGTATTCATTATTTTGGCTCTAACTGGAGCCTTGCCAGGAGTCATTTCTTTGCTGTCAATGTTGGCTGGTGCAAAAAGGAAGAGGAGAGGAAGATAATGGAAAATAGAATTGACAGAACCACCATAATCTATCTTGCTGTGATTGTCTTATTCTTTACTGTCTGGAATGCAGCCTGGTTAACCATTATAGAATTTCCATTTAAACCATCATACATAAGTGGTTCCTTAGCGAAAAATTATGGAGTAACTCTACTGCAAAACATGATTTGGTTAGCCTTAGTTTTTGTGTTGGCGTCTTATCTTTTGCTGAGAATCTATACACATGTGCGTATGTGGAGAGCAAAGAGGGCTATAACACTTAACGAAAATACAAACTTAATATGACAGAAACCGCAAATATACTATGACAAAAAAAGAAAGGGGTTTTTATGGCGTATCTACACCTTAACCCTTCATTATGGTTTCAAGCTGCCTTCTGATAGAAGACATTTGTTCCTTCAGTTCCTCTATGTCCCCGTTTCTTTCAACCTTCCCTGATTCAAGTTGATCTATCCGCTTCTTCAGTTGCTCATTCTCTTCTCTCAAAGACTCCGTTTCTTCTTTCAGGTCTTGATCTTCCACTTGATAGACGCTTACGTTAGGCATAGCCTCAAGATAGGCTACTGCGATCTCCCCCTTCTCCTCAAGTCTAAGATAAGCATCGTCTAAGTATTCAGCGTGACCCATCAAAGCATGAATAATGTCAAGGTCCAAGCCTATCTTTGTTCTGAAGAACTTGCGTAAGCTGTGAAGGTGATAGACTCTTCTTCCAGTACGCTTATCCCGATCTCCTATTCCAGCCTTGTCACATGCCAAATTCCACATGAAACGTGCTGAAGCACTATTCCAAGCGAAAACTCTTTCTCCGCTAAAATCTCCGTTAGTTCCCCGCTTAGTTAAGGTATCTTTGATTTTTAGCCAATCCTGTATAGCGTCTCTAGCTTCATAACTGAAATAGGCTATGCGTTCTCCTACTCCTCCTTTAGTGATTTTGGCTCTTATGTGAACTCTTGGAGGGTCAGAGTTAAAATTGAAATCGTCTTTCACTAGCTGAAGGGTTTCTCCGATTCTAGCTCCGGAGCTGGTTAGAAAAAGAGTTTGCGCTCTTGCTTTAAGGTCAGCATAATTTAATATTTTTTTGAGCATCTGTTTTGTTGGTTTCTTGTCTCGGGTTTCAGCTTTTACCCGTTTAGGCATGAAGCCTCTTCGCCTAATCTTATTCCAAGCTTCGTCAGAAACTTTTACGCCTTGGTCCTGAAAGAACACTTTAACGGCTCCTGTGTAGCTTGTCACGGTTTTGCTTGGTTTACCGTCAAGAGCTTGCAGAAACTTTCTGATGTCTCCTTCGGTGTCAGGGTTGCTTTCTAAATATTTCTCCAAGTCGTCTATGCCTATTACTTCTTTGAATTTTCTGATTGCTGTTCTATATGCTCTTTGCGTGTTATAGGACTTGAACTCTTGAAGCCACTTTGCCAATATTGGTTCTTCATTCCCATAATCTAATTTTTTTACTTGTGAAATCTTGGTTTCCTCCTAGGTAAATAAATAATAATAGTGTTCATGCTTAAAAGCTTTACTATACTTGTTAATAATAACTTCTATCGTAATCTTTGAATTACCCATTATTTCTCTGGTTTCTAAGTTTCCTATTTTTGTCGGTAAGGTCATTAGGTAATCTCAGATTTCAAAGGAGGAAAATGTGAATTGCGAATACTGAGA
>Ga0315547_1001745_pt1 | contig 16315 bp, 15 predicted proteins | sample SalMarSW160240MG_2_FD_202542 | JGI IMG/M metagenome (GOLD analysis project Ga0315547, IMG submission 202542) | Salt marsh sediment microbial communities from the Plum Island Ecosystem LTER, Massachusetts, United States - Salt Marsh Sediment SW1601-240 ... | reverse complement strand
TGGACAGATTGATCCTGGAAACCTGCGCCACGGTGGAGGAAGCCAAAGTGGTGATCCTCAATAACAAGCTGGTTGCCGGATTCCTGCCTGGGCATCTTCAGATCTGTGACCGCTCCGGCAACGCTTTCATTTTCGATATCTCGCCCAATGATTTCAGTTATCACTTCACCGAAAATAACGGCCAGCCTCAGGTGATAACCAATCACTCAATTTTCCTCCATCCCGACATCAGCAACTTCCCGCCCTATTCTCCTAAAGGCACTTACAATACTTTCTACCGCTATGTCAAACTTGACGATTATGTGAAGGGTCATCAGGGGGAATTTTCACCGGCTGATGTCAAGGAGGCAATGAGCCTGGTCTATGCTCATACCACCGACATAGCGGAAAGATCGGTCGGTCCTCTGCCCCACCGGACGCTCTGGACGATGCTGTACGATATCGACGAGCGCAGCGTTGAACTAGTATTTTATCTTAAGGACGGGCCAACTGATCCGGCAACCGGCGACCCATCGCTGGTATTTACCGAGCCGTTCAGGTTCAAGCTGACAGAAACCGGCAATTAAGGAGAAAGCTGTTCGGCCGGAACGGTCGCAGAGACAGGGGCTGCCGCTTACAGATTTACGCTAAGAATTCATAAGAAGCGCTGCATTTATTGTTTTGGCGCTTTTCTTGTTAGCTGGTATAGGGAGTAATGCCAAAGCGGGTTCTATATTTATTGCTGACCGTCAGCCGGGGCAGAAGGTATTGTGGGGGGTGTTTAGGAGTTCGAAAAGTGGAATCTGGGGTGAGACCTTCATTCTTCGGGTTTCTTCCTCTCATAAATGCGTTTCGGGTAAATCCGTGGACGCATACCCCGGGGTCATGGGGTCGCGTCTTGCAAATGAACATATTGGGGGGCTCCCAACGTCGCACACCATGATTCCTCAAGGAGCAGCCTGAGATGAGGTTTATGTCACTCGAATAAGGATGGGGACTACAAACCCAACTACTCGGGCAGCCACAGAAAGCCACGAGAAACCGGAGCTGATAGAGGTATTACAGCGTGAAAACGAATACTTGCGACAGGAGATGACTTGATTGCGGGAGAGCATCGACTAGTTCACGCCGTTTATGCTCCCACGTGTGTCCGGTGGTGGTCGTTTGGCAGAGATAGCGGGGTGTAGAATCTTGGCCTGGAAGGTGCGCTTAGAGCTGTTGCTGTTCTTAAAGTTGTTGCTGTTCTTAGGGTTGTTATGCTGGGTGGATATGCGGTTGTTATATTTGACAAGAGCTAATTTGTGGTTATAATAGTAGTATATCGATCATGTCCCCTTCCTACGGGAAGGGCCTGACCCCGCTCTCGGGCGGGGGCTTTTTCTCTCACTCCTTCCATCCTGACGGGCACAACACTGACTTGCCAGATGAGAGAATGAGGGTGTTGGGGAACCTACTTGCCTGCAGATGTTTCACTCTCATTGTTATTTGTTGGTCAACGTACTTCTTAAGAGCTTTGGCTCTTCTCTCAATGGGCACCACATTCAAGATGATTCCCGAAGGATAGACGCGCTTCGCCTCTTTGATAGCGGGAATCACATCGCTATCTCCCGTCATTAGGATCATCTTATTGAAAGCCTTCTGGTATGCGAGGCTTACCAGTGCAACAGCGATAGCGACGTCCGTTCTCTTTTCTTCATATGTACTGTACTTATGTCCTTTGTATGTTTTTACAACAGGCCGGAAGCGCCCCCTCACTATAAGAACGCCCTGGTCCTCATTTGCTCGCATAAGCCGCAAGTGCCTTTCACGCTTCTCGTCTCCTCCCCTCCACTCCCTAGGGACCTCAGCAGTGAACCACCGGACCTCGCTCACTATGTCTGACTTCGGAACAAAACACTCTGCGAGTTTCCAGTAGTTGATCCATTTGTACTTGCGATACGGGTGACCCCCATATCTGCTTTTGTCCAAAGCGTGGTAAACATTGAACCCATCAATTAGCGCTACGACATCTGTCATAGGATCGGCTCTTGCATGTCTTCCTCCTCGCCCCAGTATAGCATATCATCGCTCAATACTACTTCAGGCCTAGCGGATAGCATGGCAACCTGCTTTAGGACCAGGGATGCTGGGGTATACCATTGTATATAAGCTCATATGGCCTCTCAAATGCGCGACCACTAGTCTCTCATCTTGCACCGCCACCATGGGATCGACTAGACCCTGCCGCAACTGCCTCCAGGGGAGCACAAGAAGATCGTGGTTTATCCGTCACGCTTGCCTGTGTCGTTGTGTGTTGATTCCCCTCCGAGCATCGGGGTTGCGTCCTGCAAGTAATCACCGCGGCGAATTCCGGGGACGCATACCATAATTCGCTGGAACAGCTCATTGAGTTCATTGGGTTCGTTGGGTTCATAGAGTTCATAGAGTTCGTTGAGTTGAAACATAGCCAGGAGTCGAGAAACCGTGATGAGCCAAACAACAGTGGCGAGTAACGTAGAGCTACTAATACGCTGGATTCCGGCGTCTGCCCTGGACCCCGATCCAGGGTTCGCCGGAATGACGAATGCAACGGTTTCCTTAACCACTCACTACTTGCCACAAACTACATACCGTGTTCCTAATTTTCCGACGCTACGAACGGTCTGACAACTGACGGCTGAAAGCTTCGTTTCTTCCTGGTACCTAATGCTTGCTTCTAACTTGATTGCTCAAGCAGCAGCTTGAGATGCACTCTGTGCCCATCGAATTCGAAATACAAAGTTCTTGCTATGAACACCCGATTGATATACTCTTGGGCCCATTAATGACTCGGAGTAAGAAACTCAGACAAAGAACAGTGACAAGTATCATAATAGTAAGTACGGTTGACTCGATATCTGAGTTGATCGTGCATTATTGTGGGGAAAACTAAGGATTGGGCGATGAGCAATCTTGTAATAGACGCAACCGGTCTGGTGAAGAAATTCGGTGACCTAGTTGCTGTAGATGGAGTAGATTTACAGGTAGAAGAACAGGAAATCTATGGACTGGTTGGACCAAGCGGTGCCGGCAAGACAACGCTAATCAGGATGCTATGTGGTCTGCTTCCGGCAACGGAAGGACGTGCTTCTTTGCTAGGCAACGAGATTCCACAATGTAGCTACAAGATAGAGAATGAACTTGGCTTTATGCCTCAAGAACGTGCCATCTATCGCGATCTTACTGTTAGGGAGAACATCAATTTCTTTGCCAAGATATACGGCACTGAACGGCAGTCTACCAAACAACGGCTTAAGGAGCTACTGTCTCTAATGAAGATGGAAGATATGGCCGATCAGCTTGCAGAAACCCTAAGTGGGGGAGAGAAACAACGTTTGTCGCTTGCCTGTACTCTCGTCCATGATCCTCGTTTGTTGCTTCTTGATGAACCGACTATCGGACTTGATCCTGCGTTACGTATTGAGTTCTGGAAGCATTTTCATTCGCTTCAGAAGGACGGACGAACCATCCTTCTGACAACCCATTATCTGCAAGAGGCAAACCGTTGCGAGAGAGTTGGCCTTATGCACCACGGAAGGCTCATTGCAGAAGGTTCTCCTAGCGAGCTTAAGCGAGAGGTTGGAGATGAGGGTGACAAAGAACCAACCATGGAAGAAGTGTTCCTCCGGATCATAGGGGGCAAGCCAAGTGAAGACTAGCCGAGTGGCTGCAATTGCAGGACGGGTACTTCGCCAGCTGCGACACGACAAGCGTGTGCTGGTGTTTATGTTTGGTGTGCCTAGTCTAGCAATGATTTTATTTGGATTCTCATTCTCAGGGAATATTCGCGATGTCCGTGTGGCCGTTATCGATGAGGATCAAACGGAATTTAGTGCAGCGGTAATCGATAATCTTCTTGCTAACGATACCCTATCTGTTAGTCAGCTTGAGGTACCAAAACTCTCTAGTGAAGAACTACTTGTTAAATCTGGATACCAAGCGGCGATTCGATTTCCAGCTGATTTTGGCAGTGCTTACTTCGCACGACTCTCTGGCAGTACACCTTCGTCTCAGGCGAAGGTGTACCTAACCATTGATGAATCTGATCCTCAGATATCAGCAGCGGTACAAGCCTCACTTGTTGATGCGCTGATGAACGTTGGCCCAGGTGCTCCAGTTAAGGTAGAAACCCAGAATCTGTACCAGATAGATGTTCGATTTATTGATAGTTTCGCACCAGCGATTATGGGACTGGTCTGCGCATTCGTCTGCACGATGCTTACGCTTATGTCAGTAGTAAGGGAGAAAGTTGATGGTACTTTCTCGCGAATCTGGGTGTCCCCCGTGCGCAGAGGGGAATTCATCCTTGGTTATGTAGTTGCGTTTGGGTTGATAGCACTGGTTCAGGCAACGCTTGTGCTGACAATCGGTAAGCTTGTCTTTTCGATTGTAATAAACGGTTCTCTTCTTTGGGCATATCTCTGTGTCATGCTTTTTGCTATAGGCAGCGTGGGTCTCGGAACGTTGATGTCGGCATTGGCAAACACCGAATCTCAAGCGATTCTCTTCTTCCCGCTTGTGATGCTTCCCTCGGTATTGCTATCAGGAATGCTCTGGCCGCTGCAAGCAATTCCCAAGCTGTTGCGGCCAATTGCCTATATCGTTCCATTAACTTACTCAAACAGACTCCTAAGAGCAGTTATGGTGAAGGGGCTTTCGCCGTGGCAGGAGCCAATAGGTTTTGCTGGTGTACTCGCATTCGTAGTCATTACTATTATTCTTGCCAGCTTTGTGCTTCACCAGTCGAGCAAGTAGCTTCACTTCAGTGTCTTCTCTGGCCTAACTTTGCGACTTGCGGAAAGGAAAGTCTCCCACGTTCTCAATGATGGAGAGCTTGCAACAGTTCATAGAGTTCGTAGGGTTCGTTGGGTTCGTGGAGTTTGTTGCCCCGTGCAATCCTATTTCACTGGGGTGTGCGACGTTGACTTTCATGACGAATGATCTCCGCGCCCCTGCTCCTCCGCTCCCCCTGCTTCTCCCCACCTCCGCGCCCTTGTCCCTATTTTCCGACGCTACGAACGGTCTACGCGTTTTTGTGGTTAACGTCGGGCGCAAGACCCGACGCTACGAACGGTCTGATTACTGATAACTGCCTCTCTTCCTGATAACTGCTCTTCCTTACTCAACCATTTAAGCAATCAACAATTTGACTGTTTCCTTCGCCTTCATGGGAGATGTGGGTTCACGGGTCGTTTGAATCACGACCTCGTGCTATCATAGGCTACATATTGTAGGAATTCCACCAATAGACTAAGGAAGAACTTTGTAGCCTACTTGCGCAGTGAAGCGCGCATTGCCAAGGAGGTGACGAATTGAGCGTCGCGTTCACGAATGATAGGACTAGGGCTCTGATTCGAGAAGCAAAGCCTCTTCCGCTTTGGTACTTGAAGAGGTGGAGTTAGTTAATGATTGAGCAGATGCATGAGGCCGAAAGTAGTTCATTTGGCTCTGTTCATCGTTGGCGTTAGGCGGGAGCTTCGAACTGCTGTAGCTGGGAGTAATCTCGAATTAATCACGGGGAAAGGGATACGAAATGTTAGAAGAACGCGATTTTGAACAAACCTGGTTGGCCAAATTCTCTAGCAGCCTGGATGAAATTGCTGGCGAGGAAATCCGAGAGGCAGTGATGGAAGGAAGTGACGAGCTATCATCCCACTCCACTGGGCAAGAAGTAATAGATTGGTCGAAGCGAGCAATGGAGCGAGTTGACTCGCTGGTAGATAAGGAAAAGAGAAAAAGGATTATGACAGGCTGTGCCTGCCAGTACCCAAAGTCTGACTTGCAGGTCATGCGGAAAGCCTATGAGGACACCAAGGATGCTGGTGTAGTCCATCAGATGCTACAAGAACAGTTTGAGTCATTTCTGGGGAATACCCTTGAGTTGAGTGAGGAGCTTGTTAAAGAGATAGTGAGTAAGGGCTGGGGAGTGGCGGGAATCAAGCAGGGTAATACAATAATCGCGGCCAAGATGCCCAAGAGCGGTTTTCTGGTCGAGTACGTGAAGGAGACAGACTCTGAAAAGAAGCGGCAGTACTACTGCCATTGCCCGAGGGTCAGAGACGTACTCGAGACCATGGAGACTATTTCACCGACGTATTGCTATTGCGGGGCCGGATTCTACAAGGGGATCTGGGAAGAGATTCTCCAAGAACCCGTTGAAGTAGAGGTATTGGCTAGTGTGCTTGCAGGAGACGAGGTTTGCACAATTGCCGTCTATTTGCCTTCAGGGCAGAGTCCAGTTGAGTCGGGAAAGGCCGAAAAACAGTGAAGAGTGATGGGTGATGGGTAATGTGTGAAAGACAAGGAAGAGAAAAAGCAGTTAAATAGCTAAATGGTTGAATGGGAGGAGCTGAAGGCTAGGTGAGTAGTTGATTGGTTGATTGGTTAAATGGGGAAAATGGACTCGCAGGTCGTTTGAACCACGATCTTGTGCTATCAATGAAAATGAGTTACGCCTGACTGGTAAAGGAGGATCCTCTTTCGGAAGTCCTCTAATACCGTCGGTTGCCTTGGCCTTTACCCGTGTAGTGTGGTAAAACTTACAGAGGGTCAATCGAGGCCTTGAAGGAAGGTGTTTTCATGCGAGATGAGGAAAGGAGCATCGATAGACGGGCCTCCCTGCCTATCTATCGTCAGTTGAAAGAGATCATCAAAGAGAAGATCGGAGATGGGAAATTCAGACCAGGTGATCGCATACCAACTGAGTATGAGCTCTGCGAGCAGTTTGAAATCAGCCGAGCCCCTGTTCGCCAGGCTTTACTGGAATTGGTCAATGAAGGGGTCCTCTATCGCCAACAGGGGAGTGGAACCTTTGTCAACCACCATCGTGGCGAGACGGCACGATCTCTGCGCGTGATTGTAACGGAAGATCTGTGGATTCCGTCTTTGAACAAGGCCGTTTCAATTTACAACGGTGAACAAGCGAACCCCAGAGTCAAGCTGGAAGTGGAAACCCTTGGACGCCCTCAGCTTCGCGCGAAGATTCTCTCTGCAGTAGGACGAGGAGCGGCCCCTGACATTGCCCTGATTGACTGGGCGTGGGTGAGCGAGTTTGCGGACCTCCGCTTCCTGAAACGACTGGATATCCTTGATCGCGAGTGGGCGGAGACCTTCAAAGCTGATCTCTTTCCGGCATTTGTGGACCGCTCGACCCCGGCATTGTACGGGGTACAGCCGGAGGCGAACGTCTCGGTGATCTGGTACCGGAAGGATTGGTTCGAAAGAGAGGGACAGACTCCACCGCAGACATGGGACGATCTGGTGCTAACCGCAAATCACTTCAAACGTTTCGTCGAGTTCCCCTTAACCTTTGTAGCCAGCTGCCGAGCCGGGGAGACCACTACGTATCAACTTCTCCCATTTCTGTGGTCGACAGGTGGATGCCTGTTCTCGGATGGGAAAGTGTCGCTGGGTGAACAGGCGGTCATTGCGCTAGAGTTTCTTGTCTCACTGGTCCACAAGTACCGAGTGGCCTCTCCAGAGATTGTCTCCTACGCGTGGGATCGCCCGGCGCGTCTCTTCGCAACAGGGAATGCAGCCTTGGCCGTTGGTGGGAGCTACGAGAAACCGCTAATCCAGGAGGAATCCGGATGGAACGATGAGACCTTCCGAAACAAAGTCGGTTGTATTCCTGTCCCGGCCGGTCCCAGTGGAATGCAAGCGACGATTGCCGGAGGGATGGCTTACGTGATCTTCCGCCAATCAAAGGACGCGAAACTGGCACTCGATATCCTGAAGCTGGTAGTAAGCCCACCCTTGATGAGGGAATTCTGTACAAAGACCGGTCGCAGCCCGACGCGTGTCTCCGTGGTAGAGACGCTGGATACGGAAGAAGCTTGGTTCTCGCGCCGGGTGTCACAATTTCTGCATCGTGCGCGTACACGATCAAATATCCCTGAATACGCAAGAGTCTCTAAGCAGGTCCAGCTGATGATAGAGAACGCAATCTCCGGCGAGGTCCTCCCCTGGGAAGCCGTCAGGAAGACACGAGAGATTCTACAAGCTGTTATATCCACGAAAACTGAGAAGGCCCTGCAGTAGGAGCAGAACGCGTTCTTTACCCTCGTTCCCTTCTTGACAAGGTGCTCAAAGCGTGCTATATTTGGCATAACAAATTTTACCTCTCATTCTCTTCTCGGAGGTGATCGATGCAGGCACTTGAAACGAAGTATCCGAACGTAGTAGTTTACGGAACACAACAAGCTATTGTGCTTTAAGGAGGAAAAGAAGATGAAAAAAGGTATAACAGGATTACTAGTGCTTGGTCTGCTTCTAGTCGGTTTGTTGACGGCTTACGCAGCTGATAATACCGTGATTGAATTCTGGTCAACAGATAACGAGCCCGCTCGTGTTGCTGTCTACGAAGCAGTTGCGGCGCGATTCATGGCCGAGAACCCGGGCATTGAAGTGCAGATCATACCTATTCAAGAGGCTGATGTTAGCCAACGGATTGCCACTGCGATGGCTGCCAATGATCTGCCGGACATCGTCCGCATGGGAATCGAGCGCGTGGCGGTCTTCGCTGCGGAAGGGATCCTCGATCAGGATGCTGCGGAAGCCACAATCAACAGCATCGGAATAAATGATTTCCGTGCCGGACCGTTGGCGATGGTCGTCGACGCCGCTACCGGCAAATATGCAGCCGTGCCCTACGACGGTTGGATCCAGGCCATCTGGTACCGGACCGACCTGTTCAAGGAAGCGAATCTGACGCCTCCGATCTCCTGGGCCGACATCAACGCAGCTGTTGATGCTCTTCCGGGAACGGGAAACCTGTTGTATGCCCTGGGTCTCGGCACGGATCCGGGCCAGAACTACCCGCATCAGGTCTTCGAGCAGGTAGCAATATCCAACGATGCCTGGCCATTCGATGAGGATGGAAACGTCACCATGAATACGCCGGAGATGATCTCGGCGCTGCGATTCTACACCGATCTGCAGCGTGGTGCCATACCCGGGCCGCAATACTGGCAAGGGGCGCGTGAGGCCTACGAGCTGGACCAGGCCGGGATGCTGTTCTACAGCACCTACATCATGGACGACTTGGTGGATGGTTCCGGCATGGCGGACGGCGGCAAAGTTACGATCCCCGTGGAGGATCTGCCTGGGAAGACGGGCTTTGCAGCACAGATGGTTGGCCCGAATGGGTCGGCCTCCTACGGACAGCTGGTTACCTTGGGCATCATGAAGGATGCTGATCCCATTGCGCAGAAGGTCGTTGAGTACTTCTTGACTGAGGGCTACATGGACGTTCTGACGCTGGCTCCGTTTGGCAAGGTTCCTGTGCTGGAAAGCGCAGTGGATGGATGGATGAAACTTAGTCCCTACTTCGAGCATTACTCGAGCGACACGCTTGACCAGATCGCCAATGGCTTCGAGACGATGCAGCGATGGCTGTTCCGACCGGACTACGACCCGGTGGAGCGAGCCGTGATTGGCGATATCGAAGGGCGCCTGTTGATTTCACAGGCCATCAGCAACATCGCTCTCGAAGGAATCATGACCCCAGAGACCGGTGCCGCGTGGCTGCAGGGGCAGGTTGAAGCGATGCTGGCCGAACGCCGGTAGGAGTAAATATCTAGAGTGTTGGGGACGCGGCGTACCGTCGCGTCCCCCTATTTGACTCTACCTTTTTTGGTGGGTACTTCTCAGCGCAGAAGTCTCCCCTGTTCGTGGACCGGGAGGTTGACTTTCAATGGTATGGCGAGAGCTGTGAAGGGATTATTGTCTACGACGGGTCAGTGGAACTCGCTTCAGTCCCGAGAGGTTCACCTCGCCTGGATGCTAATCTCCCCCACGGCTCTGATCGTCTTTGGATTGGTGCTCTTCCCCGCTATTTTCAGTATCTGGATCAGCTTTCACGACGTCACCCTGCGCAATCTAAACGATGTCTTCCATGCGCCGTTTGTGGGCTGGGATAACTATCGCCATGTAATCAACGATTTTGCGTTCAAGTATCAAAACTTACGTGTATGGGGAGCAGCGGTCACCAGCATTGTGTATTCGTTCGTCTCAACAGCTGTCACCGTGTTTCTTGGCCTGATAGCCGCATTGTTGCTCAACCGACCGTTCCGTGGTCGGGGAATGACGCGTGCCATCTTCCTATTCCCTTATATCGCGCCGATTGTCAGTGTGGCGTTCGTCTGGCGCTGGATCCTCGACCCGCGCCCGTCCGGGGTACTGAACGATCTATTGATGCGGTTGGGGATGATCGATGCCCCACGAGCGTATCTCGCCACACGCGGTCTCGCTCTGCTATTGGTAATTATCTTTACTGCGTGGCGCTATTTTCCGTTTGCTATGTTGATGATATTGGCTCGGCTTCAGGGGATCGATAAGACCATGTACGAGGCGGCCAGCGTAGATGGCGCCAATGCCTGGGATAAGTTTCGAAATATCACCATGCCTGAATTGAGGTACGTTCTAGGTGCTGTCTTTCTCCTTCGGTTGATCTGGACCTTCAATAAGTTCGACGACATATTCCTGCTGACCGGGGGAGGCTTTGGCACCAACGTCCTACCGGTACTTACTTATCAGTTTAGCTTCAGAGCATTCAACTTCGGTAAAGGAGCGGCCAACGCCATGATTCTGTTGGTCATCCTGGGGACCTTCATGCTGGTATATGCGCGCACCGTGATGCGAGAGAGAGGATAGAGGAGGCAGCTGTGACGCCCGATTACTCCTCGAGTTCATCAGAAAACAAACGATTGAATTTGATCGATCGTCTGGCACGCTCAATCACCTGGCCCCGTTTCGTCTTCGCGCTGATCTTGACCTTCTTCCTCACCAGTATCCTGTTCCCCTTCTACTGGATGGTCAGCTCGTCGTTCAAGTCCTACGCGGAGATCGGTAGCCGTGAAGCCGTTTACGTTCCCAGTGCTCTGCGTTGGGATGCGTACAAGGAGCTGTTCGATCCAAACACGCGTCACTTCTGGAACTTCGGCGCCAATATCCTCAACAGCATCAAGATCGCGGTCCCTACGGCGATCGTTGCGGTTATCATGTCTACACTAGGGGCTTATGCTATTGCCAGGCTGCGTTTCCGAGGGAAGAATCTGCTCCTTAACGGTATTCTCCTCGTGTATCTCTTCCCCGGGGTCTTACTGATCATCCCGCTGTTTGCGATGATTGCCAGGATCGGTGCGAGGCTCGGGTTCGGTGTTCAGGATAACCTCCCAATACTGATTGTCACGTACTTAGCACAGACCTTGCCCGTGGCACTGTACATGCTGGCCAACTACTTCCGTACGATCCCCGCCGAGATCGAGCAGGCCGGCCTGATCGACGGGTGCAGCCGTTCGGGCGTTATCTGGCGGATCACGTTGCCCCTATCGATCCCCGCGTTGGTCTCCGTTTCCATCTACACGTTCATGATCGCCTGGAACGAGTTCTTATACGCCCTCGTATTCCTAAACAGCAGTGAGATGTTCACTATGCCGATCAAGATCAGCATGATCTTTAACGATCCCACCCCTCGTCCACACGTTGTAATGGCTGCTTCGACTGTGATGACGATACCGGTTGTGATCCTCTTTCTCGCTCTGGAACGGTTTCTGACGGAGGGGCTCACTGCGGGTGGTGTGAAGGAGTAACAGGGTGTGAGAGCCACAGAGCTTCCGCATTCAACGATCTAAGAGGATAGCTATGACCACAATCGGCATTTGTCATTATAAGATTGGGGATACGGACGGCGTCTCCTTGGAGATGGAGAAGTGGAAGGTTGCTCTGGAGAGATTGGGACATAGGGTTTACCTCTGCGGTGGAGACCTCGGGAAGGCTGAAGGATTTCTCATCGAAGAGCTCTATCATCATCGCGAGGATGTGGAGCGGATTGCCCGGAATGCGTTTTGTCGGCTGCGCGATTACAAGAGTGAAGTCGAACTGGAGGGAGCAATCCTTGCCCTGAGCGAACCGATTGAACGCGCCTTACGCGCGTTTGTGAACGAGAAAGGGATTGAACTTCTTGTTCCGAATAACATCTGGTCTCTGGGAGCGAATCTACCAGCTGCAGTGGCGTTCGCGCGGGTGGTGCGGGAGCTTAAAATCTCAGTGGTTGCCCACCATCACGATTTTTACTGGGAGGCGTTTCGCGGAATGGCCCCGACCTCTTTTAGAACTGCAAACCGGATAGCCCAAGAGTATCTCCCTCCCAACGACCCTTGCATCGCCCATGTGGTAATCAATAGCTTCGCGCAGAGGGAACTCCTAGAACGGAAAGGGATCACCGCGACTGTGATTCCAAATGTCTTTGATTTTATTGGACCTTGTTGGAAGATTGATGACTACAATCAAGGGTTCAGGGAATCGATTGGTGTGAGCGAGAACGATATCCTCGTCCTCCAGGCGACCCGGATTGTGGAGCGGAAGGGGATTGAGCTGGCTATCGACCTTGTGGTGGAGTTAAACAAGCCGAGCTATCTTGAGAGACTAAGAAAGGCCGGCCTCTATGATGGGAGGAGGTTCACGAAAGATGATCGGATCGTCCTTGTCTTGGCAGGCTACTCGGAAGATCGGAGAGAGGATTATCTCAACCGACTGAAACAGAAGGCGGAAAGGGCGGGGATCGAGGTTCGCATCATCACGGACTCTATTCGTTCACAGCGTGGTGAGATCGACGGGCGGAGGTTCTTCTCTTTATGGGACTGCTATGTATTTGCAGACATTGTTACCTACCCCTCACTCTATGAGGGCTGGGGCAACCAGTTTCTGGAGGCGATCCGCGCCAAGCTTCCCATCGTCCTCTTCGAATATCCGGTATACCAAGCTGATATCAAGGAGAAGGGATTCGACATCATCTCCTTGGGAAACGAGGTAAAGGCAAGGGATGATTTGGGCCTGGTCTTAGTAGACGAAGGGGCTGTGCGCAACGCTGCACAACGCGCGACCGAGATTCTTACAGATCTTTCTACTCGAAAAGTGATGGTTGAGTACAACTTCAGCCTGGGAAGAGAGTTCTATAGCCTGGAGAACCTTGGTAACCATTTGGAGAAGCTTCTTACGTATCCTTTGGGAAAGAGAAAACCAACGACATAGCAGAGGAATTCATGCCAGAAAACGCAACAGATATTGTGGTTGGGATTTGCGCCAAGAACTGCGCCGATACTGTCGCCGGCGTGCTCAACACGGTCGATCGCGGCCTTACACAGTTCTTCCCCTCTAAACGCGTTCTGATCGTCGTCTCCGATGGCTTTTCTACCGATGCCACGCAGGAGAAGGTGCAACAAACGGAAACGACCACAGAGGTCTTGTTCACTACTCAAGCTGGAGGACCTGGAAAAGGGAACGGCGTCCGCACGATCCTCGAGATCGCCCGGGACCGTGGTGCTTCCGCGGTCGCCCTGGTCGACGGAGACCTAACGAGCATCGAATCGAATTGGATTCACAAGCTGGCCGGGCCGATCCTTGACGGAAATGATCTAGTTGTTCCCTACTATCTGCGCCATCGCTACGATGGGGTGATCACCAATCAGATCGCCTATCCTCTGACCAACGTTCTGTTCGGTGTGGGGGTACGGCAGCCGATCGGCGGAGAATACGGGATCTCCGCGTGTTTGTTGGAACGCCTCCTCCACCATGAACTCTTCCCCGAGAAATTCGGGATCGACATCTTCATCACCCTGGTCGCCACTTCGGAGCAGATGGAGATTACCGAAGCGGTTCTAGGAGTGAAAGAACACGAATCGACCAAGCAGTACGCGGACCCGGATCAGCTGTTGGTCCCGATGTTCTATCAAGTCGTCGGGACCCTATTCCGATTGATCAATTACTACCACGACTACATCGAGACCGTGCACGGGATCCGCCCGGTAGAACGACTGGGGAAAATGCCGGACAAGCGCCCCGGAGCGATCACCGTCGACCAAGAGGACCTCCTACGACGATTCAAGGAGAAATATGGTGAGCTAATGGGGGAGAACGCGTCCTTTCTCGGAGATCTCCGAGAGGACCTAGACCGTATTGCTTCCCTCGATCTGGACAGCTATTCCTTCCTGCTTCCGCTTTGGGTCAAGGCGGTCTACCTGGCAATCGACGCGTTCTCCGTTTCGGAGGACCTGAAGATTCTCGACATCTTGCGCGTTCTGTGGCAAGGCCGGTTCTTGAGCCTGGTGCGCGAGACGGAAGCGATGAGTGATAAGGAAGCGGAGGCCTACATCCGAGGGCAGCTTGCCGTTTTCGAAGAGCAACGATCGATGTTGAGCGACTGATGAGCGAACGACGACTCGCAAGAGATGTGGAAGGCCTTCGCTCCGATGTCGATCGGATCGCTCAAGCAGCATTGACAGCGGTCGCTCCGGAGACATGTCTGCGACGAGCCCTGCACGTCGAGGGAGATCAGCTCCACGTTGCGAAGGAGACCTTCGACCTTTCCCGTATCCAGAGAATAGTCGTTGTAGGCATGGGGAAGGCCTCGGCTCGGATGGCTGCTACGCTGGAAGACCTCTTGGGCGAGCGGATCTCCGGTGGGCTCGTGGTCACTGCCCATGGATACAGAGCTGCAACCCAAAAGGTCGCGATCCGTAAGATTGAGACCGTCGAGGCGTCTCATCCGGTTCCCGATGGCCGCGGCCGCGCAGCCGCTGAGCGGATCGTGGCCTTTGTCGAGGAGGCGAACGAGAAGGATCTCGTGATTGTCCTCATCTCCGGCGGAGGTTCGGCCCTCCTTCCTCTGCCTGCCTCCGGGATTGCGCTCTGCGATCTTGCCGCGACAAATGAACTCCTCCTCCGCTCCGGGGCGAAGATCCAAGAGATCAATATGGTGCGAAAGCACCTCTCGCAGGTGAAAGGCGGACAGCTTGCACGGCACGCGTTCCCCGCACAGGTCCTTGCTCTCGTTCTCTCTGACGTGCCCGGTGACCCGTTGAACGCGATCGCATCCGGTCCGACCGTAGGTGATCCGACGACCTTTGACCAGGTAAAGCAGATCCTGCATCGGTATCGCTTGTGGGAGGAAATACCTAACTCCGTTCGGGAACGGATCGAGGCGGGCGTTCGCAGCAAAATTGAGGAGACCCCCAAACCCAGAGACGCTGTGCTGCAACGAGTGAGAACCACGATCATTGGTTCAGGCTCCGACGCTGTTGAGGCCGCGCTAGCGGAAGCAGAGCGTTTGGGTTATCACACACTCGTTCTCACGACCACCCTGGAAGGTGAGGCGCGGGAGGTGGGGAAGATGCTCGCCGCCGTGGCGAGGGAGGAGACAAGCAACGGCCGGCCGGTGCCTCTTCCTGCGTTGATCCTCGCCGCCGGGGAGACAACGGTCACCGTGCAGGGAACCGGCAAGGGAGGGCGCAATCAGGAACTCGCCCTGTCGGCCGCCTTGGGGATCGCGGGGCTTTCCGGTGTGGTGGTCGCCTCTCTCGGAACCGACGGTCGCGACGGGCCTACCGACGCAGCTGGGGGGATGGTCGATGGGGGAACGGTTGGCCGAATGCGAGAGCGAGGTATCGATCCTGGGGAATACCTGGAGGAGAACAACTCCTACGAAGCCTTGGACGAAGCTGGGGACCTGATCGTCACCGGCCCTACCGGCACCAATGTGGCGGACATGTGTTTTGTAGCGGTCGGAAAGGGATAAGGGCATGTTTATTCTTTCTGCGACAAAGGAGTCCGTGGCTATGGGTTCTCCCATGATCTCGGGGGCTCCAGCGACGCACACCATTACTCCTCAACGAGCAACACAAATGGGTAAAGAGGTCAATCTTGAGCGAGAGTATGTATGAGATGATCTATGATGTGGTTCGACAGATTCCCGTTGGAAGAGTAGCAACTTACGGGCAGGTGGCGTATCTGGTTGGTCCACCCTGCACGCCGCGGAAGGCTGGCTGGGCGTTGGCTGCGTTGCGTACGCATGTAGTAGAACCGCCCGTCCCCTGGCAGCGAGTAGTGAACGCGAAAGGAGAGTCGAGCGTGGAGGAAGCGCAGGTCGTTCTCCTTGAACAAGAGGGAATCCGTTTCAATGAGCAAGGACGGATCGATCTTAAACACTTCGGTTGGTACGAGTTCTAACGTACCTAAACGAGATGTGGAAGGCATCTGTTCTATGTTCAGACTGCACACCAACAATCCGGTGCATGGCTAGAGGGAGGCTCTAATCCCGTGGCCACCATACTATCTTTGACTGACGTTGCGTTTTGACGTTGGCTTTTGACATCGGAGAGTATGGTCCAATCCTTTCTCCAGTTTGACCAGGGATAGACACGGATGAAGAGAGTTCGTTGGGTCGAAAAGCCAGTCGGCAGTCGAGAGTCGGGAGTCGAAAGACGGTGAGTGGCAACTGGTAGGTGGTAGGTGGTGGGTGGTGAGTCACAAGAACCAGTCA
>Ga0315547_1001743_pt1 | contig 16346 bp, 15 predicted proteins | sample SalMarSW160240MG_2_FD_202542 | JGI IMG/M metagenome (GOLD analysis project Ga0315547, IMG submission 202542) | Salt marsh sediment microbial communities from the Plum Island Ecosystem LTER, Massachusetts, United States - Salt Marsh Sediment SW1601-240 ... | reverse complement strand
AAGAGCAAAAAAACATTCGGCAGTTTTCGACACAGGGCAAGAAAAACAAAAAGCAGAAAAAATGAGTCTGATTCACTCTGCAGGAGATAAATTATCACGCTCTCGCAGGGTACTTTTCAACACCCTTATATATTGTTTCTATGCATATAGTGAGGCTGTTGCCTTTAACATGCAACCATAATCCATATCGAAAATATACCTCATCCCTCATCTGTAAATCTTATCTACAATCAGTAACATCCACTATAAGATGGTCACTGCTGGTTTCTCGATCGTATCGATTTTGATAGCCGGGGGTATACCGGCCAAGTGATCCGCACCCTTCACATTATCCCGTTCAGCGGTGTGTCAGAGGAGTCGGGCACAAAGAGTGTCTTGCATTTGTTTCCGAGTTGTCAAACAAAAGCTTACGCACAAAAAAGGGAATGTCAGGTGGGGTATGCTATAGTAAGAATTCCAATTAATTATAAGTTAGAAGCTTTGGGGGGGGCAAAGCACTTGGCAGATGTATCGCCGTAAATTGAAGGTCTTTAACCGGAACAAGCTGATTGTCTTTGCCGGCCGGCACTTTGGGATTTTTCCCTCCCATGAGGTTTTCATGCTGGCCAATGTCCCTTTTCGCGACACAGAAAAAGAACTCAATATCAACCGAGATCAGGTCTATGCCAAATATACCGAGGGACTCTTAACCGAAAAAGCTTGACCAAAATATCGGAGAAGTTTCTTGAAAATCATAGTTTCTTGTTTTATCCTTATATCGGAATTCCAGTTCATAAACGATATTCTTGACAAGATAAACAAAATCACTTATAAATGAAAAGCATCCCGTGGACATGTTTGATGTGATTGATATTGCAAGCCGGTTCCGTAAAGATGGGAGCGGGAGGGGGATTCCCAGGTATATCATTCTCACCGAACTGGGAGAGGTGGACTTTGGCCTGACCTGCAAGATGTTTAGCGAGAACGGAGGCGTATCGGTCAAACTCATGCCCTATGGGTTAGGGTATTTCAAGGGCATGGAACCAGAATTTTCCTGGCCCAGTACTGTCAGATTAGACATGGATGATAAGCCTATTGTACATATAAGTGGTTTGATAAATACGGCAGATTTTTATATTTCTTAGAATAGGAAGTATTCAATCCACATCAGTTGCTTTCTTTATCAGTCCCCTGAGCGAACCTTGATTAATGAATATTACCAATGAATTCGATCTATTAAATTAATCGGGTCTTGAGAAATAATGGGTTTCAAATAGAAGAACTGGACTATTCCGAACCGATCGCTTGGATCCTTTAGGTGTTCTGCTTTGCCTGTGGAAAGGTCTTCCGGAGGCCAATATAATTGTGGCGTAATGGAGGGCGGATAAGATGCATCTCGATACCAAAATATTCTCCACATTTGAAAATCAGATCTTGACCATAGACTTGCACGTTGCCGGGGAACCCCTCCGCCTCATTATTGATGGAATCCCGGCGATTACAGGAACGACAATGAACGAGAAGCGGCTGTATTTTGGCAAAAATTTTGACCATATACGTTTGCTGCTTACCAAAGAGCCGCGCGGCTATAGAGACATGTTTGCCGGGATAGTCACTAAGCCGGTCAGCGGCGAAGCCCATTTCGGCATCGTTTTTATGGATGCTAGGCGCTACCCATACATGTGCGGTCACGGTATCATCGGCGCGGTTACAGCATTTATTGAAATGGGCTGGCTGGGGGCAAAGGAAACTGAATTACAGATGGTGGTGGATACACCATCAGGATCCGTATGCTGTTCTGCTCATGTCGGTGAGATGGTAGATGGGCGACTACGAGTTGAATCAGTGGCTTTCCAACTGGAATCCGCATTTGCCTTCCTGTTGGATCAATCTCTGGAAATACCTGACTATGGACAGTTCACCGTAGATGTGGCCTATGCAGGCGGCTTTTTTATCATGGTTCCAATCGAGCAAACCGGATTAACCCTTACGTCTGACAACGCCCACAAGTTGGCTTGTTTGGGAATGGCCGCTATCGATGCCGGCAATCAACAACTGAAAGTTCAACATCCCCTGTTTCCTTACATCAATACCATTGATGTTGTTGAATTCTATGAGCCCTTTAATAAATCTCTAATGAGGGGAAAGAATATTGTTATTCTGGGAGAGGGCCATGTGGACCGATCGCCGTGCGGTACGGGAACCTCAGCCAAATTGGCCTTGTTACACAGCCGGGGAGAGTTACAGTTGGGACAAACGCTTGTCAACGAGGGAATTTTAGGCACTACCTTTGAAGGTCGAATTTTACACGAAATAAATGTAGGAGGCATTCCGGCAATTGTGCCGGAGATTCGCGGCTCGGCTTACATTACTGGATTGCATCGATTTGTATTCAGACCGGACGATCCTTTCCCTGAAGGGTTCTTAGTTTAAAAAACGCTTGCAAGAGATTGTAAATAGGGTAAACGAACTATTCGATAGCTAAGCTGACTGGCGTTGGTGCACGATCTGGCCGTCAAATATTGTCATGTCTATCTTTGTGTCAGCAATTTCCATTGGGTCGATAGTATAGATGTCTTTTTCCAGGACGATCAGGTCAGCGCGTTTTCCCGGCGTAATGCTTCCCAATTCATGGTCCCGCCCATAAGTAATAGCAGGGACAATGGTATAGCCATGGACGGCCTCATTGACGGAAATCCGCTGGCCTGGATACCAGCCGCCTTCTGGTGTCCCGTCCCTTCTCTGTCGCGTCACGGCAGCGTGAATGCCCACAAGAGGATTCGCATTGCAAACCGGAGCATCAGAGCTGAAAAGCACGGGAATGCCTGCGTCAAGCATATCCCGGTAAGAGTAGGCCCATTTCCCCTTGGGGCCCACCGATTCATCAATCATGCTGATATCTAAGATCATATTATGGGGCTGAACACAGGCTGCCACACCCAGCCGGGCCAGACGTTCAAGGTCCTCGGGCCGGATCATCTGAACATGCTCAATACGGTGAGGAATCCAAGGAGGCGCATATGCAGGTTTACCATCCTTGACGCGGGCTTTTTCCAATTCCTCAAAAACTGTCACCACCTCTCGATTGGCCCTGTCGCCTATGGCGTGGATCATTACGGCCAGCCCGGCCCGATCAGCTTTTGTAATGGCTTCAGCAAATTCATCCATCGGAAACAGGGGCATCCCGTAATCAGCATCCAGGTAGGGTTCAAGCATCCAGGCAGTCCGTGCTCCCATACCGCCGTCTGCAAAATACTTCAGATGTCCGATTCTAAGGCGGTCGTCGCCAAGGCCGGTTCTAAGCCCCAAAGCGATAGCTTCATCAAGACGTTCACCGGGAATACCGACCCAGCATCGCAAATCTAGTTCACCCATTTCATTTAAACGCTGCCAGGCCCTGAGTGTAGGCGCTCCTTCCAATCCACCCATAAGGCGAGAGTCGTGTAGCCCTGTTAACCCTAAAGAATGAAGAAACTTGATGCCATCCCGCATGGCCTCCATGAGTTCATCGTCACTTGGATCGCTGATAACCGCTTTAATCAGGTTGGGGGCGAGCTCCCTGAGGATACCGTTTGGCTGGCCTGAAGAGTCTTTAGCAATAACCCCTTGGGGAGGATCTGGGGTGTTTTTATCGATTCCGGCCAGTTGAAGGGCCTGGGAGTTGACGGCAGCCAGGTGCAGATCACAGCGCCAGAGGGCAACCGGATGAGAAGGGGCCACGGCATCAAGGTCATGCCGGGTGGGCATACGGTTCTCAGGCCAGTCCGATTCGTTCCAGCCCTGACCAAGAATCCAGCTGTCTGGAGTAGTTTCACGGGCAGCTATAGCGACCCGATCAATGAGTTCCTGGAAAGATTTCACATCGGCCAATTCTAATTGTTGTCGGCCCAATACCCAATCATAGTAATGAAAATGCGAATCTGTCATTCCGGGTAAACCCAATCGTCCCCTAAGGTTTATGATTTCAGTATTTGAGCCGGCAAGGGACTTTACGTATTCATCGTTTCCCATGGCGAGAATGCGTCCGCCACCAATGCAAACAGCCCTAACTTCGGGCTGTTTCGGATCCTGGGTCCGGAAGTTACCGTTTAACAAGATAAGCTTGGGGGTAAGCCGCTTCGTGTTCATATCAAAAATCCTTTAGGAAACGGGTCTTGAGCGTCGAAAATGAATTCATGTATACCAGTAATGTAGGCGCTTCCCCGGATTTCGACGATCACACTGTCTATATCACCAATCATAGTCTCTCCTACAATCCGGGCATCGAAGGCGCTTTTTAGGGGGCTGAGGTTTCGAAATGGTTGGTTTAAACCCATCTTTCCATGGTGATGGAGCAAGGTCATCTTGGCTGCAGTCCCAGTGCCACAAGGGGAACGGTCCATATGGGCCTCCCCATATACCACCACATTTTTTCCAAGCCCCCGATCATGTTCTGATGGATCGTAAAACTCGGCCACATCCACTGTGGTCACTTCGGGCCGTACAGGATGGCGGACCTCCAACTGCTGGTTAGCCATATCGATGATAGTCATGCCCAACTCGATCAATTTGGGCCCGTTCTCCGGAATCAACTTCAACCCGATTTGATCGGCCGAGATCATGGCAAAGAATCCGCCTACGCAAACAGTGTCAACAAAAATCTGTCCCAGATCAGGGACATCTAAGGTTTCATTTGTCCTGTAAACAAAAGAAGGCACCATCTGGATGGCCACGGACTCAACCTTGCCATCTTCAATAAAGGCCCTTGTCTCCACCGGCCCAGACGGGGTGTCTACCATCACAGTCATTTCCGTTACATTGGACTGTTGCAGTATCCCCGCCTCCATGAGGGTGGTTACCGCTCCGATGGTTGCATGACCGCATAGATAGGGATAACGCCGAGCGTCCATATATATGAGCCCGAAATCAGCACCATCGGTAGTAGGTTCCGTCACCAATGCGGCCAACATGTCCCGGTGGCCTCGTGGCTCTCGCGTTAATTGGAGTCGAACATGGTCCAGGTTATCTTTAAAGTAATGGCACTTTTCTTCCATGGTCTGGCCTGGAACAGGCCCAACACCCTTGATAATTAGGCGGGTTGGTTCTCCAGCCGTGTGCGAGTCAATGGTAACCAATCGTGACGGAAATCGATTGCTCAGAGCACTGGCAATAGTCTGATAGTCCATGAATAAAGCCTCCCGAAAAAATCAGCCCTCTCCCATTGAAAGGAGAGTACACGAGGTGCAGAAATAAACAAAGGCGGAATCTGGATACTGCCACTAAGCTAAGCCTGACTGTTCTCTTTGGGCAGCAGGCCGCAGTATTTTGGTTTCACCTGGAGCCATACCTTCTGGCCCCGCGGGAAAGGCCTCAATTTGGCTATGTCGATGGCGTGGATTACGGTCTTGTTTTCCATTTCAACAAAATAGCTGACCTCTCCGCCCATGTAGCTTCGGTCCATGATTGTGCCGTCGAAACAATTTATGTTCGACTTCTGTTCTTTTTGCTCCCTTTCAGAAACCTCATAATTCTGCGCTCTAACCACCACTTCCACCCGGTCGCCGTCATTCCAGTCACCGGGATGATTAACCAGGATTTCGTTGTCATCCCCGATTTTTACCCTGATATTCTCACCTTCCTGCCCAATCACCACGCCGTCAAAGAAATTTGAGTGACCCAGGAAGTCAGCCACAAAGTGATCGGCAGGATAGTTGTAAACCTCTTCAGGGGAGCCTTCCTGTTTCAAAAGGCCCTGCTTCATTACAACAATCTTGTCTGACATGGACAAAGCTTCACGCTGGTCGTGGGTGACAAAGATAGTGGTTACACCTATCATTTGCTGTATGTTATCGATTTCCCGGCGCATCTCTTCGCGCAAGTTTGCGTCCAGTGCGGATAGAGGTTCATCCATCAGCAGGACGATCGGCTCGATGACGATTGCCCTGGCCAGGGCGATGCGCTGTTGCTGGCCACCCGAGAGCTGGGAGGGCATTCGGTTCTCTACACCGGGCAAGCGAACCATTTCCAGGGCCTGTATAACTTTCTTCTTAATTTGTTCTTTTGGGATATCCCTGTATTTCAAACCAAAAGCCACATTGTCGAAAATGGTTTTGTGCGGGAAGAGGGCATAGTTTTGAAAAATCATTCCCAGGTTTCGCTTATGTATGGGGACATCATTGACCCGCTGGCCCTTGATGTATATATTACCTTCTGAGGGCGTTTCAAGGCCGGCAATCATCCGAAGGATTGTGGTCTTACCGCAGCCTGAAGGACCGAGAAGGGTGACAAGGGATCCTTCGTCGATATCCAGATCCATTTTTTCCACGGCTACCACTTTGTCGAAGCGTTTATTAACCCCTTTTAGTTGTACAACGGGGGATCCATTGCCTTTTTCCACAGCTATTCCTTTTCTTAGTCTGCGGCTGCCCACCGCAAATAGAGGCGCGGTGGACAGCCTGTTTTAGTTTTTGTTAACCGGCTGCCATAATCCTGTCCCACTTCTCGGCCCATTCCACCTGGTGACCATTCCAATATCCCGGATCGGCAAAAAGGTAGCCTTCTAATTTACCTGTAGGATCGAAGGCGGGTAATTTCTTGACCACTTCAGTCATCGGGACTTTAGTCGGGTCGAGACTGGGGGGATATTTCTGCCCCTCGGCCACGGCGATGGCGGCCTCCGGTGCCAGCATAAAGTCAAGCAGTTTTTGGGCGACATCAAGATCACTGCCCTTGATGACAAAGATGCACTCCTGCCACGAGTAACAGTTGTAAGGAGACAGGAATCCTATGGGATGGCCCTGAGCCTGCAGCGCAGCCACCCGGCCCGACCAGGCAACTGTTGCATAAATCTCTTCATTGGCCAGCAGGCTCATGAGCTCCGCGCCGGACCCCCAGTACTTCTTGATCATTTTCCTCTGTTTTCTCAAAGCATCCCAAATGGCTTCCATATCCTTTATTTTATTGGGGTGTTGGCCAGTATGCAGGGCGGCGTACCATATGTTGGTCCGCCAGTCACCCCAACTGCCAAGCTTGCCCTTGAGGTCTTTGTCCCAAAGCAGAGAAGCGCCTAACTTCTCAGCCTTGCCCTTGGATATGTACTTGGTATTGTAAGCAATGCCGGTTTGACCATAGTCATAGGGGACTGCAGAGAGTTTTCCCCTGGTAACAGCCCGGTATGGCTCCATCATAGCTGACATAACATTCTTGAGGTTCGATATTTTGCTCTCGTTAAGCACAACGTCATAACCCAGACCCACATATCGTGCGTAATCGAACACGCCGCTCAGGTGAGCCAGGTTGAATTCACCGCCAGGCGGAAAGGAGGCCTTGACCCTTGTCAAATAAGTGTCCATATCGCCAAACTCGCCATCGATTACCTTGACGCCTGTAGCTTTGGTAAACGGATCGAAGGCGTATTTTCGAAAGGCCTCGGAAGTTGAGCCTCCCCAGCCGTCAAAGCGGATGGACTTGGCGGCCCAGGCGGAACGAGTCAGAAGTCCAAAAGGACCTCCTACCAGTCCAGCGGCGGCTCCGGCAATGCCAAGGTATTTAAAAAAATCACGCCGACTTACGTCTCCATTCATGTAACGTTCGTTTATGTTATCCAATCTCTTTTCCCAATCCTTTTCCATATTCTTCCTCCTTTTCTAAAAGGCTAATAAAAATTAACATTTCTGCGGTCTTGGAGCATAATCTTTTTATTTCACCTCCTTATATTTCACCTCCTTATACCCGCACTTTTTGGCCCATGCAGCATCCTCGGGGTTGCAGACCCAATAGATAGGATCTTCGCCTTTTATTATCCTCAAAGGAACTGATGAGTTCTTGACATATGAGCGCGCCAAAACAAGGAAATTGAAAGGAAGCACACTAATCCATCGCACATTCCCATCCTTGTCCTTCAGGTCGATCATTGGCATTTTTCATGTCCTTTTTTGTATAGTGTTCAAATGGTTTCAATCACCCCTGGTGAACTTTCGGGACAAATACCCGGCCAGCAAGGGTGCCCCAATGGTCAAAATGATCATGACAGTACCCAGGGCGTTTATCTCGGGGCTGATGGAGTTTCGCAACATTCCGAATATTTTGACCGGCACAGTTTGATTTTGAGCTGTGGCCCAGAACAGGGTGGCGGTGATATCGTCAAAAGAGATAGTAAAGGAAAACAACATGCCAGCCAGGATAGCCGGGGTCAGCAAGGGCAGAGTGACCTCTATGAATGTCTGAAACGGATTGGCACCCAGGGACTTTGCCGCTTCTTCATAGTCCTTTTTGATGCCTACCAGTCTGGCTTGAACAATCAAGAGGACATATGGCAGGGTGAGAACCACATGTCCAATTACCAGGAGAGCGAATGTCTTGGGTTGCTGCAGCCAGCGGATAAACAGAAGCAGGGCCACGCCCAGGATGACCTCCGGGATCATGATTGGTGCAAGTAGTAGAGTGTTAAGCGTATTCTTGCCTGGAAAATCGTACCGGACAAAAGCCATGGCCGCCAGAATTCCGACAGTCGTGGAAAACACGGCCGTCAGCGAGCCAAGGATTAAAGAATTTTTGAAGGCCATTAATATGGCCTCGTTCTGGGCCAGCTTAAAGAACCATCTCAGGCTGACGCCTTTCATTGGAAAGCAGCCGAATTGCTCCGGGTTGAATGAGAGCACGATCACCACGGCAATGGGTGCAAACATGAAGACATACACCAGTATGGTGTAAAAACGAATTAATGACCAGCCGGATACTTTCATCATATGATAGATCTCATTGAAGACTCTTGAATATCTGGTTAATTCCCATATACCGATTATAGGTCCATACAATTACCACCAACAGGCTAAGCAGAACGACACTAATAGCCGAACCGAAAGGCCAGTCCAGGGTGCCGATCACACGCTTGAAAATGAGGTTGGCAATCATCTCATTTCCAGGCCCTCCCAGGATCATGGGTGGCAGATAGGTTCCTGCTGTCAACACGAAAACGAGCAAACTACCGGCGCTTACACCCGGAAGGCTCAGCGGAAGGGTCACTTCCCTGAATGCCTGCCATTCGGTACAACCCATACTCCTGGCCGCTTCAAGCAGGCTTTTATCGATGCCTTCCAAACTTACGTAAATGTTCAATATCATAAAGGGTAAAAGATACTGAATAAGGCCCATCAGGACTGATCCCTCGTTGTAGAGCATGCCCAGGGGGTTGGACAATATACCCAGCTTTACGAGAAAGTGATTGATCAGGCCAGTATCACCAAGGATATTGATCCAGCTCATGGTCCTGATAATAAAACTAATCCAGAAGGGAAGCATGATAAGGAGTAAAAGGGTGGCTTTGTACTTGGTCTTACTTCGATAAAAGAAATAGGCCGGGATATAACCCATTACCAGGCACAAAGCGACGGTCTCAAACGAAACACGGATGGTTCGGAAAAGTATAGAGGGGTAAAAGAGATCAGCAAAGAACTTGGCGAAATTACCGAATTGGAAGGCCGGAATATCCGCGCCACTGGGCGCTCGCAGCCAGAAACTATAAACCACGATAAAGCCCACCGGAATAACCAGCAGAAAGAAGACAGCACTCATTGCTGGTGCGAGCAAAGCGGCAGGTTTCCAGAGTTTATTCTGCATTAGTTCAATTAGAAATTAAGGCATAAAGGCTTAAAAACGATAAATAAAATCTTAATTAATCAGTTGATTATGAATGGATATATAGGGTAAAAAGGCAACAAAAAAATGTCAAGTAAAATTTTCAGACATAATCCGCCTATTAAGAAATAAGAGCATTTTAAGCATTGAGATGGCTCATGTCTTAATAGGCATACCGATTGCTTCTTTAATTTTATACATTCAGCGATTGAACCGTTCCTTTGCCCGCTGAACAATCTCTCGCAAGCGTTTTTGTATGTCAGTTGGTAACGGTTCCGGTTTATGTTCAGCTAATATTTGTTCTACCCTTGCGGCTGCACGCTGACCAAGATCCTTCCCCCCTTTATCTTTCCACCCATCATAGTTGCTGCGTTCGATTAGGTTAGGGTACCAGCGATCGCGAAAGTGGGCCATAGTGTGATCGCTGTCGGTAAATTGGCCATCGGGCCCCACCTTTTCTATCAAATTAAGGGCCAACGTCTCATCGTTAATCTCCACCGGCATGAGGGCCTCCTTAATCCAGCTTACCAGCTCGTCGCAGATAACCAGTTGGCTTAGAGAGCCTGTCAATCCCGACTCTAAATACCCTAAGTCGTGAACAAGGTGGCTACCACTAAGCGCATTGGTCATCAATGTCAACGCCGCTTCTATACCGGACTGCTGATCCACCAGCTTTGAGTCGCTACACCCCCCAAAAGCGAACATGGGCAGATCATAAAAGTGAGCCAATTCTTGGGCAATAAACTGCTTTTCTGGCTCAACATAAGGGCTGACCGTTGTACGCATATCCAGTGCGCTGGCCCCCCATCCAGAAGTGATGAATGGCGCTCCTGGGCGGTTTAACTGAGAAAGTACCAGCCCAACCATGCAGCCGGCGTTCCAGATGGCCATGTTGCCGGCCACGGTAATGGGGGCGGTTGCCCCGCCAAGAGCCACTGGGATATATGTCGAGGGTAGGCTTTTACCCGATAAGTACAAAAGCTTTTGTAGCGCCTCCTCATTGTGCTGTAGGCCACTGGTCACGTTGATATAGCATGCGGTTAATGGCCTTTGCTCCAGTGCTTTTGATCCGCCAACCACTGTCTCGGCCATTTTGACCGCATCCACGCAGCCAGCCAGGTCCGTGGTGACAAAGATAACCGGTTTGGTCGTGAATTTTAACATGATTTCCATCTCGTAACGATCAGCTACCATTGTATGCACGTCTCCAGGAAGGAACATGCACATTACAAAATCGATATTTGGCAGAGCATCACAGAGGGTAACGCCTTCGACCACATCCTGCAGCATTGCCTTACGACGTTTGCCGGTGCGGTGATCCAATATGTTGAGGCAATCTGAGCCGGTGCCGAAGAAGCTCCGATAATTTCCTATGGGCATTATTGGATCTCCGTCGCGGTTGTACAACGTCACTTCACTTGGCGCAGTGTTGATAGCATTCTCGACTAATGCAGGTGGAATGCGTACCCGGTTACCATCAGAGACGGATGCCCCGGCCTTCTGCAGCAAATCGATTGCAGGCTGATGGTGTAATCTTACACCTGTGCGCTCCAGGATCTCCAGGCTGGCCCAGTGCAATTTTTGACATTCTATATCAGACAGTCGTCTGAAGCGTGCATGACTTTTCATACTAAGGCCTTTCTTAAAAAGATCATAAAATAAATTCTGTTCCGGCCTTTCCGACAACAGTTGCTTCCACATTATAAATTGATGTTATTGCCGCCCTTTTTCCGGTGTTTTTAACAAACCGTGCAGCGGCTTCCACCTTGGGTCCCATCGAACCTTTGTCAAAATGGCCATGCTCCATGTATCGGCAGGCATCGGCTACACTGAGCTTCGAAAGGAAACGCTGGTTTTCGTTTCCGAAATCAAGGGCTACACCCGGAACATCAGTCGTTATAACGAATTTGTCCACGCCCACTTCTTCAGCAAGCTTTGCGCTTACAAGGTCCTTGTCGATTACCGCGTCTATACCGGTAAAGGCGCGTCTTACCCTTTCGTTATTGTTTCTTACAACCGGTATTCCACCTCCTCCGCAGCAGGTTACTATGAAGCCCATTTCTATAAGGCTTTTGATTTCTTTTTTTTCAATAATCGTCACAGGTCGGGGAGAGGCGACGACTCTCCTGTAACCCTTTAGCGTTTCTACCATAGGGTAGGGCAGTTTTTCGGCCTGTTCCTTGGAAAATACAGGCCCTATCGGTTTTGTTGGGTTTTTAAAGGCCGGGTCGTTTTTCTCTACAACGACATAGTTAATAAGGCTGACGATTTTTGTCTGGTGCTCTGTGTCTATGGCCATGAGTTCGCTGTCAAGGGTGGATTCGATCATGAAACCTATCTGGCCCTGAGTCTGTGCAACAAGAATTTCAAGAGGCTGCTTTATTACCGTATCGCAGCATTCCTGCTGCCTCAGAAGGTTGCCGACCTGGGGACCGTTTCCGTGAGTGATAATTATTCGGTAACGGCTTGATAGACGGGCTATCTGGCTTAGGGGAATTGAAAGGTTTTTGATCTGTTCTTCCGCCGAACCTTTCTGATTTTTTCGGATCAGAGCATTTCCCCCGAGTGCGATAAGCAGGATTTCTTTTTTCATTTTTATTTCATCTTATATTTCTGCGGTTAATCAGCCTCAGGCTGATTAATATTTTCGTCTTCCGTGTCTGCGTGCAACCCACATGCAGGCTTGAGCTTTGACAAAATGTTTCATTCTTGGATGGACACTGGATTATTCGCGTAAAACACCATGAATTCTTTCCATTGCCCAGTCTATCTCTTCCTTTGTTATGACCAAAGGTGGAGCAAAGCGGATGATGTTGTCATGAGTCTCTTTGCACAGCAGGCCATTGGCCATAAGTTTTTCGCAGTATGACCTGGCTCCTCCGGCTTCAGGGAGGAATTCGATGCCTATGAAAAGACCTCTGCCCCTGATTTCTTTGATCATAGGATTTTTTATTTGAGACAGTCCTTCTTTGAAATATTCGCCCATCAAGGCAGAGTTTTCTATCATATTCTCTTCGTTAAGAACCCTGATAGCCGTCCTTGCCACTGCACAGGCAAGAGGGTTTCCGCCGAATGTTGAGCCGTGCTCTCCGGGTCGCAGGACGCTCATTACTTCAGTATTGGATAGAACGGCCGATACAGGATAAAAACCACCGGAAAGGGCTTTGCCGATAAGAGTAAGATCCGCTTCTATGCCTTCGTGTTCTTCGGCAAGAAGTTTTCCTGTCCGTCCCAGGCCGGTTTGTATTTCATCGAGAATCAGCATAATATTGTTTTTTTCACAGATCTTTTTGACCGCTTTCAAATACCCTTTTGGCGGTATGACAACGCCGGCCTCTCCCTGAATAGGCTCGACCATGAAAGCAACGGTATTGGAGGTTATTGCTTCTTCAAGAGCTTTTGCATCGCCGAAGGGGATTTTTTTAAATCCCGGTGTAAAAGGTCCGAAACCTTTTCGGGAGTCCTCGTCAGAGCTAAATCCGACAATCGTGATCGTCCGTCCGTGGAAATTGTTATCGCAAACAATGAGCTCTGCCTGATTTTCAGGGATTCCCTTAGCCTGGTATCCCCATTTGCGGGCAGTCTTTATTACGGTTTCAACTGCTTCTGCCCCGCTGTTCATAGGCAGCACCTTGTGGGAGTTTGTCATTTCACATATCTCTTTATAAAAAAGACCGAGCTGATCATTCCTAAACGCCCTTGACGTCAATGTAAGTTTCTTCGCCTGTTCTATCATGGTTTTCAGGATTTTAGGGTGGCAGTGCCCCTGATTAACTGCAGAATAGGCGGACAGGCAGTCCAGATATTTATTGCCTTCCACGTCCCATACCCATACACCCTCGCCTCGGTTTAAAACTACATCAAGGGGTTTGTAATTATGGGCGCCGTAAACATCTTCCATGTTGACATAATCCTGATTCTTCATAGCTTGCTCCTTTTTGTGTTTGATACACATACTAAAACTCATTGCCTTGGATATCGATAACTCTAAGGTCTTTTCTTTTATTTTCTATTTTCATATATCGGTTAAATTTTCGGATATGCCGCTGAAGAAGTGCGCGTGCTTCATCAGAAAGACCTTGTTCTATTGTTCTAACCACATCGCAAAGATCCTGATAATTTTCTTCCATCATTTCTTTTGAGCGTAAAGGATGACTTTCATAATAACTGCTTATATTCTGGTGGATCATTTCAAGAACAAAGCTGTATACCGGGTTCCCGCCAATTTTTGAAATCGCGATGTGTAGCTTTTGGTCAATGTGTATGAAATTTTCCCAATGGGAAACCCCCTTTTCAAGGTGTTCGCGAGCATTGATCAGAAGCTTTTTCAAGAACTGGATATCGGCCCTTGATGCATTTTCCGCAGCAAGAGCGGCCACATTTCCTTCAACACCTTCTCTGAACTGCGCCAAGTGATTCAAAGATACTTTCCGGCGTTTGATGAGAAGTGCCAGAGATTCCACCATGCAGTCGGTGCTGGCAGGCTTTACTATCGTTCCTCCGTTTGGACCAAGCTTTATGTCGATGAGCCCCTTTTGTTCCAGAACACGCAAGGCTTCGCGTATGGACCCGCGGCTAGTTTCAAACATTTCTCTGAGCTCGCGTTCCGGCGGAAGCTTTTCGCCCGGTTTAAGCTTGCCTTCGATAATGGCGTTTTCGATCTGCTCCACAAGGTCGTGGAAAATTCGGCGCTGTTTTGTTTTTTGAAACATTATCTTTAAATAATCCGGAGAGTTAACGTGTGTTAAATATTTTATGTGATGATTTGGTTCAATAGGTTAAACCATATTGGTTAAACCATTACATTGTTAGTTTTCAATCGTCAACAGATTTTTTACATTGAATTGTGTGGGGCCTTGATAAAAAAACGGTTGGCTATTGACCAAGCCTCAAAACATTTACTATGATACTATTCCAGGCACCAACATAGCAGTAATCAACCCATTAGCCTGAAGGATTAAATCTTTAAATGATTTATTCTTTGAGGTTCAGACACTATCGAGCTACACGGCAATGGTTTTCGAGTCTGTGCTTAGCTTCAGTGCCACTCAGCCATTCAATGGAATGATGCATGATTTAGCGACTTTCTGAAAGAGACATCCGCTCCCTTACTACCGTATTTTCAAAGCGCTAAACAGTTACGGTGAATTAAATAAATCTTTGGCATCTTCTTCGTTGAGACCGCATCATGAGACAGTTCCCCCATAGGACAGAGACGGATTTTTATCTGTGGATGATCCAGCATAAGCGCCAATCAATCAATGAACATGGGTGGAAAGTGGAGCCTGAAATCATAGTAGAGGCTTATACCAAGAAATACGGCGGACTTTTTCGAAAAACATTAGGGGCATTCAGGCGTTTTTTGGGGTTGGTTCGGTATTGATGATCAAATAAGAATGTTGGTTGTCCATTGTCCGTTGTCAGTTGTTTGTCCTTCAACAGACTAAGGACAACTGACAACGGACAGTATTTACTTCTTATTTTTTCTTCTTAATCACCAGTCCTACGCCTTTGAGCCAGCTCTTTGCAACCCAAGCCGGTTTTTCTCCATTCACGTTTACCCTGTAATTAAGCCTGGTCATAGTTGCAGTATCAAGTGATTCCCCAATATCGCTCAAGATAAACTTAATCTCCGGATACTGATCCAAAACCGCCTTCCGAATCACAGGGGCAGGGTTGTATATTGGGAAATAGCTTTTATCGTCTCCTAAGACCACCTGATCATAGGCCTTGATTTCTCCATCAGTCGCAAAGGCCATGCCGCATAAAGCCTGTCCGTCTCGTACGGCCTTTTTGCAAAGAGGGGTTTCCATCTTTTTAACATCGGCGTCAGGGATGTCTTTGCCAAATGTGAGCCCGTAATATCCCATCATTCCCTTGAAACCATCAGCCCTTGAGTAAAATTCGGCATTTACCGCCACCGTCATTTCTCCAGGGTTCTTTTTTATCCATGCAGCCCAATCTGATAAAGTCTTAATCCCAAATTCATCCGCTTTTTTTGCGGACATTACAATTGCATAGGTATTGTTGAATTTGGCCGGCGTAAGCCATACCAGACCTTTCTTCTCGTCAATGGCCTTGACCTTTTCAAAAAGCCCCATGGGATCACGCACTACTTCCTTCTTCTTGAAAAAAGTCATCCATGCAGTTCCCGTATATTCCATGTATACATCGATCTGACCCTGTTCCAGGGCTTCTCGGTTGACGTTGGTCCCTCCAAGAGAGGTGCGGTCTTTGACCGGTATTCCTCTATCTTTTAGAAGATTAACCATGATTTTTCCCAGGATAACCTGCTCGGTAAAATCTTTAGATGCGACATTGACCGGGCCGCCAGCAAACACAGTTAATGGTACAGTCAAAAAACATACTGCCACCAGTGAAACAATAAGCCTTTTCATTATAAACTCCTCCTTATTTAATAGTTATTAAGAATAAAAAAACAGACATCGGATAGCCGATACTATAGCCATATCAGGCAGTCTGGTATTCCTTAATCTGAATGCCTTTACTAACAACAATTTTCTCTAACTTGGCGAGCAGCGCATCAAATAACATCGCAATTATGGCCACAGGAACTGCGCCTGCAATCAGAATCCCCATATCCATAAGGGCAATGCCCGTAAAAATCCAGAAACCAAGGCCTCCTCCCCCAATAAGAAAAGCCAGTGGGGCAGAGCCTACAATAATAGCTGTTGCTGTTCTGATCCCACCCATGATAACGGGCAGGGCATTAGGAATTTCAATTTTGAATA
>Ga0315547_1001742_pt1 | contig 16347 bp, 16 predicted proteins | sample SalMarSW160240MG_2_FD_202542 | JGI IMG/M metagenome (GOLD analysis project Ga0315547, IMG submission 202542) | Salt marsh sediment microbial communities from the Plum Island Ecosystem LTER, Massachusetts, United States - Salt Marsh Sediment SW1601-240 ... | reverse complement strand
TGATATTAGCGGATTTGCCACAAGTTCAAGACAGATTGATGCACTGAGCGCATCTCATATCGTACAAAAAGTTCATGCAATCTGTATTACTGGCGGTAGTGCATATGGGCTAGACGCCGCTTCTGGTGTCATGGATTACCTTGAAGAGAGGAACAGTGGATTTGATGTAGGAGTAGCCCGAATCCCTATTGTCCCAACTGCTGCGATTTTTGATCTAAGGGTAGGTTCAGCAAAAAGCAGACCTGACAAAAAGATGGGCTATCGTGCATGTCAGGAGGCAACTGATGGAAAGATTGCTGAAGGTTCTGTTGGAGTAGGAACTGGAGCAACAGTCGGCAAATTTTATGGAATCGAGCAGGCAATGAAGGGTGGGGTAGGTATTGCAGCGAATACACTTAATAATGGTTTAGTCGTTGGAGCTTTGGTAGCAGTAAATGCTTTTGGTGATATAAAAGACCCAATAAGTGGAAAGATTTTGGCTGGAGCAAGGAAGGCGAAAAAAAGCATGGAATTTGCAGATACATCAGGGCTTATGAGGAAAGGAGTTCAACGGCCTATTCCAGCGTTTCAGAATACGACAATTGGTGTAATTGTAACAAATGCAAAACTAACCAAACAAAATGCCTCAGCTGTAGCTAAGATAGCGAGCAACGGCCTGACAATGGCTATTAGTCCCGCGCACACTATATATGATGGTGATATTGTTTTTACACTTGCATCTGGCGAGATTGAAGTTGATTCCTATACAGTAGGGCTTATGGCTGAAGAGATGCTTATAAATGCAATAATTAGGGGAATTACCACTGCAAAAGAGACAAAAGGGATACCATCATTTCTTAGCCTTAGATAGTAGTTAGAGGTTTTTTAAGGGGCAATTGTGACATTCCAGGTAGTCGCCCTGTTCCGACCCGAAACTGGCTGGTGCAAAACACCAATCACAATTGGTAATTTTCACTCGTCAGTGTGCAATTATTTGTGTCTCCGGCCCAGACCCGCCTGCCGGATGGCGGGCAGGCCTGGCTTTTGATGACTGAGTTCTATAGGTCCTGCTTTGGAAATATTACACTGGCAACAGGTTGTTACGATTACGTCGCACCAGGGCGGGCGTCGTGTGGCTCCTAAGAAACTAACCGCGGAAAGGAGCATGAAGATGTCTTTTTTTGCTGCATGCCTTTTAACATGGGGCCTCAGCGTGCCCCGTAAATCGGGGCACACGCGCAACGAGGATTTGACTATTATGCAATATGGCGGTCGGTGCCCCGATTTATCGGGGTCTGCCTGTGCATTACTTATAGGGCATGAGACAAAAAAAGACATCTCCATGCTCTCAATCACATAGTTTCTTTCATATATAACCCTGAAGCGAAGCGTCGGGGTCATTTGCTGAATAGTTAAAGAGAATTAAATGAAAGGAGATTTCAGGGATAAGCTGAGAAAAATAACTAAGGCAGCCTTTTTAGGCTTTCTTGGTACCACCGCAATGATCCATATCACTCTGCTTTTTATACCTATCTTTAGAGATTTTGAAAATAGGTATTTTACTGAAAGACATTCTGAATTTGAAATCGCAACATTATTGATTGTTGGTTTTCTAACGTTAATTATGGAACCAGTGACCTATATAGTAAACCTGGCAGTATCTTTAGAAAAACATGGTCCTATAGCCTTTCTCTGGCTTGCACCTGTAGCCATAACTCAGTCCTATGCATGTGTCAGGTGGATAATTCAAAAAAATTTTGATCAATGAATTTAGAGCTATGAAATATACATGTGTAGATTATAGGTCTGAGATGAAACTTCTGGGCCTAAAAAGGAGATTAGAAGAAGAAAATCTGAGTGAAGAGGAGAGGGCTCAGATAGTCCAGGAGATCAAAGATTTGGAAAAGGAAATGGACATAGATTAGGATAATCTACCTCCTCAATTCATAACCCCTCACCCTAAAGTTAAAGTCATAATTCTGCAGTGTATCCCACGTATTTTTTCCCTTTGGACATGATCTTGTATCATCAGGTTCTTTATAGGGATTACCTAAAAGATAGAACCAATTGAAAATAGCATCACCAGAATACTCTAAACTAATCCAGTAACTTCCCGGAAGTAAAATGTCATCAGTGAACGAGAATGGTATCCATTGATAACCATTGAAAAAACCAAGTCTTGAAATGTGAATCATATTACTTTTGGCTATTCTCTTAACTGGCTTGTTGTACTCATCTTTCATTACTGTTAGCCATAAGAATCCCTTTTGCCCACCAAACTTATGCAAGGCAAGGCTTATATCATAGAGTTTTAATGGGTAAGGGATTTCTATTTTTTGGCTATATTTGCGATTAGATGTAACATATTCAGCGGTTTCTGAGACAAAACTCCTGCGTAAGGTCTTTGTGCCCTTTTCATCATGATAGCCTCTGGAAAAGATATCGATTAGGTGTGGAAAGTTAAGGTTACCAAAGGCTCTTTTTGAATATACAGAAAATTGTTTTATTTCTTCTAATGTATGCTGCGGCATTGTTGGTTTTTCAGGTCTTTCACGCAGAGAAGTTGGTTTTAACGCAGCTGTCCTAAAGCCCGAAGAAAATAAATTATTTCTCGGAGAAGGTTGTTCTCCAATTGTGGAAAAGGTTTTTCTATCTCTTTCGAATTTAATGGCAATATTTTCTTCCACAGATGGTTGTATGTTTCCTATCGAAGTCCATACAATAGCCCCATCTGTTGAAGCATCATAGGCATCAGGGCCCACCTCTATTGCAATATGTCGTGTAGAAACAAAATTAAGCGTTTGTTGAGGATCATACCCAACCCATCCAAAATTTGGATAATATACCTCAAGCCACGCATGCCTGCCCTGACCAAGCTTAATATTCCAAGAGGAAGTACCTGTTCTCGCCTCCCATCCCTTTTTGGCTGTTATTCCTGTCACTATTCTGACAGGAATTCCACCGCTTCTCAGTATAGCAGCTGAAAGATGAGCATAATTCTGACAATTTCCTATACCACTTTTAAGTGTATATAGGGCATCATACTTGGAAGGATTTACCCTGTAACTCACATGATCTACTACAAAATTAAGTACCAGTCTCACAGCCTGAACCTGGTTTTTTACTTCTTTTAGTAATTTTCCTGCTAAAAATTGGATTTTATTACTATTTGACTGAATTAAATCGCTTGGTTGCAGGTACATTTTGTTTTTTTCTGGGAGTGATTTAACAGGGTAGGGGAACTCACCCTGAAATTTTTTGAGGTATCTATCAAGTGTAATCCTGTATTTAGCAATGGCTGATAGATAAGAGGGGGGTTGAGACCAAGTCGTAATTATAATATTATTTTCCCATTGATCGGTCAACTCCTGCGTGTTTGTTGGTCTTACAGATGGGATGAACTGAGAATCTATAATTTTTTGCATTGAGGCTGGATTGCTTTTATTAGGGAATCGAACACTTTTAATACTGAGTTTAGTTATTCCAGAAGGTATACTGATCTTATAAGCTACCGTCACATTAAGAGATGATGACATATTCTCAGCAATGATATATGTCTTTGCCCACACCGGAGGAGCAATAAGCAACATGGATATTGCAAATCCTATAGTCATAAGATATTTATAGTGACTCAAGTGCCTCAGGTGAGCCCGCCCTGGTGCGACGTGATTTGAATATATGCTTGCTTTCAATGTATCACTAATCCTGGTTTACCTTTGATGGGTCAGGTTTTGCCAGGCCTGCCCGCCATCCGGCAGGCGGGTCTGGGCCAGGGCTAAAGAGCCTAAAGTTATCATTGCTAAATTCACAATTCCTAAATTCGTCAATCCCTAACCATTTTCACCCATTCTTTTACCTTGTGAGACTTTTCTTTTGATCGCCCTATAATATCTTCAACATCTAACGTAAGGAGGCTTCTATTCTCCATAACGAGATTTCCGTCTATAATCGAATGTTTTACATCATGGCCATTAGCAGCATAGACAAGATGCGAATAAGGATTATACATTGGAACAAGATGGGGCTTATTTGTGTCAATTACTATCAGATCAGCCCTTTTCCCCACCTCTAATGATCCTGTAATTTTCTCAAGCCCAAGCACCTTTGCGCCCTCTATGGTTGCCATCTCCACAAGAGTTTTGGCATTCATTACAGTGGGGTCAAGGTTATTCACCTTATGCAGTTTTGCAGCCATATCCATCTCGCCAAAAAGATCAAGATTATTATTCGAGGCACATCCATCAGTACCCAGACCTACTGTTATGCCTTTCGCTATCATGGCGGGAACAGGAGCAATGCCCGAGGCAAGTTTCATATTGCTTTCCGGATTGTGAACCACACAGACGTTATTTTCTGCAAGTAATCCTATTTCAGATTCGTTGATATGGACACAGTGATCAAGAATGAGATGAGAACCTAAAAGATCAAGGTCTTTTAAGTATTGAACAGGTCTTTTTCCAAATTTTTGTTCTATCTCCTTTACTTCTTCTTTTGTTTCTGACAGGTGCATAATAAGAGGAACACCTCTTCTTAAGGCCAAATCATTTGCTTTAACTAAAAGCTCCTCTCCACAGGTGAATAAAGAGTGTGGTTCAACTGCGATATTTATTAGAGGATCTTTTTCCCATCTTTCAATCAATGCCTCTGTATAAATAAATCCCTTTTCTAATGCGCCATAATTTGGTGAGGGAAAATCGTAGATGACTTCTCCAACCACACTTCTCATCCCAGCTTCTTTAGCAGCCCTCGCTACCTCCTCCTCAAAGAGGTACATGTCGCAGAATGTAGTAGTTCCAGACATTATCATCTCTGCGCATGCCAGAAGGGTACCGACCCGAACAAAATCAGCATCCATCTTCCCCTCCACAGGGAAAATATAATTGTGTAACCATTCCATAAGAGGAAGATCATCTGCTAAACCCCTGAAAAGGGTCATAGCTGCATGGGTATGACTATTAATAAGACCAGGGAGTATCAGGCTACCTTGGATATCAAGCTCTTTTTTTGCCTTTATTGAATCTTTCTTATCTTTTCCTATATAAGATATCGTGCTCCCTGATATGGCTACCATACCATTATGAATAATGTTATTCTGACTATCCATAGTCAGAATAGTCCCGTTATGGACCAGGATATCTGCCTTATTCATTTTTCTAAATCCTTGATAATTACTGGGAGCAATTTGGTTAAAGAGGAAGATGCCTTTCTGGCATTAAAAATCACCTCTTCCATTGATGTAGGTGTCATGCAATCAGGAAGGTTACTATTGGTGATAGCTACAATTACCAATACCTTTAATCCGTAATGAACAGCAGCTATAACCTCATTAACAGTTGACATTCCTACTGCATCACCACCTATTAATCTTAAAAATCTCGTCTCAGCAGGTGTTTCAAGGCTTGGTCCAGTTATACCCACATAGATGCCTTGATTTAAAATAATCTTTTCTCCTCTTGCCTTTTCTTTGGATAAGCCTATAAGGTCTTTATTATAGGCAGATGTCATATCAGGAAACCTCGGCCGTAATTCATCAATGTTTCTTCCGATAAGGGGATTATCTCCGGTGAGGTTTATATGATCTGTAACAAGCATTATTTCTCCTGGCTTAAAAAGAGGATTTAATCCTCCTGCCGCACTTACCACAAAAAGGTATTTCACCCCTAAATTTGCCATAACCCTGATCGGAAATGTAATCTCGTTAGCAGTATATCCCTCGTAGATATGAAATCTTCCCTGCATGGCAAGAATAGACTTCCCTGCCATAGTGCCAGAAACTAGGACGCCTGCATGGCTTTCAACAGTTGATTTTGGAAAATGAGGGATCTGTTCATAGGGAGTTTTTTTATCAATTTCCATTATATCGGTCAGGTTTCCAAGACCGGTACCTGTGATCATCCCTACGAGAGGTTGGTCTATTATCCTCTCGCGTATAAAATTGGCTGCTTCAGTTAACTTTTTAACCATATCAATGCCTCCAATAATTTCGTAAAAAATTAGATCAGATCAATCATAAAGTCAACATAGTTTAGCAATTTTATCCTTGACCGCTGTGCATTAGATTTTTAATATGCCCACATAATCTGCTAATAAAAAAGTAAACTAAAGTTAAAAAGTGTGGATTGATCCGGTGAAATCGGAATTGAGAAATTCCTTAATCTCCAAATTTACAAATTCGCTTATTACTGAGGATTATTAATGTCTTCCATGATCGATGATTTTTTAAACACCGAATTTCTTTCAGATAACACAAAAAAGGTATCATTAATTCAGACCCACATCTCACTCGTTTTTCTTACAGATGAGTTTGTATATAAGATAAAAAAGCCGGTAAATTTTGGATTTTTAGACTTTTCAACTATAAAAAAAAGGCGATATTACTGTCATCAGGAGATTATGCTTAATCGACGCTTATCAAAGGATATATATATAGATGTATTACCAATAACCTATGATGGCAAAAACTACATAATGGGAATAGGGGAGGGAAAGATTGTAGACTATGCAGTTAAAATGAAAAGACTCCCTGATAACATGCTTATGAAATCATTATTTTTTCAAAGGGAATTAAACGATGAGCACTTAAAAAAAATTGCTAAAGTTCTTGCAAGATTTCATGCAACTGCCCGCAATTCCTCTAATATCAATAAGTTTGGCGAGCCAGAAATGTTCAAGGTCAATACCGATGAAAATTTTGCACAGATCCAGAAATATATTGGCACAACAATCCAAAACAAAGACTTCGAGGCCCTTAAAAAATGGACTGAGAACTTTTATGACTCGAATAGGACCCTTTTCATGAGCAGGATAAATAGGAAAAAGATAAGGGACTGTCATGGAGATCTCCATATGGAGCATATTTGCCTTACAGAAAATCTCTCGATATTTGATTGCATTGAATTTAACAACAGATTTAGGTATACTGATATATTAGCTGATATCGCCTTCCTGCTTATGGATTTGGAATATTATGGAGGAAATACCCTTTCTAAAACACTTTGGAATTTATATAAGGAAACAGCAAATGAGCACGATGTGAATTCCTTGCTTGCCTTTTATAAAATCTATCGGGCAATTGTAAGGGGGAAGGTAAACAGTTTTCAGCTTGATGATGCAAGTATAGGAATGGAAAAGAAAGAGGAAGCTGTAGAAACATCAAGAAGATATTTCAAACTTGCCAGGTCATATATAGAGTAGGCAGTACGAAGTAGGGAGTAAGCATAAAGGATATGTTCGATTCAGAGTATTTCCTGCCTACTACTTACTGTTTAGTGCTTACTGATGAGAGTGCGGTAATTATGAAAGAACCTTTTGTAAATTTTATGAAAAAGGAACTGCAGGCTGAAACAGTACTTATAGCATGTGGACTTCCTGCCTCTTACAAAACGGAAACCACAGAGGTTATAGCCAAAATCAAAGGCTATAAGATAATAAGGACGGATTTAATAAGGCTTGAAGTGTTAAAAAATGAGGACATATTCGATGAGAAAATTGCATCCGATATGAAAAAAAGGGAGCTTGTATACAATGAGATGTTCTCTCTTGCAGATGAGCTTGCAGGCAAAGGTGAAGGAATCATTCTGGATGCAACCTTTATTACCCAAGAGCTAAGAAGGAGGGCTGCCGAAGTTGCCGCACAACATAACAAAATTTTTGTTATTCAGGAAACACAATGCCCCCAGGAAATTTCCCTTAAAAGGATATCGCGGAGAACCAAGGAAAACTATGAGTCAAATGCTCTAACTATTCAGGCCTATATAAATAATAAAAAAAAATTCCAGACAGTTGATTTAAAAAACTTGAAGAGTTTATATCCCTCTCTAAATATTTTACACCTCCTGGTTGATACAACCTCGGATTTGGTGAATGAGTGGACAGTAATTGACAAGGTGACACGGTAAGTGGACTAAAGTTTTAAATGACAAATGGCCAATGACAAATGGAAAAAATACCTAAATCAGTCGGGATAATCTTTAAGCACGATTTTGAGCCTGCAAAAAGGGAGTGTCAAAGATTAAAGGATTGGTTTACAGAAAAAGGAATAAACGTATACACCGAAGAGATGACATCTAGCCCGGCCTTAAACCAATGCCTTGAGGAGGAAACAATTATACCAGATACAGTCGACTGGGTTGTTGTATTAGGTGGAGATGGAACATTGCTGGGAGCAGCCAGAAAGGTTGGGCGATACGGTCTGCCTATTTTGGGCATCAACCTTGGAGGATTAGGTTTTTTAACAGAGATTCCGTTAAAAAGGCTTTATAAGGACATAGAAAAGTTGGTAACTGGAGAAATAACCATTGAAACAAGGTTAATGTTGCAGGCTAGTATTTTAAGAAATAGTGAAGAAAAATGTCGTTTTTCAGTCTTAAATGACGTGGTTATTAACAAAGGTGCATTAGCCAGAATTGTTGACCTGATGGTATCGATTGATGGTCGTTTTTTAACGACCTTTAGAGCAGATGGGTTGATAATATCTACTCCCACAGGCTCAACAGGTTATAATCTTTCTGCTGGAGGCCCGATAATCTACCCGGATTTAGAGGCATTGATATTAGCTCCAATATGCCCATTTACATTGACTCACAGGCCAATTATATTGCCCGATAAATCAGTAATAGAGATAGAAATGGGTGAAAATAGCGAGCAAGTCACACTCACCTTTGATGGCCAGGTTGGCTTCGATCTTATACCTAATGATAGAGTTGTTATCTCTAAGTCAGGGAAAAAGCTAAAACTAATTAAATCCCCTGGTCAGGACTATTTTGATATTTTAAGGACAAAACTGAAATGGGGTGAATCCTCTTACAATGAGACAAACCGGTAAATATCTTTTGTCTATAGATAGAAAGGAAATATGTTATTTGCAATGGATAATAGAATCCTACGATGGCATGGCATCTATGAGAACTATTAATTCAGTAAATGGTGAGATTGAAATCTCTATAGTACCCGGGTGTAAGGAAGATATAGTTTCACTTATAAAATCTTTACAAGAAGAGGGAAGTATCCATGTTAATAAAGAGAAATTGTATTGATAGGATAAATTTTTCTCTTTCGTAGGCTCGGAGATGCCACGTGGACCAATTATTTTATATTAAAACCTTTGGGTGTCAGATGAATGTGCATGATTCTGACACTATCAGCCAAATCCTTATAAATAAGGGTTATAAAAAAACGGATAGCATCAATGATGCTCATATTATCTTGATAAATACCTGTACGGTCAGACAAAAGGCTGAACAAAAGGCATTAACCCTTATTGGTCGCTTGGCTTCTTTAAAGAGGAAGAGGCCAGATATCATTTCTGGTATTATTGGATGTGTAGCCCAAGAACAAGGCACAAATCTCTTCAAACGTTTTCCATTTATTGATTTGGTTTTGGGCCCAAGAAATATTTACCACATCGATGATTTTCTTGCTCAAATCAAGGAAGGAAGAGGGAAGGCCTCCTCCATTGATTTAACCTGGGAACCAACCTTATTTACCAATGATAACGGTTACTTAAAAGGCAAAGTTACAAGCTTTTTAAAAATTATGGAGGGATGTGATAATTTTTGTTCTTATTGCATTGTTCCTTTTGTGAGGGGTAGGGAGACAAGCCTTCCAGCAGAAGATATCATTAATAAGTCTAAATATTTGATCAGTCAAGGTATACAGGAAATTACCCTTATAGGGCAAAATGTAAACTCCTACAATACCAAAAACAAGACCATGCCAACATTTCCTGGTTTACTAAAGGAGTTGGATAGTATAGGGGGCTTAAAAAGGCTTCGCTTCATAACATCTCATCCGAAAGATCTATCCGATGAACTTATAGGTTCTTTTGGAGAATTAAAGAGCCTTTGTGCTCATATTCACCTTCCAGTTCAATCAGGCTCAGATACTATACTTAATCTTATGAATAGAAGATACACAAGAGATAAATATATTTCTTTAGTAGAACGCATAAAAAAAGTACGGCCTGATATAACAATTACAAGCGATTTGATTGTTGGATTCCCAGGTGAAACTGAAAAGGATTTTGAAGATAGTCTGCAATTAATAGATACAATAGCGTTTGATAATCTTTTTTCCTTTAAATATTCTGAAAGGCCGAAAACCAAGGCATTACAGTTACCGGGAAAATTAGATGAAAAAGAAAAACAAAGACGCCTATCTGTATTGCAGGAAAGGCAAAGAAAGATAACCTTATCAAAAAACACACTAATGGAGGGAACAATCCAAGAAGTTTTAGTAGAAGGCCCTGGAAAAAAAGGGAACGGTCAGCTCACAGGAAGAACGTCAGGAAATAAGGTTGCCAATTTTTTTGCTAAAAAAAATTTCAAAGGGCAATTGGTGAGGGTTAAGATTATTAAAGGTTTTCAAAATTCATTACTTGGAGAGTTAGTTGACAAATATAATCAGAAGGTATATTAGGGTATGTAATCATGGCGCAGGAATATCATAAAGAAAACCTTATGGTTGTTGATGATGAGATAGAGGTTGGTAAGGTTGTAACAGAATTACTGTCAAGTTTAGGGTTTAATGCTGAGTCAGATAGCAGTGGAAAAAATGCATTTCAGAGAATAAAAAATGGAAAATATACCTTTTTAATTACTGATATCAATATGCCAGAACTTAATGGAATTGAATTAATAAAGAAGGTGAGGGAAGAAAAACTTGATATAAGCATAATTGCTATGACTGGTTACGATAAAGACTATGCGTATATGGATGTTATTAATGCTGGCGCAAATGATTTTATTACCAAGCCGTTTAAGATTGATGAAATAGAGGCGAAGATAAGCAGGATATTGATAGAGAAAAGGATTAGAGATGAATTAGCCAAATTATCAATAACTGATAACCTCACCGGACTTTTTAATCAAAGACACTTTCATAATAAACTAAAAGAGGAGGTGAATAGGGCAAACCGCCAGAACCATCCCTTATCCCTGATCCTTTTGGATCTTGATAGATTCAAAGAATATAACGATACATATGGCCATCTTGCAGGTGATAAGATGCTAAATCAATCTGGTAAGATAATCCTTTCAAACATCAGGGAGAACGTAGACACAGCTTTTAGGTATGGTGGTGATGAGTTCGCAATTATTCTCGTTGAGGCGAATAAAGAAATTGTATCCAATACAAGTGAAAGACTTAAAAAAGGATTTGAAGAGGGAGATGGTGTTACCGCAAGTCTAGGGTTTGCAACCTATTCAAATGAAATGGATGCAAACGATTTAATAGCATTAGCAGATAAAGATCTTTATAAATCAAAAAATAAGAATAATAAGTAATGTTTTTACATTAATATTATGTCTGATAATATATATTATGTAAACTTACTTACAAATATTAAGCTTTTGTATCCCTATTCACCATTATTATAAACATTTTAATTTTTTGGAGGTTTTTATTTTTATGAGCAGTGTAGTCAAAAAAAGAAGGAAAAAAATAAGAAAACATAAATACCGGAAGCTATTGAAATCTATGCGTCATAAAAATAAACGATAGTCTTTTTTTTAAAAAATAATAAAGGGAGACTTAAAACAAAGTCTCCCTTTTTGTGCGCATATACTTTAAATCTTTATGAATACCATCCACCACCAGTTTTTTTACCGAATTTACCGGCCCTCACCATTGTTTTTAATAAATTTGGTGCGACCCATTTGTTTTCTTTGTTCAACTCATTAAAGAAATATTGCGTTACAAAGTATGCGATATCAATTCCTGTCAAATCCATCAATTCAAATGGACCCATAGGATAATTTAGACCATTCTTTACTGCCTTATCAACATCCTCAATAGATGCAATACCTTCCTCAACAATCTTTATAGCCTCAATCATATGCGGAATCATTATTCTGTTAACAATAAAACCTGGTGAGTCCTTTTTGACTTCCACAGTTGTTTTACCCATTTTCTGTGCCAATTCTGTCGTAGTGTTTACAGTGTCGTCACTTGTAGAATAGCCTCTAATTATTTCTACAAGCCGCATTAAGGGTACGGGGTTAAAAAAATGCATCCCACAAACCTTATCAGGTCTTCTAGTACCTGCGGCTATTTCTGTAATTGACATAGATGATGTATTGGTAGCCAAAATAACATCCGGTTTACATAATTCATCTAACTCCTTGAAAACTCTCTTTTTTAGATCGAGATCTTCAATAACAGCTTCTACAACAAAATCAACATCTTTAAGGTCCTCCATGTCTATTGTGCCTTTTATCCGGCCAATAATGGTATCTTTTTGACTTGCATCCATTTTCCCTTTTTCTACACCCTTTGAAAGAAATCTCTCGATATTCTTGATTCCTCCTTCTACAAATCTCATTTCTATGTCTCTCATGACAACATCACAGCCGATTTGGGCTGCTACCTGAGCGATACCATTCCCCATAGCTCCTGCCCCAACAACACCTATTTTTTTTATTTCCATAGCTCCTCCTTTGAAATAACTTGTAAATAATTAATAATGTATTACATTAGCTTTATTGTGTAACCAATTTAATTAAATATTATATCATGTTTTTTTAAAAAGGGATGCACAATTTTTTAGATTAAATCGTTTTGCTTCTACCACATTCAGAAATAGATAACAAGGATCTATATTATACACGGCCATAAATTGCGTTTTTGTATCAAGTGAACCACTTTTTCCATTCTCCATTGCTGGAGTACTGGAGTAATGGAGTGATGGAAAGCCCCCAACACTCCATTACTCCCTGGCCCAGACCCGCCTGCCAGACGGCGGGCAGACCTGGCATGCAATGCTGAGGCTGTATTGCCAGGACTTATAAATAATATAGACATTGCGATATTTGCCGAGGAAGTCGCGCCAGGGCAGGCAGGGCAGGCCAATGATCGTCCTGGGTCTGAAATTTACGGTCAATTAATAAACCTAAAAGCGCTAATTATAACCGCTCAAAGTATAACTGAGCTATCATAGCTAAAATAGTTACCATATATAAGTTAATCTACGATCAACGGTATCTATAACCATGCTATTCATAACTTTAGCTCACTTTCGTCACTTTTCACGTAGGCATTACCATTCTCACCCTGTTGTCAAGATAGCCGGAAAGAGTAGACGAATTTTTTGGAGACCAGCCTAACGATTGTTCCCACACATCATCACTTTCCATACAGAGATAAATTCCCAGATTATCACGCCATTTTTTTAATCTTTCTGATAACTTAGCATACATTTCTACCCTGATGGGTTTGAAATATCTCTGTTTACCGTCTAAACCGGTAACAAATTCACCATCAAAGATATGTGTACGTGGAAATCTTTGTAAAATACGCCACTTGAGATCTGGCATATACCTAAAAGAGCCAATGCTTATCCAGATAATAGAGGCTGGATCAATATATCTCTCTAAAAGTTGGATAATCTCTTCATATTCATTTTCCCATCCAGGATAATGGATTAAGGGATCAAAATGAAAGGCTATTACAAATCCTGCTTTCTGGCATTCCCGTGCGGAAATGATTCTCTCTTTTAGGCTTGCTGTCTTTCCCTCTTCATTGGCTATAATTCGAGAGGTATTTAAAGACCATGCGACAACTATCCCTTTTCTATAGCTACTTTTAATAATGTCTTTGATAAAAGAGGTTTTTGTCTTGAGCTCCAGTATACAGTTCTTTCTGACAGAAAAAAAGGGAAGTAAAAAATCAGTCCATCCAGTAATATAATTAAGGGCGAGACTATCGGTAAATTCTCCAGTCCCGATCCTAAATATCCTATCTGGCTGGTTATCGATAAATTCACCTATCACATTAAGTTTATCTTCTAAATTAGTAAAAAGCCTTAATGATGGTTGATTAACGTAGGACTGAAGAAAACAGTAACTGCATTCCATTGGGCAGTTGATACCTACATTGAGGATCTGGTACCCGCAGCAGATATATCTCCTTGTACCCGGACATGGTTTTAGAAATTCACCTTTATAGTGGATAAGCCTAAGCGAGTCTTTATCCATCTCTTCAATATCTTCCCGCAATGCTAATTCATTTGATCCTACACGCTCTATTGGTATATTTGGCAATTTTTCAATTATCTTCTTTGAAAGGGAGTCCTTTTCAGCCTCTCTTTCAATCAAGATTCGCCTCACTTTAAATCGTTTCATAGGTATTTGGTAATTACTCAGGTATCTTGCCACAAAGTCACCAAGCCTTTCGGCCGTGAGCTCAAGGCCGAACGGACACCAAGATGATATAATTATTCTTTATAATAGTCTTTGAGTCTTTGTGCCTTGGTGGCTGAATAGTTACGGTATTTTATAAATGCTTTTTTGGAATCCGAAATACTATATGTCCTTCCAAAAATCGGGTATGTGTTTTAATTCAGGTAAGTTATATAAATCAGCTACCTTTCCTTTAAGATCTTCACCTTTTCTAAAGGTTACCTCGAGCTTGTAATAAGTCCCCTCAAAAAAAGGTGGGGGAATTATTTTAACTCCTAAGGGAAGAGAAAGATCGGAAATACCCTTGTTAAATAATTTTTCAGCCCTCGAAAGGGATGGAAATCTTCTGAATTTCAGTATCTTAACTATGGTTTTTACCTTCTGTGGTTTATTCATCGCAGTATTATGTAAAACCTCTTTAATATCTTTTGAATCTATAATCTTTTTAATTGAGCGCCCTTCCCTGCTGGCAATTTCTTTAATCCATTGGATGGTTTCCCATTGCTGATTAAAGCTCCATTTTAAAGATGTAAATAGATCATTAATCTCGAACCGATCATTTTTCTCAACATACCCCAGTAATCCAGCCACCCGTATGGATAATCTTTCCATAGCGACAGAAATCTTTATTCTTTCTTCTAACTCCTCTAAACCTAAAAATAATTCTAATTGCTCTTTGTTTGAAGGAATACCAAGAATAGGCATGAAATTGGTTACTATTTCTTCTGTGCTAATGAAACGAACGAGCCTTTGCAAAATCATCCCTTTTTCAATATTATTCAATTGACGATGAATGAGATTATCATTTAAATTAAATAAAAGCGCATTAAACAGGGAGAAACTATCAGGTAACACGTGGCATACTATATCCTGCCACCCCAATTCTTTTACAGCCATTAGCCTTCGATAACCGGCAACTACTATAAAATTGTTATCGGAATTTTTACGCAGATATGGTGTATTTATAACACCAAATTTTTCAATAGATGCCTTAAGTGGTTCCAGGTTGAAATTAAAGCTCATACAGAATGGGCCTGGTGTTAAATCAATATCTGAAATGGCTATATTTACAAGGCTGCTTTTTAATAGTTTTTTTTTCATCATAATCGCCTCTGAAAAGATTTTTTAGTATTGTCAAAACTTATTTAGTGAATTCTTAAAATATCCTTTATCTTTAATGAGTTGGTTCAAATTAACTTATCTCCCCCATAAGTAGGATAGGCGTCTCGCCTGTCTATGAATTGCCTGTTATCCATCCTTTTATGTATAACCATTTGTAATCCTCGTATTGTCTTGCCAAACTTGCCTTAATAGGATTGTTTGCAATATAGTTGAGCTTCTCTAAAAATTCATCCTCATCTCTTATAACCTATCATAACTTTCGTTTTGCCAGACCTTGCCTTTTCTTTCTAATATCTTGTTAATCTCATGGGCAGTAAAGCTTTTTATGCTGTGCATTATTTTAGGTAATGACTCAAAAGGATTTATTATAATATGTACATGGTCATTCAATACCACAGCGGCATAAAGCATTAAAAACGCAATCTCTTTGCGGTGGCTGTAATTGGAATCTGTCATGGGTAGAAAATGTAATAAAGTAGTAACCGGAAGAGAGTTGATAATGGGGAAGATGTCTCCTCCATGTAAGTACAGACAGGCGAGACGCCTGTCCTACTGATCCATATCTATTCCTCATATTCATTTCCTTTTTTTCATACACCTTTTGTCATTACCGATTTTTTACTAACACATCAATTCAATGGATTGCATTTAAACATAATTTTTAACAAGGAGACAATGATCAAAATCAGAAAGAGTTTTTTTTCTTAATAGTGCTCGCAATTATCTATTCATTTCTTTTCTCCTCTATCGGCAATAGTGAAGAACGTGGAAAAGAATCTAAAGAATGGGAGAAGCTAAGAAGTACAACTAAAGAAATATGGCGAATAAATGTTCAGAGATATCAGATCTCTTTCATACCAAGCGATAAACTCTATAGATTACTCAGATACAGAACACCTCAAGAGACCAGCGACTATCTCAAATGGGTTACGGAAAGATCTCATCTTTATGCGGTCGGAGACAGAACACCACGGGTTTACCCGTGGATGAATGAGCCCGGCGGTGGTATAATACCACCATGGAATATATAAAAACGGCTCACAGCATATACTATCTTCAGTACCACGTAGTT